>Ga0307429_1000682_pt1 | contig 18751 bp, 11 predicted proteins | sample SalMarWE160230MG_FD_202151 | JGI IMG/M metagenome (GOLD analysis project Ga0307429, IMG submission 202151) | Salt marsh sediment microbial communities from the Plum Island Ecosystem LTER, Massachusetts, United States - WE1603-230 | ecosystem: Environmental > Aquatic > Marine > Intertidal zone >... | reverse complement strand
GAACCTGTTCGGCAAGCTCGTGGAAGAGAAGAGACAGAAACCCCCAGATAAGAGCGCCTATGACCAGGTACATCACGTGCCCCTTGCCCTGGGTCACGCCGATGAAAGCGATGCACAGGGCGTTCACGATGTTGTAGAACACGAATACTACTTCCCAGCCCAGGTAACGCTTGATGAGGGCGAAGTTGCGCTCAATAAGCGCCAGCCACCGCAGCCTCATGCGCGGCTCGGCTCCGGCGGGCACCATCGGTTCCAGCGTCGGTATCCTTTGCATCTTTTCCTCCTTATCTTCGTTAGTCTTTTTTATCTGTTTCGTCTTCTTCCACGTCCTCTACCCACTCCTTATGGGTGAGTTCGAGGAAGACGTCCTCCAGGCTGACGCGGTTCGTGCCGCGCTTGCGGGCAACCATCCGTTTCAGTCCCTTCGGCGTATCCAGGGCCACGATCCGACCCTTATCTATGATCGCCACCCGGTCGCACAGCTCCTCGGCCTCGTACATATCGTGCGTGGTCAGGAAAATGGTAAGTTCGGTCTGGCTTTTGAGCCTCTGGATGTAGGCCTCCACCTCTCGCTTGGACCGCGGGTCAAGACCGGTAGTCGGCTCATCAAGGAGCAGAACCTGCGGCCGGTTGATCAAGGCTCTTGCAACCGCGACCTTCTGCTGCATCCCGCGTGATAGGTCCTCCATTGAGTCGTTGAACCGCTTCGTCGGAAAACCAAGCTCGGCAAGAACGTCCAGGGCACGCTCCTTAGCAAGCTTCAAGGGGACGCCGTAGAGTCTGGCCGAGTAGCGCAGGTTCTCCCAGGCGGATAGCTTCTTGAAGAACGCGGCATCCACCGAGACCCGGCTGATCAGAGGCCGCACCCGGTAAGGCTTTTTGACCACGTCCATTCCGCGCACGTACGCTTGTCCCTTATCAGGGAAAAGCAAGGTCGAGAGTATGCGGATAAGCGTGGACTTGCCCGACCCGTTCGGCCCGATAAGCCCGAAGCACTCGCCAGAGCGAACATCGAAGTTGATGTCTACCAGCGCACGAACCGGTTTTTTCCTTTTCAAGATGCCGCCGTTGAAGGTCTTATGAACCTCGCGGCAGCTTATGATCGGTTGCATCGTTTCATCTCCTTTTTGGTGTGTTAAGAACCGATCGAAAAAACCCCGGGATTTACCCGGGGTTACGTGCAAAAGAAAAGCCCCGGACGGGATGCCCGGGGTCAAATTCTACAAGAAACGTAGGATTAGACTATGGACATCCCCTGAATGCCTCCAGAGTAAAACCGATCACCAGCATCGGTCCCCACAGGTTTTTAGTCCAATCCTTGATCATTTCTCTATCCTCCTAAACAGTCGTTAACAAGGAAGTATACACATCGCGGCCAGCTTGTCAACCCACGGGGCACGCTGTCCCTCCGGGAGAGGGGGGCGACCTTGACTAGTGGTTTCAAAGGCGTAAGCTTGGCGATGCCTGTTCCTTTATTAATTGTTATCATCGTTCTTTCCGTCATCTTGGGGTTTATAATCTTCTGGATGACCCTAGCACGCATCGTGCGTAAGTTTTGGCACTTTCCGGCGCCGGCGTTCATCGGTTATGGACTGGACTCGAACCTCCGACGCAGCGTGCAACCTCCGGACAAGGTCATAGAACGCAGCGGGATCAAGCCGGGAACGCAGGTCCTTGAGGTAGGATGCGGATCAGGAGCCTATACCACTTTCATGGCGCGAGCGGTCAGTCCCCAGGGCAAGGTTTACGCACTCGACATCCAGAGCAAGATGCTGGCACAGCTCGAAAACAAGTTATCCAGACCTGAGAATCAAGATATCACTAACGTCAAACTCATCCAGGCGAGTGCTTACGAGCTGCCGTTTGAGGATTCGACCCTTGACCTTGTCTGCATGGTTTCCGTCCTTTACGAGATACCCGACCGGCACAGGGCTTTGCTGGAGGCAAGAAGGGTCCTCAAACCTTCAGGCATCCTGGCGGTAACCGAGTTCTTCCCTGACCCGGATTATCCCCTCAAGCGCACTACCGTCAACGAGGCCACCAGGGCTGGATTTGTGGCGGACAAAGTTCTTGGAAACTTTTGGAATTATACCGCCCGGTTTATCAAACCGAAGGAGTCGCTATGGTTATAGATCGCCGAATTATGATTCTCGGAATCCTTATGATTCTGGTATCACCAACGTTCTCGCAGGACAGGTTGGAGCTTGTGGGCTTCGACGTGGTGGAGCTTGAGGACGCGCAAGAAAGAAGCGCCTCTGAGAAGTGGTTGGAACATGCCGAGACAGGCCAGCGCGTTATCGAAGGTCTGGATTTCCTTCTGGTGCTCTCGCCTGATGAACAATGGATACTGTTCGGCCAGCCCATCGAGGAGGAGGAGGGCGAGGGGGGCGAGCACATTGTTACCTACAGGTTGTTCATCATGTCCACCGCCAATCCCAAGCTTGTTTCTCTGACCGGCAAGGCGCTTTCGGCCACCTTTTCCCCCACCTCGGACTACCTCTTCGTATCAACCGTGCCTAATCCCGTCGTTTACGACCTGGAAGATATGCGAGGTGTGGCCATTACCCAAATCCGGTCAGGGCTTGAGAACCACCCTTGCTGGGTATCACAGTGGTCAAATGACGGCGAGGTGTTGATCGTCCACCAGCAGTTCAGCTTTGACGATTCCTCAAACGCATGCGCCTGGAGGGTGAAACTGAAGTAAGTCGGATCCTTACTTCTGATCCGAGGGTCTTGTTATCGTTCCTGCCCTTTCTATGTATCGCACCAGCAAGGAGTTAACGCCTGTGCCGGTGTCGTAGATGTTCTGTCCCTGCTTGAGTATCTCGTATCCGTCCCCGCCCGCGGCAAGGAAGTTGTTGGTGGCGATCTTGTAAGTCCTTGATTCATCGAGAGGTACGCCGCCGATCCGGATGTTTGCCGCCGTGCCGTCCTTGACCTCGCAGCTGATTCCGGCAAGATGCAGGGTTCCTCCGGAGTGAGGACCCAGCGATACGTTGTAGTCCAGAAGCTCCTGTACCTGCTCCGCAGAGAGCTCCATTACCACCACCGTGTTGGAAAATGGCAATGCGGTAAGCACATCCTTCATGGTTACGTCACCTGGGATAATGGCCGCCCTGACCCCGCCCTGGTTGGTGAACGCGAACTCCGCACCGGTCTCCTCGCGCATTATCTCTGCCACGAGATCGCCCAGCGACAGCTCATCGGCTGCCTCGGCGAATCCGGGAACAAGCACCACTTCGGTCTTGCCAATCGGCACGCCAAGCTTTTTGTCGAGCTCTTGCCCCGCTTCGGCGATCCTTGCCGCCATATCCGGATTCTCGGCTATCTTCCCTGAGAGCAGAATAAGCTCGTATGAGCAGCCCCTGAGGCTGCCTTTCTTGAGTTCTGCTTCCAGCTTGCCAAGATAGACTGTCCTTGCCCCTGCCTGTACGATGAGGGAGTTTTTGATCTTCCTCGGCTCCTCGATGATCGTATGTGAGTGTCCGCCGACTATCAGATCAATCTCAGGCACTCGCTCGGCCATTACAGAATCAGCGGTCCAGCCCAAGTGGGTAAGGGCAATCACGAAGTCCCTCTCGCCGTACCCGAGCGAGTCAATCAAGGCGGCGATCACCGAATCCGTTTGAAGGAAGCTAAGCCCTTTCACGTTGGCCGGATGCGTTCCGATCGGGGTCGCTTCGGTGGTAAGCCCCACCATGAGGATGCGTTCCTTGCCTGCCTTCATCTCCACAAAGGCCTGGTAAGGCCGGTTGTTCAACTCGTCTACGACGTTTGCCGAAAGCACGGGAAACTCCGCGATCTCCACAAGCTCATCAAGATTGGTCTGTCCGAAGTCGAACTCGTGGTTGCCCACCGCCATCGCGGTGAGCTCCATCTCGTTCAGAAACTCGAAGTCAAGCTTGCCTTTGCTCATGTTGGATACAGGCGGCCCTTGCAGGGCGTCGCCCGCGTGAAGGAAGTAAAATGTGCGACCCTCTGCCTCAGCCTCGCTCCTCAACGAATCTACCAGATAAGCAACCCGCGCGAATCCGCCGTAGGTTTTACCGTCACGGATCTGGATCGCTTCGATCTGACCATGGGTGTCGTTGATGTGAATGATGGTGATCTTTTGGGTCGCCAGAAGCAACCCCGGCACAACCATCAGAACAACACCGAACCTTTTCAGTAAGTTACGCATTAACACTCCTTGCAATTCTTGGCAGAATAATTTCTATTCGACCAGTTTGTAGGTTACGCTTACTTCGTACCCCAGTGCCACGCGGGGGATGGAGCGGCTGCCGCCTGTACCCCTGTCGGGTGAAACAGACGTGCGGGTTTGCCTACATCTCTTCCGGCGTCTCGATCCCCAGAAGCTCAAGCCCTCGGCCCAGAACCCGGCCCGTGGCCTCGACAAGCGTGAGCCTTGTCAGACGGGCTATATCGGTTTTGGCTTTGAGAACAGGCACCTCGGTGTAGAACCGGCTGAGTGCGGTGGCAAGATCGTATAGATAGGAGGCCAAAACGTGGGGGGCGTAACGCTCGGCAGCCTCTGCTATCGCCTGGGGGTAACGGCCCAGATGCATCAAAAGTTTAACGCTTTCCGGCTCCTTTAACTCTTCGGCAAGCGCTGGGATATCTTGCTCATTCAGCGTATCTAACCGTTCTCTATCCTCGGACTTTGCCTTTTCGAGAATCTTAGCGCAGCGCACCGCCGCGTACTGCAGATAAGGGGCGCTGTTACCGTCAAAGCTAAGCATCTTCGACCACTCGAAGGTAATGTCCTTGATTCGATCCTGCGACAGATCGGCGTATATCACCGCTCCTATCCCCACCTGCTGTGCTACCTCCTTGCGTCTATCCTCTGGCATCTCCGGATTCTTCTCCTTTATGATCTGGGCTGCTCGCTCCTTAGCTTGATCCAGCAAGTCGTCCAAATAAACAATCCGACCCTCGCGTGTGGAGATCTTACCCGTGGGCAAAGAGACCATCCCGAAGTTTATGTGACGCAGGATGTCAGGGTATCCCATTTTTTCGAGGGTATTCCATAGCTGCGTGAAGTAAAGGATTTGTTCTGAAGCTACAGCATATAACAACTTATGAACAGGCTGGAACCTTTCGATTCTTTCCACGGCTGAGGCGAGATCGCGTGTCGGGTAGAGGGTAGTTCCGTCAGACTTACGGATTACAAGTGGAGGTTGGGCTGGCGGAGGCTCAGGAGATTCGGCTGGCCATAAAGGTTTGAATCGGATTATTATTGCTCCTTCGGATTCTTCAGCTATTCCTTTAACCAATAGCTCATCCACAAGCTCACGCGCCCTTTCCTCGAAGTCGCTCTCAAACCAGTTGTGGTCAAACTTAACCCCCAGTCGGGCTACCGTTTTTTCGAAGGCCTCAAGGCTACTTTCTCGGAAGCGCTGCCAGAGCGCTCGCTCCTTTTCTCCTCCCTGCTGTAATCTTTTGAATGCGGCTCGCGCGTCATCCTCCAAAGCCGGGTTTTCCTTGGCCTCCTTGTGAAAGCGCACGTAAAGTTCCAAGAGATGCTGGATCGGATCTGACTCAAGTTTTTTTTCATCCCCCCACTGTTCGAACGCATAAATAAGCTTGCCAAATTGCGTTCCCCAGTCACCCATGAAGTTTATGCCCACTACTCGGTATCCCCTTGCCCTTAATATATTTATGAGCGCCTGGCCGATGATGGTTGATCTTAAATGCCCTACAGACAAGGGCTTGGCGATGTTGGGCGAGCAGTAGTCAACCACCATGGTCTTGTTGAGTTTCGGATAGGAACCATATTTTTTACCATAATCTAGCAGGTCTTTGAGTATACGTGCAAGGAGAGTCTTTTGATCTACAAATACATTTACGTAGCCCCTTGAGGCTTCGAAGCGGTCGAGGACAGAGGTAGGGAACCATTCCTGGGGCCACTCTTTGGATTGACGCATCTTATTCCATTCTTGAGCCAACTCCTCAGCAACCTGGATAGGGTTTTTATCAAGAGACTTCGCATACTGAAAGCAAGGGAAAGCGTAGATAGCACCGGACTCCTTGGGGGCATCTTGAATCTTCAAAAGCCCGGACTTGCCAGAGGCATAAGCCGGGTATTCTGCCTCGTTGCGCAACTCATCAAGGACATAGCTTGTCTGTGTGCTCAATCAGTCTCTCCTTTGATAGAAGTGTAACCTTGCGGGATGCTTGTGTCAAGCAGGAGAGAGGACTTGACATCTTTGCAAATAGAATTAATATAAATCGCTGTAGCAGTCCGAGCAAAGGAGGAGGACTAATGGCTTCACTTACTATCGTATCTTTTGACCTTAAAAACCCTTTGCCCGATCATTACAGGAAGATGGCAGAGGCGTTGGGTAAGTATGGATTTTGTCCGTTTCTCAGGTCTAATGACGAGAAGGCTGCCAGTTTGCCAAGCACCACTTATGCCCGTGAATCGAATGATGTTCCGGATCGCGACTGGGTGGAGAAGGTTCTATTGTGGGCCGTTCCCCAGGCCGGAGCGAGGTTGGGCAAGCATCTTATATTGGTTTGTTCCGGTTCTTGGGCGTGGAAGATCGGGTGCTGAAGTAAATCGAGTTCTGGCCTCTTTTATAAAGGCGGACAAACTCGCCAGGGGCACGCTGAGGCTTACGCTACAATCTCCTTAACTGATCCAGCAGCGTTTCAAACGGCCCGGTGCCGCGCAGGGTGCGGTCGGCGATCAATATGAACCATTCATCGCGTTTAAAGCTCACCTTGCTCACCTTCTTCTTTCTCGCTAATGTCCTAACCCGGGCGATATCCAGTATCTTCAAAGCAGACTCAGGCATCTGGCCGAAACGATCTTCCAACTCCGCATGAATCTCGTCAACCTGGCTCTCCTCCTCAACCGAGAGCAATCTCTTGTATAAGGATACCCTCTCCGCCGAATCGGAGATATAGGTTTCAGGAAGGTAGGCCCCGTAGGATATCTCCAGCACCGGCTCGGCAAGCCACTCCTCGCCCTTTAATCTCGCCACCGCCTCGGCCAGGAGCTTTGTGTACAGGGTGAAGCCTATAGCGTTAACGTGGCCGTGCTGCTCGGTTCCCAAAAGGTTGCCCACCCCGCGTATCTCCATGTCACGCACAGCCAGCCTGTATCCTGCACCAAGCTCGGCGTAGGCGCGGATTGCGGCAAGTCGTTTGCGGGCGTCGTCGGTAGTCCTTCGTGGAACGATAAACAGCGCATAGCCCTGACGCTGGCCTCGTCCCACACGGCCGCGCAATTGATGCAGATCGGCAAGGCCAAACAGATCAGCGCGATCAACGATTATCGTGTTCAGGTCCGGTATGTCTATGCCGGCTTCGAGGATGGCGGTGGAGATCAATACGTCTACCTTGTGCTCCAGGAATCTATCGTAGATCGAGGCCAGCTCGCGCTCCGGCATCTGGCCGTGTGCCACCTGCATCCTTAAACCCGGCAGGAGCCTTTCCAGCCTGCGTCTTAACGATTCGATGGTCTCGATCCTGTTGTGTATAAAGAGTACCAGCCCTTCCCTTGAGCGCTCGCGCAGCACCCATTCCATTACCATATCGTCCGACCAGTTAGATACCTCGGTCACCACGTCCTTTCGGCCAACGGGCGGGGTCTCGATCCTCGATACGTCCCTTATGCCCACCAGGCTCATGTATAGCGTTCGCGGGATCGGCGTAGCGGTCAGCGTCAGGGTGTCTATCTCGGCCTTCTTTCTTCTGATCTTCTCCTTCTGGCGAACCCCGAATCGGTGCTCGTCGTCTATGATCAAAAGACCCAGATCGTTGTAGGAGACCGAATCCGCCAGAAGCGCGTGGGTGCCGATCAAGACGTCCACCTTGCCTTCGGCCAGGTCTGCGAGTGTCTTGCGGCGTTCGGCTTGAGGAACAAAGCGGGAGAGCATCTGGACCCTTATGGGGAGGTTCTTTAACCGCTTGGTGAACGTCCGATAGTGCTGAAGCGCAAGGATGGTGGTCGGAGCCATCATTGCCACCTGTTTTGAATCCAGAGCGGCCTTGAGAGCCGCGCGCACCGCAACCTCGGTCTTGCCGTAGCCCACCTCACCGCAGACCAGCCGGTCCATTGGCTTTGGCGTCTCCATATCCGCGATGATCCCCTCGATCGCCTTACGCTGATCCGGGGTCTCCTCGTATGGAAAAGTCAATTCGATCCATTCCATCTCGTCCGGATGCCGGCTGAACGCGTAACCCTTGAGGACCGAGCGCCTGGCATAAAGGGCTAAAAGCTCCTGCGCGTAATCGTATGCGGCCTTACGGGCGTGCCTGCGGGCAAGCTTCCAGCGCTCGGAACCAAGCCTCGATACCCGGGGCGCGTGCCCCTCGGCACCTATGTAGCGGTCCAGGAGCCCAAGGTTCTCCACCGGCAGATAAAGAACGTCGGTGCCCGCATAGGAGATCTTCAAAAACTCCTTCTCCTGGCCTCCGATCTCCAAACGCTTTAGCCCCTGGTAGATGCCGATGCCGTAGTCTATGTGCACCACGTAGTCGCCAGGGTGAAGTTCATAGATTGCGTCCGAGGGAATCCCTTTGAAGTGGCGTGGAAGGCGGCGCCGGTGCCTGACCCCGAACAGCTCGTGCTCGGTGAAAACACCATAACCTGTAGCTCTATCCACCCACCCACCGGAGAGATGAGCGTCAACCAGCTTGAAGCGCTCAAGATGATGGGAGAGATAAGACTCCCCGTGCTCAGGATCAAGCGCGAAGCAAAGTTCAAGCCCCTGGCTTTCGAGCTCTCGGAGCTCCTCGAAATGCCCCAGAACCTTTGATGCAGGCGTAAAGCCGAAGTCGAACTCTCCGGCCTTGTCGGTAAGAAATAGTCGGGGTGAGACCTCAGGCAGAGCGGAGATTGTCAAGCTATCCTTTAGATACTCACGGAGCGTTGGACCCTGGTTATCGGGCGGTTTGTTCGATACGATCTCTACCGAGGAAAGTTTCTCATGCGAACGCTGGGTCAGGGGGTCGAAGCGTCGCAAGGACACTACCCTGTCGCCCTCGAACTCTATGCGTACCGGTTCGGACCACAAGGGGGAGAAGACGTCCAGAATCCCTCCTCTTTGTGCAAACTCTGCCGGCTCGGTCACGAGACTCTCCCGCTCGAACCCGTCCTCGGCAAGCCATTCCACAGCCGCCTCGAGCTGTACCTCGCCCGAAGGCTCGAAGTAAAGCGAGGCGCGGTCATCTTCCCAACCCATGCTTTGCTCGGACAGCTCCGCAGGGCATAGGATCAGTCTCGGCGCGCCGGAAGGAAGACGTAACAGGTTGAGGCTCTCGATCCTGCGAATCGCCACTATTCCTGCACGATCAATCCCCTCCAGATCGAAGAGTAAGCGTTCCACCTCTTCGGAGTCCTTTGCCAGGTATAGCATCTGGCTCTCGCTCCCCCGAAGTGCTTTAAGAAAGAAGGCACGCAGTCCTCCCGGCAGTCCGGATACCGAACCAGGGAACCCTGCCAATCCGAAGAACCGACTTAGTCCCCCGGATTCAAGGAAGCGGGAGTAAAGGTCCTTTTTGGTTAGGTGGTTACTCATTGAGCAATGATTGTAGCGACGATCCTGGGGATGTCAAAGCCACGCGTATCATGTTGGTTGAGGGATTTAACGGCCTATAAATCAGACAACGGTCCCCTTAGGGGTCGCCGCCCAGCATCTGATTTAACGACTTAGCCCGTTCAGCGCATCAAGACCAGTTTCGCACTCTGCTCATCCTCCCGGGTTCTCAGACGAATGAAGTAGATACCTTCAGGTAATACAGCGTCTTTATCGTCGCATCCGTCCCAGATAATCGAGAAGCGTCCGGAGGCAACATCCTTATGCATAAGGGACACGGAAACCTGATAAGTCGCAGATGGTCAAATCAATCAGACCTGAACTCGAGGGCCCTCAACCGTCCTCCACGTCCTAATCCTCTCCGGCGATCAGCCTGAACTCTATTCTCCGGTTCATGGCTCTGCCTTCAGGGTCATCGTTGGAGGCTATAGGCTCGGTCTCGCCGTATCCTTTGCAGAAAAACATCTTCTCAGAAAGCCCGTGCTTTTCTGTAAGATAGGTTCGTATGGCTTCGGCGCGAGCTTCGGAGAGACGCCGATTATCCCCATACGGGGAGTATACCACCGGAACGTTATCCGTATGCCCGGCTATCTCGATTGAGAAGCCGCGATCCGCATTCTCACGAAGCACGGGAGCGATGCTGTCCAGTATAGGAAGATAGGCGGGAAGGACGTCCGCTTTGCCCGTCTCAAAGTTCAGATACACCGTCATGAGAACGTTCGCGCGTTTCTGGCGGTAAACGAAGAGATCGGAAGTCGTAGTATCTTCCGGCATTACCTCTGCACGGCTAATTGACGGTGCAAGCCACTTGTCGTCGGGCATCACCCTGACGAAATACTCGCCGGGCGGCAGAGGGTCGCTTTGGTAGATTCCCCAGCCTGGATCGGTCCTCGTCGAGTCTTCAACCTCTCCCTTGAAGTAAACTGTGGCTTCAGTGGGGGTGTTGGAGATCTCTTCCCTTACTATGCCCTTAAGGATGCCGTACGGGATAGAGTCAAGCTCGATCACGAGCACGTTGAGGATGCCCCCCTTGAGGAACATGGAGTCGGCGTTGGGATAGTAGTGTCTGGTTTTCGCTCGAGCGTAAACCAGACCGGTATCAACCCAGTTGCGGCGCAGGTGGCCTCTGATCCCTCGTTCTTCCTCTATGACCCCGCGGGTCTTCAGATCGGCATCCAACTGGAACCCGTCCTCGCTGTCGATTACCTTTACCAATACGTCGGCCGAGGCAGGTCTCTGTTTTAGAAAACGAGATACACAAACGCTGTGGGTGGTGCCGAGCACCCCGTAGGGCACGAAGGCGTACTCCACCCGAAAGCCCTTCCAGTAGAGGGCCATGCCAAGAGAGGGCGAGGCCAGGGGTCCCCATTCCATGACCGAGCTGTTGAAACGAGCACCCGTCCTTAAGGCAAGCACGGAGAACGGCTTGTACTCCACCCCGATCCTTCCCTCGAACCCTGCGTCGCTTACGTATCCTGCGCCTGCAGAGAGAAGGAGGCCTTCCCGCACGTCCATAGTTACCCCTGCGTTCGTACCCCATGGGGTAGGGATGCGTCGGTCTGCATAAAACACCCCGGGGCCAAAGTCGTGTACGCAGACCCCTACACTCATCCATTCCAAAGCGCGCCAGCGCAGCCCTGCGTCAAAAACGGCTCCAAGACCGGTTATCTCGACAAGGTTTTCGTAGAGGAATTTTGCACCGATACCGAAAGATAGCCCTCTACGCAGCGAATAAGCCCATGCCAGGTCAAGCACTGCGCTTTGAGGATACACCCTACCAACAGGTTCATTGTTCTCATTCCACTCATCAACCGCGGTAAGTGAATAAAGTGCCGCCACACCAAGGCTGCTGCGGCGCAAGGGCCATGCAAACCCCAGGTACTCGTCGTGCATGCCGGCGAGCCATGACCGATAGCCCAAGAGCACCTCTCCTCGGTTAAGACCCTCGAGCCCGGCCGGGTTCCACCAGATGCTTGATGCGTCTTTTGTCCATGCCGTACCCGCTCCTCCTAAGGCAGGAGCGGACGCTCCGTAGCCGGTCTGAAGAAGCGCGAACGCGTTTTGTCCAACCTCCTGAGCGGTCATAACACATGCTGTCAGGGCAAATAAAAACAGTCGTTTCATCACCGCCCCCCTTCGGTGCAGAGCATCTTATGCAGGATGCGCCTCGATGATCCCTCTTCGGGCCTGTACTCCAACAGCAGGATATATACCCCTGGAGCAAGGGGAGCTCCTTCGTGGGTAGCCGCCTCCCATAAACAGGTGTGTACACCGGTTCCGCAGTAGCCCGAAAAGATCGTAGCAACTGGTCGGCCCGCGCGGTCGGCCAGTCTCAGGGTTATATCCCCTTCCTCTGGCTGGCTCCATACGATCCTTGTTTCACTCCTGAAAGGATTTGGGAAGTTGTGCACGCTTAGTCCAGGAAACGCTGAGGTTACAAGTATTACAGAATCTCTTACCACTCCGTCGGAGGCAGAACTAACGTACACCCAGGTGGTCTCAATCGCGCTGACGTAGCCGGTGAGCGTATCCAGCGCGCCGCGAGTAGGATCGATATTCCCAGGCATCTCGATCTCTACGTACAGGCTGCAGGTGCCGCCGAAAGCCTGCAGTTCCCCTACGTCTGCGATTCCGTTTCCGTTGCTGTCGGTAAGAGAATCCTCCCCTGTAGAATCATAAACTACCGTCTCCCAGCCCAGAGCACTCTTCAGGGTGATATCCCCGGTTTCCGGGCCGTTGCCGTGGTTGGTCACCTCAAGGAGGTATCGAACCGACGGGGTTTCCGGGGATACCGAAGCCTCCTGGTCCGGTCTGATCTCGAGGAAGGTCAGTTCAAGCGGGTTAATGACAAGTAGGGCTTCGTCGGAGATTTCAGAGTCGTTAGATGATCTTCCCACTATATGAATGGTATCCGGGACATTAGCCCGTGCTTTAGGCGGCACCCTGACCCGTGCGGTGAAATACGCCGTATCCCCTCTGTCCAGGAGGCCAAGGTCCGGGGATCCGTCGGCGTCGTTGTCCGGAAGCCGGACTCTCCCTGCCGAGTCGAGCAGCTCCACGTCCCAACCCCACAGACTCAAAGCAGCAAGGTCGATCACATCGGCCCACTTACCGTAATTGGCTCCCCAAAGCTGAAAATCGATCTCTTGGCCTGGATAAGCCGTGGTATCCTGATCCGGTTCCACCAGAATGGACACCTCAGGCAGGACGTTGATAAGGAGCACGGCTTCGTCAAAGATTCCGGCATCTCGCGAGGAGTGCCCGACGATACGAATGACTGCCGAGGAGCCTTCCGGGGCTGCGGCCGGGAGTGTAACCCGCGCGGTGAAGTACCGGGTATCACCTCTGTCCTGACTGCCAAGGTCTGGAGTCCCGTCGGCGTCATGATCTGTTAAAGGCACCGCGCCTGCCGAATCCAGAAGCTCAACGCTCCAGTCACTCGGACCCACAACACTGAGGTCGATGACGTCGGACCATTTGCCGTAATTGGCTCCCCAAAGTTGGAAGCAGATCTCTTGGCCGGGATAAGCGAAGGTATCTTGATCAAGATCAACCACTATCGACACCTCGGGTAAGATCGTGGTTATGACGATTGCGGAGTCGTAGAGGAACTCGGAGTTGGAGGAGTGTCCGTAGACAATCATGGTATCGACCCCGGACTCCAGATCTAAGGGTATCCCTACACGCGCGAGCAGCTTGGTTGAGTCGCCTGCGGGGCCGAGCTCCCCCACGTCAGGCGAGCCGTCCGAGTCCGCATCCCCTAAGGGGAATCCCAGCGAGTCCCTTATCTCGTGGAACCAGGTGGGTTGGGTAGCTACGGAAGATATCTCAACCACATCAGGGAGTGTGGTGTAGTTTAGTACCTCCAGCTCGTAGGTAATGGTGTCCCCGGGGAAGCCCGCTCCCCATCGATCCGGTCTCACGATTATCGCCTCCAGGGTATACTCGATCCCAACAAGAAACAGAACAGGCAGATGTGCAGGGTTGGGGTACTCGAAGGTTGGACGGTACTGGATGTATCGGGATTGAAGGTGGACAGGTATCTCCGCACCGTTTTGCACCTGGACCCACTCGCTCCAACCCTGCGAGGTGTCCGGGCCGGAGCCTGTCCGAACCGCAAGGCTGATGTTGCTTTCACCGGGCAAAGAGTCCTCCCAGTATATCCTGGTCCAGAGAACAGGTATCCCGGCATCGAAGATAGAAGAGTAGTACTCCTCCTTGTACTCTCGCGTGTACACGTTGCCGATCTCACGTGCCAATGCATGGTGACTTCCTACGTTAAGTCTAATTCGTTCCTCAAAATTAGGCCCGTACAGAATCGGGCTGAAGCTGCTGAGGTAACCATTGAGAAAAACATCATGATATCCATCTTGGTCAAAGTCTGCGACGAACCCACCGGATACACTCATAGATGGGCCTATCAAGTCGAAGGAATTGGTTTGGAAGCGTTGACCGTCTCCCCAGTAAATAGGCATGCGGTACGACCCATGTGCGCCACGGAAAAATATGATGTCAAGCATACCGTCGTCGTTGAAATCACATATCGCCGAACCTCCATAGCACTCGCCGGTAGAGAATACGGTTCTCTCGGAGGTTTCGAAATCAGGACCCCAATAGATCCAAGATTCACTGATGCCGTAGTTGCCTGTGAAAATAAGATCCAACCAGCCGTCCGAGTCAAGATCGGCCACCGAGGAACCGTGGGGGAAACCAGAAAGATAAGGGATACATATCGAGTCGTCTGGGTTAAACCCTCCCGGACTTCCCCAGTAAATGGTGTTGTAGTTTGCATGTTGGTTGACGAAGAGGATGTCGAGCCAGCCGTCTTTATTGAAATCGGCGGTTTCAATGTTGTGCTGGGCCTGGATCGTCGGGAGAAATGTCTTATGGCTCTCGCTGTACCCTTGCGAAGAGCCCCAGTATATTCCTCCGTTGGAGCTCTTCTCGTTATCGAAGGCTATGTCGAGGTGTCCATCTTTGTCGAAGTCGGCCACCAAACACGCCTCGTCTGCTTCCTCCAGCACGGTTGAGCTGTTAGGATCTGGTCCACCGTCTTTACCCCAAAATATGTAAATGCTTCCCGTGGAGATGAATTCAGTATATCCGTCTGTATTAAGATCAGCGTAACAGGTTCCGCTACCTCCTCCATAACCGGTATAAAGGGAGTTACTGAAGCCACTATCAGTTCCCCACAATATTCGAGATCCATCTGTTATGTCGAGCCACTCATCGTTGTTGGCGTCCCAGCGAACAGCAAACTCCACGGCACCATCCCCTCTATGGGATGAGTACAGGTTACATTCGTACCACCCGTCCGCAAAGTCTCGTTGGGTGGTCTCTATCCACACCGTATCTGCGGCATAAAGGGTGAGAATTAAAAAGACCATAGAATACCTCCTTCCAAGTCTACTTACTGAATCATAACATTTTTTGCATCCTTGTCAAGGGTTGACAGAGGTGATAAGAAGGAGTAGGATGAGGAAACGAAGGAGGTCAAATGAACGTTAAAAAGGTTCTACCCATTCTTCTAATCATCCTGACCTTGGCGGGCTGCGGACTTGTCGAACAACTCAAAAAGGGTGTGGCCCGCAAGGCTTCACGCATCACCTCGGTTGTGGCTACAGACACGGTATCCAAAGAGTTCGCGATAGTGGATATCGAATACGTTTTCACCGGAACGGGAATAAGTGCCGACAAGGTGGTATTCAGTCGCGAAGGTTCGAGTCGAGAGGATACGTTGAATATCGTGCTGGCGGGAACCATCTACACCGATGTAGATACGCTCTCTCCTAACACGACTTACACTTATAAGATGTGGGTAATCGATAACGATAAGATGAAGGAATACGACGAAGTGGAGGTAACTACCCTGCCCGACATAGAGGTGAGTTCTCCAGACCTTGCCGTATCCGGCGATCTTACCGTAACCTGGAAGAAGATCTCAACGGAAGACAAGGACTATCTGAAGTACAAGATAGAGCTCTTCCAGATCGAGGCGGGTGATCTGATCGATATAGACGCTCTGATCGCTCTCACAAATCCCGTTGACGAAGAGGAAGTTGAGCTTGCTGAATCGGACACCGAAGGAAAGTACACGTTCAGCGCGGCAAACTATGAGCTTCCTGGAGGCTACGCGGTTAAGGTATCCACCACCAGCTTCTTTGGTTCGTTGGTTGATAAATCCTCAACCATCAAGGCCTTTGCCTGGAGCAAGTAGTTTCCGACAACCAGTGTACAAGGCCGGCGACATTCTCACCGGCCTTTTTTCTTAGTTTATCCGTATCGAACCGGCTTGGGTTTCTTTTTGCTTTTGGCAATCAACGACAGCACCACAGCCAGTCCTACCAGACCCAGAGCAACAACCGTAATCCATACCCCGGCGGTCACGTAAGGTGAGCGGAAGCGGAACATCACCTGGTGGTTGCCGGGTTCAAGCACTACCGCACGCAGGGTGTAGTCGGCGCGGTAGACCTTGCGCTCGGAGCCGTCAACCCATACCCTGTAGTAAGGATACCAGTTTTCGGATAAGACCAGCACAGCTGGTCGTTTAACGTCGGCGGCGATTTCGATCACGTTCGGTTCGTAGCGGGTTATCCGAACCTGGCCCGGCGAGGTTGTGTCTGATGGATCCACCGATCCTTGCCAGTCTTGGGGTTCTTCCTCGAGTATCACCGTCCGGTGCGGATCGAAGAAGGGTCTCTTCATCCTTTGAAGGATCGCCTCGTCGTCAGCTATCACCTCAACCTCGGTAGCGAGCCATGCGCGGTAGTGCGGTGCGGTGTTGCGGTAGATCACGTAGCGCTGACCGGCGAATACCGGCCTGAACGAGCTCGTGGTCGTATCAAGCCAGGGAGCAAGGTCGGAATAGATCGCGTAAAGGGTTTGCTGATCCTGAGGTGAAAGCCGCTCGAAATCCTCCGGGCCGGGCAACCTTAATCCTATCAGATATTTTACGTCCAGCGCGGTAAGGAACGCAGGATACCTCAAGTTTTGCGCGTCGCGGAACATGATGGTTCCGGGCGAGCCGATGAACTCCTGATAGCGCCCAAGCTGGTTGCCGTGATACCCGCCAAGGGACTGGATGCGGTGCAGCATCAGATAGGAATCCCTGCGGTAAAGGTCCTGCCCTCTGAACTGTAGCGGGAAGACCCGGTATACCCCAGGGTCTCTCTTGAGAAAACTCACCACCTCGTCAGGCGCGTATAGCTGTTGGGCCGAGACAGGGTTGCCTGCCTGATCCCTTACGATTTTTACGAAGTGTCTGTCCACCAGCCAGAGATCGAGGAATAGAACCGCACCCAGTCCGAGTGTCCACAACCATTTGAGTTTTGGCAGGCGGCGCCATAGGAAGATCATCAACCATCCTGCTGCCAGAAACAGGAACGCAAGCCAGAAGCCGCCCGAGGCGTTGGTGACGTTGGCGCGCAATCGTGAGAATCTGCCGGCTGCGCCCATCCCCCCGAATCTGCCGATCAGTTCGCCCTTGGCTAGCGCTTCCGCGAAGTTGCCGAAACCCTGAGGTGCCGCGGTGGACCACAACGCGAGTATGAACATCAACCCTGCGAGCACCGCGAACACAATGGTGAGGGTATCCCGTTTTTTGCCCTTCTTTCGTTCGATCCGGGGGGCGGGGGAAAGCGTCTGCTGTAACCCAAGCGAGGCGATCACTATAATCGAGAAGGTCACGGTAAAAAAGATCATAGCCGGGGCGCGGAAGTTCTTCACCAAAGGGAGCACGTAGTAGGGTATGTAGTAGAAAGGGGTGTTGCCGCCAAGGGCCATCAATAATCCAAAGATCCCGAATCCTGCAAAGAACTTTGTCTCGCGCCTTCGCCAGGCAAGGATCAATCCCACTATCAGGAGCGCCACTATAATTATCCCGAAGTACTCGGCGTGCTGCTTGAACGCGTTGGCTCCCCAGTAGTTCTGCAGTATCCCGGAGAAACGAGGGTTTAACAGATCAATAAGCTCAGTCCTGGGCAGGGACCAGGAGGTGGCAAAATCCCAGCCGCGTCCGCCTGCCGCACGAGGCGAGAATCCCAGATAACTTATGCCTGGAAGCATCTGGGCCGCTGAGATGGCGATCCCCACAGCTACCGATCCTATGGATAAGAGAAACGGTTTGAGCACGGGTTTCGGCTTCTTGTGATCCTTGTAGGCAAGATACATCTGATAAAGCACGTAGAAGCCGCAGATAAGGAAGGTGTAGTACATCATCTGCACGTTGGGACTTATGAGACCCAGACCGAACACTAGACCAAGCAGGGCGAAATCGAGCAGTTTCCCGAGCCTGAATCCTCGGTGGATAAAAAGCATCGCCCAGGGCAGAAGCGAGGTAACCACAACCTTGCTGTCGTGACCGGCAAGGACGTAGGAGATCATTACCCCGGTGAACATGTAGGCCACCGCTCCGATAAACGCGGTGGCCGTTTTAAGCTTGAGCTCCTTGAGATAGAGAAGCATCCCGGCGCCGGCCGCGATAATGTGGATCACGAACACCAATGCCATCACCTTGCCGATTGAGAAGATGAACCTGAGAAGCATCGTAATATAAAAGGCGTCGCCGTGCATTGCGTCCACGTAGGGCAGGCCGCCGAATATGTAGGGGTTCCACAATGGGAAGCTGCCTGTAGTTTTCAGGCTCTCGACGGCGAAGCTCTTGAACATGTAACCGGAGATCAGCTGGTCCGAGCCGTCTATCAGATGACCGGGCAGCAGGGTGTTGGCGAAAAGGACTATTACTAAAATGGCGAGCCCCAGGATAAGCCAGCCGGGCTGTATCTTAAACCCGCGTTTGCTTCCAGCAGGTTTTTGGGGATGTTCTTTCTTGAACCTTTTATCAATTTTTTTCTTTGCCATTTTTCCTCCGCAGAAAGATAACGGAAATTGCCACAAATGTCAACTCCACTGCAGTGAACCACAACCGCTGGCCGAATGAAAGGGCTGCAGCCACACCCGATCCTACCAGCCCGGCAAGGAACAGAGCCAAAATCCCCTCACGCACCCCCAGTCCGCCGGGCACGAATATAGCCAGAAGCCCTACGATATAAGCGGCGGCAAAGCCTCCGGTCACCACTACCCAGTCAGTAATAGGCAAGGGGTTTACAGACGCAAGAAACAGGTAGAACGCCGAGCCATAGCAGAGCCAACTCAATGCATAAAGAAGAAAAAATCCTAAAAGCCCCAGATAGGAGAGCTTGAACCGT
>Ga0307429_1000679_pt1 | contig 18797 bp, 18 predicted proteins | sample SalMarWE160230MG_FD_202151 | JGI IMG/M metagenome (GOLD analysis project Ga0307429, IMG submission 202151) | Salt marsh sediment microbial communities from the Plum Island Ecosystem LTER, Massachusetts, United States - WE1603-230 | ecosystem: Environmental > Aquatic > Marine > Intertidal zone >... | reverse complement strand
TATACCGGTGGCTGGAGGTGGGGGAGGAGGCGCGGGGGCTGGCGGGGGGTGTAGCGGAGGAGGCGCCGCTGACGGCGGAGAGAGCGGGGCGGTTGGCGGGGGCGCGGGAGGTGGAGGTTTTCGAGGGCAGCGCGGCTGAGAGTGAATACCTGGGGATGGGCCGGGTGAGGGTCGGGCGCCGCGCAGACGAGTCACCTGTAAATTTGGTGCTGATGCGCAGCATGGAGGCGGACGACGTAGTGGGGCGCCCGGTGCTGCCGAGCGTGCAATCGGCGGTACACGAGGGAGTGCATGCGTTCTTTTCTGAAAATCCAGAGGTGGGACACAGGGCAATAGCGCGGCTGAAGGAGGTGGCGCCATCGGGGAATGAGTTTGAGCACCTGACACAGATTGGTGAATTTTATCATCTGGACCCGGCGGCGCTGGAAGTGCAGGCGCCGGAGTTATATGACATAGCGCATGAGTGGCTTGGGGAGCCGGCGATAGGACGAGGCATCCGGGAGGCTGAAGCGCCGGCGCGTGTGGTGGCGGGGCCGGGGATGTACGATGCGGCGGGGAGGCCGGTGGCGCGGGAGGCGGCGGAGCGGGCGAGGCGGGTGCAGTTGCCGGTGATCGAGCGGGCGGTGGAGATGGTGCCGGAGGCGGAGCGGAGGGGGCGCGGGCTGGCAGGGGCGGGGTTTGAGGAGCAGCAGGCGCGGTTGGCGGAGAAGTATGGGGACGTGGGGGATATGGCCAGGGCGCGGGCGGGGCTGCTGCGGGACGGGCGGCGGCTGGGCGAGGGGGTGGAGGTACCGGCGGTGGTGGTGAAGGCGACGACGAGGAAGGAAGCGGGGATTTATATTCTGGAGTTGGCGGACGAGAAGGGCCAGGTGGTGAGCACTCATTGGTTCGAGCGCTGGCCGGAGGTGCGGCAGGCGCGAGACGAGGCGCGGAAGATCATAGATGCCGGGCAGCAAGGGCGGGGGGCGACGACGGGGACGGCGGTGACGGCGTGGAAGGCGGACGACGTCTTGCGGGCGGACCGGAGGGCGGCGGCGGCGGGAGGGTATGCGACCCCTCCGACGCTGGCGGATATGGCGGCGGTGGTGGAAGACCAGGAGTTGGGGGCGCTGGAGAAGGTGCGGGCGGGGCTGAAGGGGGACTGGGGGCGGCTGGACCAGGTGGCCGGAGGAGAGGTGCCGATGCCAGTGCGCAACCAGTTGAAGAAGTGGCTAAACGAAGACGTGATGCGGAACTGGTCAGGGACGCGGGCGGTGGAGGTGGAGACGGCGCGGCAGGCGGCGGACTTCGCGCTGCTGGACTACAGCGGGGGGCGCAAGGTGGTGGATAACTGGCTGTCGCTGGTGTGTCCTTATACGTTCTGGAAGACGAGGAGCGGGAGGAACTGGGTGCTGCGGGCGATGGCGCGGCCGGGGGCGCTGGGGGCGTTCGTGCGGGGGCGGCAGGCGCTGGCGCGGCAGAACCGGGAGCGGGGATACAGGGGGCGGTTCGAGGGGAAGGTGGAGATAGCGGCGAAGTTTCTGCCGGAGTGGACGGGGCAGGCGGTGTTCGTGGACCCGCAGGCGTTGTTGATGCCGTGGTCGCAGATACTGGGACCGGAATGGACGGATGATCCGGCGGAGGCAGAGAACGCGGTGGAGTACGCGTACCGCCTGGGGCAACGGCTGGGGGTGCGGCCTTACGGGTTTATCGAGTGGCCGTTGCAGTACTACGGTTGGATCGGGGAGAAATCGGAGATCGGGTACGTTCTCCCCCACACAGGGGCGGCGCAGGCGCTGACGACGATGGCGCGGGAGGTCAGCCCGGCGGCGGCGGAGAGGATACCGCCGGGCGGGGTGAATCTGGAGGCGATGGTGCGGCGAGGGGTGGGGCTGCCGGAGCAGGAGCCTTACCAGGCATATCGAGTATCCAGGATGCTGAGCGACATGGCGGGGGAGGATGCGGGCCGGACGGGGGCGGCGCTGCTGGCGGCGGAGTTGCAGCGGCTGGTGGCCACGGGGGAGTTGACGTTGGTGGAGGCGATGGCGGAGGGCGGCGGGAACGTGGGGCGGCTGGCGGGGGCGGAGGGATGGTCACCTGAGGAATTGGCAGCGGGGCAGGAGATGCTGCGGGAGGCGGTGCAGCGGGCGGGGCTGGAGCGGGGGACGGCGGCGCTGACTTCATTTGCGGCCGGGATGCCACTGACGATGTATCCGGCGGGGGAGAGGGCGCAGGTGGAGTTGCAGCGGGAGCGACAGGGAGTGATGTGGTCACCGCTGACGGAGCGGGGCGGGCGGGAGGCGCTGAAGGCGTGGGAGGCTGAACATCCCCAGGAGGTGACCAGGCGGACGATGTACGGCGCGCTGCCGGGGGCGGAGGAGTACGAGGGGTGGACGCCGGGGGAGGCGCGGGCGTCGAAGGCGTACGCGGCGGAGAAGGATGAGATCGATGCGACGTACGATGAGGCGGCTGACGATTTGCTGAGGCGGGAGCCGTGGAACAAGGCGGGGGTGCAGGAGTTAGAGGATCAGCGGCAGGCGGAGTTGGACGTGCTGCGGGATAAGTACGGGATGGCGGCGGAGGAGGGGGCGGAGTACAGGCCCTGGTCGGTGTTTGGGGCGGGGCCGGAGGAGGCAGCGGGGATACGGCGGGAGGAGGTACTGGCAGCGGTGAGCGGGGCTATGCCACACAGCGACGATTTCCGGGACGAGGAGACGGGGGAGGTGGATTACGATGCGTACGAGACAGCGCGGGATAAGTTTTTTGCGGACCTGCCGGCGGCGATGGCGGGGGATGAGAGGCTGGCGGCTGTTGCGGGAGTTATGGCAGAAGAGGTGGGGCGTGTGGCTGGGGGAGTGGCGGGTGGAAGGGCGGGGTATCCGCGTATGCCTGTACGGGAGGAGCGGGTCGCTGTGCCGGAGGATCTGCTGGAGGGGGTTGACCAGGGGGCGGTAGAGGAATACTGGCGGCGGAACGATCGTCCACTGGAGGCGGCGCAGCGGGTATGGGAGGAGACGGTGTACCGGCCGGCGTGGGAGGCATACCATGGAGCGGTCGAGCGGGGGATGGAGAAGGGGGACGCGTACGAAGGGATGATCGAGGCGGCGGGTGCGGTGCGGGCGGGCGACCTGGTGGGGGCGATCCAGGAGCAGTATCCAGGGCGGTGGACGGATGAGGAACTGGGGGAGGCGCTGAAGGGGGTGACGTTCCCGGCGGTGGGGGAGGTGACGACGCTGCGGAAGCCGCCCGAGGAGCGGGAGTTATCGGAGGCGCAGGAGGCGTTCTGGGATTTCTACAACGAGCAGTTACCGCCCGGACAGCTGGCGACGGGGGCGCGGGATTACACGCTGGTGCAGTTGGTGCTGGATGCGGAGACGCGGGGGACGGCGACGACGGAGCAGTACCAACGGGCATTGGAGTTTATGCAGGGGTGGAAGGCGGAGCATTTCGACCGGGAGGAATGGGGCACGCCGGAGGATTGGGCGCAGGCGCGGGAATTGAATGAGGAGTTCCAGGCGCTGGCGGAGCAGGAGTTCCCGGGGATTGATGATTTACTGGACCGGTATTATGACTTGTCATTGACGGAGCGGCGGGCGTTCCGGGAGGAACATCCGGAGATCGGGGGGTATTACGATCTGCGGGATGAGTTTGGGGAGCGGGAAGGAAATGAGGTGTGGGCGTGGTTCTATCTGGGAGCCGGGGCAGGGGCTGGGGGAGCGGGAGCGGGGGCTGGGGCTGGGGCTGGGGCTGGGGCCAGGAGGCAATACTACAGGCGGTACTATGGTGGTGGTGGGCGGCGGTACGCGGGTGAGAGGTTCGGGGGGACGCGGTATCCGCCGAAGGTGTATCTGGAGACGCCCTCGCCGTGGCAGGGGGCGCTGAGGACGGAGGGGTTCGGGGAGGAGTTCGAGCCCAGGCGGGGGGCGACGCCGTGGTTGATTCAGGCGTCGCGACGGGTGGAGCCGCTGCCGTGGTTGAAGACGAAGTGGTAGGGGGGAAGGCTAAGCCTTAACCTCAACCTCAACCTTAACCTTAAAGGAGGTGAGAGAGGATGGACGTGTTGAGTTTGTGGGAAGCGGTGATGGCGTTTTTCCAGGATGCGCGGTTGTATACGATCCTGGGGCTGATCGTCGTGGACGTGGTGCTGGGTGTGGCGGTAGCGATCAAGAACGGGTGCTTTAAGTGGCATCTATTGGCGATGTTCTACCGGACGATGGTAGCGCCGTACGTGCTGGGTTACCTGGCGCTGTACGTGATGTTCAGGGTGGTGCCGGGCCTGGCGGGGATCGTGGGGCAGGGGCTGGACTACGTGGCGTTTGGGACGATCGTGGCGAATGTGTTGGGAAGTATTGTCACGCACTTGCAGGCGTTGGGGCTACAACATGATAAGGTCTTAACCGGTAGCGATGACGTGTTGCAGTGAGTGATGCATAGGAGATTTTGGAGGGTGAGAGATGACTGAGGAATTGACGGGTCAGGCTGGAGGGGTTGGCGAGCAGGCCCTCTCCCCCGGCCCCTCCTCCATGGGGGGAGGGGAGCAGGGGGGGCAGGCGACAGCCGGCGGTGGTGCGGCCGGAGTTGCCGGGGGCGCGCCGACAACCGAAGGCGCTGCGCCGGCGATAGCCAGGAAGGTCAAGCTTGAGGAGTTGCCGGAGTTCCGGGCGTACCAGGCGGCTTTCGACAGGCGGTACGAGCAGTTGAGGCTGCATCTGGAGCAGGAGCGGCAGCAGAGAGGAGCGATGCAACAGCGTCTCGATGAGGCGCAACTTGCTAACGCGGATCCTGAGGAGGTGGCGGCGTATTACCGGCAGCAGTTAGCGCAGGTGCAGCAGGAGCAGCAGAACGCTCAGGCGGCGATGGCGCTGAGGCAGCAGGTGGACGACGCGGCGGGGAAGATGCTGGCCGAGCACGGGCTGGACGTGAATACGCCCGGGCTGGACTGGGATGGCGGGCCGACCTGGGAGGGGTACGCAAAGTTGGCGGAGAGTGTGGCCAAGATCGAGGCGTTGAGGGCATCGGAACAGGCGAAGACGACGAGCGCCGAGGTGAGCCAGGCGGCCCAGGCGGCGAAGGTGACAGCACTGGAGCAGGCCGGGGTGACGAAGGTGAGCACGGCGACAGGAGCAGCGCCCTCGGGAGCAAATCCCATTGCGGACATCAAAGATCCCAACGTACTACTGAGGATGGCATTGGCCCCGAAAAAGGGAGGGCGCTAGAGTATGGAGGATTAGGAGATGGCGTTTACAGTGAACGATTATGCGAAACAGGAGACGGACCCGCTGCGCAAGGGTATCCTGATGAACTTGCTGCGGTACTCGAATGTGATCGGGTTGGTGCCATTCGAGGACGTGAACTCACTGGACAGTATCGCAGTGCGGTGGGAGACGTTGCCGGAGGCAGCGTTCCGCAAGATCAATGACGGATACACGGAGGGCAGCGGGCGGACCGAGCAGATCACCGAATCGGTGAAGGGTCTCGGGGGTGACGTGGACTTCGACCGGGTGTTCGACAAGGTGAGCAACTACATCGAGCATCCACGGGTGACGCAGACGAAGATGAAGACGAAGGCAACGGCGTTCGTTTTCAATTACTACTTCGTCAGGGGCAGCCCGGTGCTGGATGCGGACGGGTTCTACGGGCTGGAGTACCGGGTGGACAACCTGCCGGCGCGGCAGAAGTTTGCGCTGGGGGCGGCGGGGACGCCCTACGACTGCACGGTGGACGTGGCGCATGAGCATGGTTTCCTGGACGGGTTGCACGAGCTGAACGCGCTGGTCGGGGGGGCGGACGCATATTTCTGCAACTTCGGTATGCGCCTGGGGCTGGGGAAGGTGCTGCGGCGGCTGGGGCTGCTGGACACGACGAAGGATCAGTTCGACCGGGAGGTGTACGGTTTCGGTGGAGCGCCGATCATCGACGTCGGGTTGCAACGCGACCAGGCGACGGAGATCATCATCGACACCGAGGACCCGGGCGACGGCGTCGGCGACACGACTTCGATCTACGCGGTGAAGTTCGGGCTGGACGACGGGCTGATCGGGATCCAGTTGGACAATCTCGAGGCGTACTGGGTCGGGGGAGACGAGCACGAGCTGGAGGCGAAGCCGGTCAAGCGGTTGAGGATCGACTGGTGGGTGGGCCTGGCCGGGTTCGGCTCTTACTACGCGGCGCGGATGTACAATCTGATGCCGGCCGGCGACTGGACGTAGGAGGTGTGAGATGGCTTTGAAAGGACGAATGAGCGGAAGTGCGTTCGATACGCTGCTGATGCTGCGAAAGAGCACAGATGGCAGCCTGACGACGACCGGGACCTGCGAGGGGGTGGACGTGGGTGAGACGCCGGTGGATGGCATGACGGTGAAGGTGGTCGTGCCATCGGCTTGCGCTACCACCACGCTCCTGGTGGAGGTGCAGGTGGCAGGGACGGACACGGATGGTTCCTACGCGACAGTGGCGCAGAGTGAATTGATCACAGCAGCCGGGGAGTACGATGTCCGGTATGCGAGCCAGCGCCAGTACGTGCGTGGGAAGTTCAGTGTGGCGGGGACGTCGCCGGACTTCGGGGCAGTGGAAGTGGGCGTCGTGCCGCACGGGTTCTAGGCAAGGGTAAGGTTGAGGCTAAGGTTGCTAAGGCTAAGGTTGAGGTTGAGGTTAGTCCTTAACCTTAATCTTAGTCCTCAACCTTAGTCCTCAACCTTGACTGGGGGACTGGATGAGGCTGGCGATTGGGCTGCCGCATATCGGGGCGTTCTCGGGTAAGTTCGTGGACTGTTACGTGGGGCTGCGGAAGCCGGCGGAAGGTTACCGGCATCTGCGGGTGGGGGGTGCGCCGGTGGATATCGCGAGAAACGAGTTGGTGCGGCGGTTCCTGGCGGGGGAGGGGGAGTGGCTGTTGCAGATCGACAGCGATATGGGTTTTGCGCGGGAGAGTCTGGCGCGGTTGTTCGAGAGGACGCAGGAGAGGCCAGAGATACGGATGATCAGCGCGTTGTGCTTTACGCGCTACGTGCCGCCGCTGCCGACGATCTTTCGCGACGTGACGCGGGTGCGGGATGACGGGCGGGAGTATTTGCGGATACAGTGCCGGGAGACGATGGAGTGGCTGGAGAAGCATCCGGAGGCGTTGACGGAGTGTCCCTGCGTGCTGGAGCCTGCGCCGGACGATGCGCTGGTGCGGGCGGATGGGAGCGGAGGCGCTTTTTTGTTGGTGCACCGGGAGGTATTCGAGACGCTGGATGAGCCGTGGTTCGAGCGGGATGCATTGAAGAGGGGAGAGGACTTTTACTTTTTCCAGAACGCGCGGCGGGCGGGGTTCGAGTTGTGGGTGGACCGGAGCGTAATCTGCGGGCACGAGTGGGGTGAGGGGCAATACATCGGCCCGGAGACGTTCGTGGTGTATCAGAGTTTGTATCCGCTGGAGCGATTGATCGAGACGTAAGGAGGCGAGCGATGGGAGGCAGGAGCAGGTCTACTGTGTTGGAGGGGAAGTTGGTGCGGATTCTGGACGGGAGGACGTGGGATCTGACGCTGGCGGAGGGTGGGCACGCGGGGCTGGAGGGTGTGCTGAGGGAGTACGAGGGGCAGGACGTGGTGATAAAGATTGAGCGTCAAGCGCCAAGGGTCAAACGCCCGGAGGGATGACGTGACGGCGGTTCTGGTGATGGGGACGGGGAAATGCGGATCGAGCGCGGTGGCGGGGGCGCTGCGGCGACTGGGAGTATGGATGGGCGACGAGTTTGTGGAGGGAAGATATTACCCGGTGTATGAGGATGCGGAGATGGCCGGGGCGGTGGAAAGGATCATCAGGGCTCGTGTGGAGGATGTGGCGCTGGCGGGGAATCCATTCGAGGGGCTGGTGGAGGCGCGGCGAGAGCGGCCGGTGTGGGGGTTCAAATATCCGAGATTGATCTGGGCAATCCCCTGGCTGTTGGACCTCCTGGACGACGTGCGGATTATCGTGGTGAGCAGGAATAGGGCGGACACGATCGCCAGTTGCAGTCGCAGTTATGGGTTATCGGAGGAGCGGGCGAACGCGTGGTACGATTGTGTTTCCGGTGCTATCGGGGAGTTTGTGTCGGATTGGTGCGGACCGGCTTTGCAGGTGCAGTATGAGACATTACTGAAGGATCGGCGGGGGGAGGTTGGACGGCTGGCAGAGTTTGTGTTTGGTGGAGAGGTGGAATTGGAGCGGATAGAGGCAGCAGTGGAATCCATAGCGCGGCAAAGCCGCAAATCTGCAAATCAGCAAATGCATAAGAAAGGGAGTAGGGAGCAGGGAGCAGGGAGCAGGGAGTGATGATGGCGATAGTGGTGGCGGTGGTGCTGGGGGCGCTGGAGTGGCGGGCGGTGCGGGCAAATATGGGGGCGGAGTGGAACGGGTACGGGGCGATGTTGGGGACGCTGCGGCGGGATAATGCGGCGCCGATGCGCTACCGGGTGCTGGTGCCGTGGGTGCTGGTGGGGTTAGCAAAGGTGTTCAGGTTCCGGATCACTCCGGCACATTACCAGGTTGCGAAGGTGGCGTTGTTGGCCGGGGCGCTGGCGGTGGCGGAGGCGCTATTGGGGATGACGGGGATGCTGGCGCTGGCGGTGCTGGTGGCGGCCACGTTCGAGTTCGATTATTGGGATTGCTACGCGGAATTGTTGGGGGCAGGGCTGGTGCTGAGCGGGTCGCCGTGGATGGCGGCGCTGGGCGGGTTGGTGTGGGGGTTGAGCAGGGAGACGGCGATGATCGCTCCTGTGCTGGGCTTGCTGGCCGGGGGGCCGTGGTGTGGATTGGCGGCCGGCCTGGGGCCCGTGGCGCTCGCGGCGGTGCGGCTGGTACAGGGGCGAACGTCTCTGTATTGCGAGCGCTGGGAGTTGAAGGTGTACAACGCGCCGGACCTGGCGGGGGCGTGGAGGCGGGAGGACGTGGGGCCTTATTTCTCGCTGCTGTGGAGTGTGGGGACGCTGGCGGCGGTGGTGTGGGGACGTGGGAGGATGCCTGGCGCGCTGGCGGCGACGGCGGGGGTGGCGCCGGTGTGGTTGGCGGCGGGGTGGCTGATGGCGAGGGGACGGGAGACGCGGATGTTTATGCCGTGCGCGTTGTGGATGGCGGCATGCCTGGGCGACTGAGGTTGAGGGTTGAGGTTAAGGTTTAGGAGGGAAGGATGGCCGTGGGTAGGACAATCAAAGTAGGGCCTATCACGTACACCATGCGGGAGATTGGGGATCTGCACGATGGTGGGAAGAGGTTGTTCGGTCAGGTGAATTATGACGATTGTGAGATATTGATACACGCTGGCAATGCGGCGCAGCAGAGGCGGCAGACAGTGTGGCACGAGATCGTGCACATCATTCTGACGCAGGCTGGGCGTAACGAGGATAGCGGGAATGAGCAGCTGGTGGATGCGCTGGCTTACGGCTTGATGGATGTGATCGAGAGTAATCCGTGGCTGACGGAGGGGACGAAGGCAGGGAGTAGAGGAGGAAACAATGGCAGAGAAGACGCGGGCTGAGTTGGTGGCGGAGGTGGCCAGGAGATTTGGTCACTATAAGACCGGGACGGCGACGGGGGGCTCCACGACGACGGTGGTGGATACGGCGGGGTTGTACGCGCCAGACGACTACTGGGTGGGGCACTACGTCTATATTCTGGAGGATGCAGGCGGTGGTGGGGCGGCGCCCGAGGCCGAGGAGCGGCCGGTGACGGATTACGACCAGGGGACGGCGACGTTGACGGTGGATCCGGCTTTCACGGCGGCGGTGGCCAGTGACGACACGTACCAGGTGCTGGCGGTGCGGAGGGCAGAGATCGAGGCGGCGATCAATGCGGCGATCGTAGATGCTGGTCTGTCGTGGCCGGTGATGATGGAGGACGCAGCGACGTTGACGATCCTGGCTAACGACTACGATTATGCTTTGCCGGCCGGGGTGGTGAAGCTGCTACAGGTGTCTACGCGGAGTGGGGCGACTCATCCGTGGCTGCCGCTCGCGCCAGGATCCTGGATGGTGTCAGGGACGCCGGGGGCACAGAATCTACAGTTGTCGCCAGCGTGGGCGTTGCCGGTGGGGGACCTGGTGAGGCTGGATTATCTGGCGCGGCCGGCGGAGTTGACGACGGATGCGGGAACGCTGGGCGTGGGAGAGCCGGCGGAGCGGGAGTTTGTGGACTTCATCTATGCGTACGCGCTGTTTTGGCTGCACGATCAGATGGCGAGTGCGGCGCCGGAGGGGGCGGGGTTCCGGCCGCACCTGACGCAGGCGCAGTACTATCTGGAGATGGCGGAGAGGGTGCGGATGCGGGCGGGGGAGGATGCGGGGGTGGTTGAGGAAGAGAAGAAAGGGAAGAAGGACTGATGGCAGAGAAGACGTTGAGTGAGTTGAGAGAGTTAGTCAGGCACCGGTTCAGGGGGACGGCCGGGGATACGATACTGACGGAGGCGATCAACGCTGCGATCCGGGCGGCGGGGGAGACGTGGCTGGCGCAGGTGGTGGATACGACGACGCTGACGATCGCGGCCAACGATTACGACTACGATCTGCCGGCGGCGGTGGTGCGGCTGGGGATGGTGTCGGTGCGGGGGGATACGGACCAGGCGTGGGTGGAGGTGCCGGGCCGGCTGTGGAGTGTGGGGGGGACGCCGGGGGCGCTGGTGCTTTATCTCGATGCGCTGAAGGGCCTCGGGGATGGGGACTCGATCCGGCTGGATTACGTGGCGCGACTGACGGAGCTGACGGCGGAGGACGACGATCTGGGGATGGGGGAGCCGGCGGAGGCGGAGTTGGTGGAGTACGTGGTGACGTATGCGCTGTCGTGGTTGTACTACCGGGAGGGGGAGAAGGTACAGACTAAAGAGGCGTTGGCCGGATACTTACGGCTGGCCGATGGGTTATACCAGCGGGCGATGGAGATCAAGATGCGGGCGCCGCGGGTGGGGCGGGGGACGGTGCGGACGATGCTGTGGGCCAGGAGCAGGGGTTGAGGATGAGGTTGAGGTTGAGGTTAAGGTTGAGGTTGAGGTTGAGGTTAAGGTTGAGGTTGGGGGCCTGGTCTCAGTCCTCGACTACAGGAGTACACAATGGCTGAGGGACGGTATCACGTAAGGTTCGAGGATGCCCCAGCGGGGGAGGAGCTGGGGTTGATGCTGGTGGAGACGCCCCAGGTGGGGATCACGCGCCGGCTGATCAACCCGTACGCGGCGAAGGGGAGCACGGGGGCGACGAAGGATAGCGACCTGACGGAGTGGAGTGTGGTCAGCCAGCGGGATTGGAGAGGCGGGAGGGGGCAGGAGGAGTTCGAGGAGGCGACGGCGTTTCTGGATGCCTGGAATCTGGAGACGCGGATCGAGGGACAATTGACGCTGGGGCCGCTGCCGCAGAATCCGAGCGGGGATTATCCGCGATACGAGGCGGAGGGGGCGTACAGGCACAAGTTGGGCTGGCCTGGGCCAGAGGTGCAGCAGACGTACGGGGGTAGGTGGGGGGAGGCGTTCGGGATATCGGCGAGTTTGAGGATTGGAACCAGATTTCGGATGGGGTCGGCATTACTTGGATTCAGATTGTCATCTATCGAGGTTATGATACACGCGACAGATGCGAGCTCATCGGGTGGGGTGACCCTGCACCTCTATTCAGAAGTGATGGGAGGATGGCCAGGAGTCTCAATCGCGTCAAAACACGTGGCGGAGGGCTCAATAGGGACGGACTGGGAGTGGATTGAATTTACGTTTGATACTGCGCAGGAGTTAGAGCCAGGCTACTACTGGATCGTATTGGAATCGACTACGGGCGATACGCACCCATACGGCTGGAGATACAGCGATTCGAATCCTTACACGCCCGGTTGGGCGGTGTCTGGCCCAACGGGAGGGGGTTGGGATTCGTGGCACGATCACGACTGCACGTTCAAAGTACACTACGAGAAGATGGCCCGGGCGATGAGTTTCGTGGCGCCGGCGGGAGGTATGACGTGCACATTGGTGCAGTTATATCTACGCCGGCGGGGAATCATCGGTGTGTATACAGTCTCGTTGTGTGAGGATGCTGCGGGGGTGCCGGGTGCGGTACTGAAGTCCTCGACGTTCGATGCGGGGGACGTGGCCGATGGTCCGCTGGCGTGGGTGGAGGTCGCGTGGGGCAGTGGGCAGGCGTTGACAGGAGGCAACACGTATCACATCGTGGTGGAGCCACCGGCGACGGAGGATGAGAAGGAGGTCTATTTGCTGTGGGGCGGGGATACGACCGGCGATTATGCGGATGGCGCATCTCACAGAAAGCGCGGGAGCGGGGACTGGGAGGCGCGCACCGAGGATCTGCATTTCAGAGTCAACAGAGAAGAGATGGACGACGCTGTGATCGGCTTCGCACGATATGGCGGGAAATGGTATTGTGCGGCGGCAGACACGGTATACGAGTGGGATGGCGCGGCGGATGCGTGGACCGCGTCGGACACACAGGCAGACGATGACGTGACGGCACTGGAGGTCTGGGGTGGGTATCTGTGGGCGGCGCGGGGGACGGATTACGTGCTGCGGCGATATAACGGGACGGCGTGGGCAGACGCGCCAGGGGCTATCAGCGCGCAGTTGCTGAGGGCGGGAGGCGGGTATCTGCACTATTCGGGGGCGGCGGCGGGGGATACGCACAAGGTGTACTACACGGCGAACGGGACGGATTGGAGCGACGCGATTGAGATCGGGAGCGGGGATCACGCGGTGACGGGAATGGCGTGGTACAGAGAGATGCTGGTGGTGGCGAACGCGGCGCGGCTGTGGGGGATGTCGGCGGAGATCGGGTATCCGCTGCTGGACTGGAGCACGCAGGAAGACAGCGACAATGGGCGGGGCTTGCTGGTGTGGGGGCGGACCGGGTGCCTGTACATTCCCCTGATGTATGGACTGTACCGGTGGAACGGGGACACGATGGTGGCGGTGGGGCCGGAGCAGGGGATGGGGCTGCCGGCGGAGAGGGCGGGGAAGATCGCGGGGCTGGTGGGGACGGGGAACTGGCTGTTTGCGGCGATTGACGCGGGGGCGAGCGGGTATTCGAGCGTGCTGGCGTACAACGGGATGGGCGGCTGGCACGAGTTACAGCGGTGCGAGCAGGATGGTCAGAGGATACGGGCACTGGGATTCGAGACAGTGCATACTCCGAGCAGGCTGTGGTTCGGGATGGGGAATGAGACGCGATACCTGAAGTTGCCGGACAAGAGCGACAATCCCTGGCAGTGGACGGGGTACGAGTTCAACGCAGGCGGGGAGATCGAGACGTCGTGGATGGGAGGAGAGTTACTGGACGTGGTGAAGGATTTCCAGGAGGTAGTGGTCAGGGGCGAGGGAATGGGCGACGACCAACCCGTGGTAGTCTATTACGAGGTGGATCGGAGCGGACTGTGGACGTACCTGGGAGAGGTGGCACACAACCCGCGCGAGGCGCTGGCATTCGAGGCCTCAGTGTTCGCGGCCAAGACGATTGGCGACGACAGCACGCGGACGACGATTGAACTGGACACCGGGCACACGACGGAGGATATGGCGGCGGGGGACTGGTGCAGAATCAACGGCGAGGTGGCGCAGGTGGCCAGCATCACGGACAGTGACACGTTCGTCCTGGAGACGGCGCTGAGCGCGGCGCCGGAGAACGGAGACGTGGTGTATGCGAGCAGGCCGGCGGGCAGGGAGTTCCGGCTGAAACTGGTGCTTTTCACGACGGACAAGGCGGCGACGCCGAAGGTGAAGGTGGTATTTGTGCGATATCAGAACAACGTGTTGGACAGGTTCGTGTACGCATTGCAGATCCGGGTGGAGGATGGGATGAAAGACCTGGCGGGGAATCCGTATCCGCACACGGCGGCGGACCTGCGATTGCTGCTGGACGGGTGGGCGATGCGGGTGACGCCGTTTACGCTGTACGATCAGGACGGGGTGGAGCACACGGTGAAGGTGACGAGTGTGGGGGAGGGGGGGATGACGCGGAGGAGCGCGGAAGGGCAGGCGGGACGGTACGGGAGTGTGTATTCGACGAACGTGGTGGAAGTGGAGTAAGGCTGAGGGTAAGGCTGAGGTTAAGGTTATGGCGGCAGACAACGATAGATATCCACGGGTGTTGGACAGGGCCGGCTGTATCTTTGGGCAGCAAGCGGTGCAGCGGGTGGAGCGACTGGAGGAGAGGATGGAAGGGCTGGAGGCTAAGATCGACCGGTTGACGTGGGCGTTGGCGGGGGCGGCGATCACGTTCGCGACGGGTGCGGTGATGCTGGCATTGAACTTATGGATGGGGTGACGAAGATAGCGCGGGTGGGGAAGGTGGGGAGGATGGGACTTCTACCTCTCCCCCTGGCCCCCTCCCCGAAGCGGGGAGGGGGAAGAGGGGTGACGGGGGGCGGGGTGGAGCAGTTGGATTTGACGCCGGAGCAACTGCGGGAGGTGGCGCGGCGGATCGGGGAGACGCGGGCGAAGAGGGTGTGGCGGCTGATGGGGAAGGTGCAGGCGAGTGTGCCGGAACTTTGCACTTATGATTGGCTGGAGCGGCGGAAGTTGGTGTTTGAGTTCCAGTCGTCGCAGATGGGGGGGAGGCTGATCGCGGGCGGGGCGGTGGTGGATTTCATTATTTCGGGGCTGGCGGCGGATGGGTTGTACGTATGGCGGGTGCAGGGGGAGTACTGGCACAAGGGGCCGGAGGTGGAGCGGAAGGATGAGGTGCAGAAGCGCCGGTTGCTCCACCTGCGGATTGGGGGTGTGCCGGTGGTGGCGGTGGTGGATTTGTGGGAGGGGGATATTTACGATCGTTTTCCGACCGTGTTTGTGAGGGCGGAGTATGGGATGGGGCTCAGAAGTTAAGGCTGAGGCTAAGGCTAAGGTTGAGGCTAAGGTTAAGGTTGAGGTTGAGGTTAACGATGGCGGATAGAGCGGTGGAATTGAGGCGGGGGGCGGGGCAGCCACAGATTGGGGAGGTGGTGACGTGGGACGGCGAGGGTTGGGTGGCGCAGGCGCCGATGTCGCGGCGGGGAGTGATCGGGCCGACGGGGATCACGGAGTGGCTGCGGTTGTCGACGGGGATGGAGGGTCCGGACATTGACATTGACGCGGCGGCGCTGAAGATCGGGCGGGGTGGTGATAGTATTTTGTTGTTTCACAGTGGCGGTGATCCTGTGTCGGAGTACGCGGCGACGGCGGCGGGTTTTGCCGCAGCGTACGCCGCAGCGACGGCGGGCGATTTGCTCCAGATACCTCCACGGACGATCACGCTGGGCGGGGGCGACGTCATAGATAAGGAGATCACGATCGCGGGGCTGAGTGGGCGCGAGGGATGTATCTTGACTTGTTCTGCGGCGGCAGATACGTTGACGGTGCGCAACAAGGTGACGTTTGTCGGGCTGACCGTGAGAAATACGAACGCTGGCAATTACGCGGCTGTCAGGATCGACGATGCGGATGCATACGTGGTAGCGTTGTTGGCTCATTTTATATCCACCGGCGGCGGCGATGGGCTAAACCAATCGCACGGGGAGTTCTACGGAGTGGAGTTTCTGGCGAGTACAACCACTCGCACTCGATGTGCGGTGGCCGTGGGTGATAACAATGCTGCATATTGCAGCATCCGTGAGGGGATTCTCGATAGTGCATCTAACGCTCCGTATGCCTGTGCCAGCGCCGGCGGGGACGCGACTTTGGTATTACGCCGGGTGGGATGCAGGAAGTCCGGCGGCGGCACGGGCTATCACTTGAGCCAGGGAGGTACGGCCGAACTCTGGGTAGCGGATTGCGACTATCATCACGACAAGGTGGATGGTACACTCTCCTATGCGGCGGGGGATCGTGGTGCATATAGCGTCGAAAGTGGTCACGCGAGCGACATCGAGGCGGGGGTGATGACGCGGCACCTGCCGGCGCCGGGGACGGCGGGGCACGTGGCGCGGGACGACGGGGCGAAGTGGGTGTCGGCGGTGCTGGACTTCGATGACCTGGGCGGGGATTGTGACCTGGGGGATCTGGCGGGGTACGCGCGGGGTTCGATTATCCGTGGGGGGGCGGCGGACTGGGAGGCGTACGACGCGAAGACGGATGGGGCGGCGCTGGTGGGGGATGGGACGGACATCTTTTCGACGGTGACGCCGACGTGGCTGGGCACTCACACCTGGGGTAGCGGGCTTGCCATAATGCCAACCGACGCCAGCGGGCAGGCCCTGGGCGACGCGACGCACCGGTGGGATTTGTACACACAAGAAGTCGTATTCGGTGGTGCGACTGGTGCGAACTCCATCACCGTGCCGGACGATCTGGCCGATGCGCTCCATCTCTCCGACGCCGGTGGGCTCGAATACATGCGCATCGTCAGCACCGATGCGCAGCCCGCAGTGGTGTTCAACAACGGCGAGGCGGACGTAGACTTCCGCGTGGCGGCCAGTAGAGCCACCAACGCGCTGTTTGTGCAGGGGAGTAGTGGAGACATTGGCGTTGGAAGCGCTCCCATTGCTCCATTTCGCTTCACCGTATACGAAGATACGAACACCACAACTGGAATCCTGGTTAATAATCCCAATGTCGGTGTGGGGGCGATAGCAGCATTTTTCTTGAGCAGCGATGTTTATACCTTGCAGTTCAACGTCTATAGCGACGCATATAGCTGGCGGGCCTATGAGGACAGTGCATTGATCAGCGACGCACCCACGCTCAAGTTGATGAATAAACATGCCACCGGTGACATAGTACTCTATACGGGCGGTGACCTCGTCACCGATGAACGAATGAGGATAACGGATACGGGGCAGATTGGTATCGACGTTGCCGCTCCGCTTGGCCAGCTACATGTGGACAATCCAGGCACAGTAGCTCAACCGGTGCTCTATCTCGATCAGGGTGATGTGTCAGAGGAGATGATAGAGTTCGCCACCACCATAGGAGTCGGCAATGCAATCGAGGCAGTGGGGGGCAAGACTCTGACTACGACACACTTTATCAAAGTCACACTGCCAGGCGCGTTGACGCGGTACATACCCGTGGGTACGATAGCGTAGAAAGGAGAGCAAGAAATGGACGAACTGAGCACGGAGATACGACGCCAGATACTACAGCAGAAGATTACCTTCTACCAGCAAGCCTACTACGCGCACCAGATTGATGCGCAGATTGGCCAGGACATCGGCGACACCCGCATGGTCGAGCAAGCGAAGGAGAATATGCGCAAAGTCCAGCAGCTGTTGGACAGGCTAGCAGAGCTATTAGGGGAGTTGAAGTGATGTGGAGATTCTGGCATTTCCTACGGACGCCGGTGACGCTGGCGACGGTTGTGATTTTGATGGCGCTGGCGTGCGGGGTGGGGTATGGGCTGTGTGTTGTAGTGATTGGGGGATGGTGAAGACGTAGTGATTGGAACCGGGGTCAGGTGAGGCGGATGGAGGTGATGGCGCCGGAGTCGACTTCGACGCGCAGGCCGAGGGTCTGTAGGAGTGCGCGGGCCTGGGCGGGGGGGGCCTGGGTGAGGAGGTCGGGGAGGAGGGGGGCCAGGCTGGATAGGGCCTGACGACGAATTTCGGGATCGGGCGCGGCGGCGACGAGGGTGTGGAGCCGCTGTTGTTCTCGTGTGAGTTTTACGACGTCCTCGATGAGGACGTCGTCTGTTTTCCGGTACATCTGAGGGTCCAGGTCACCGGCGGCCAGGGCCAGGGCCAGGCGCTCGCGGCGCGCTTCCAGTTGCTGGAGGCGCGTTTCGACGTCGGCCAGGTCGGGACGGTGGTCACCGCTGGGGTTGATGGTGGCCAGGGCCTGGTCGAGGGCGGCGGGGTTGGTGATCAGGTCGTCCAGGTAGGCGGCGATGGCGGCGATGACGGCGCTCTCTTTGACGTAGTTGGCGTGGCAGGGTTGGCCGGTGACTGACTGGCGGGCGTGTTTGGCGCAGCGCAGGTAATAGACGTGGCGGTTGGTGTGACGGGTCATGTGGTGGCCGCAGCGGGCGCACCAGACGACGCCGGCGATGGGGGAGCCGGGGCTTTTCTGGTAGCGGTGGCAGCGGCGGCGGTTGCGTTCGCGGATGACGGCGACGTGGGTGGCCGTGTCCCAGAGGGCGGGGTAGTGGGGGGATGGATCGGGGGATGAGACGTCGGACCAACCCGGGTAGCCGGCGTAGGTGTCGTTATTCATCATGCGCTGGACGGTGGCGTAGGCCCAGCGGCGCGAGTTGGGGGGGTGGTAGGGGGAGGCGTCCAGGGCGCGGATGATGGCGGAGTAGGGCTCCCCCTGGAGGAAGTGGGCGGTGGCCAGGCGGACGGCGGGGGCCAGGTCGGGGTCGAGTTCGGCGCCGATGGTGCGGCCGGTGGCGGGATCACGGCGCGGGCGGTAGCCGATGGGCCAGTTGGAGGAGGGGAGGCCACGGCGGACGCGGGCGGAGAGGCCGAAGCGGTGGCGCTTGACGCGCAGGGCCTGGTCCTCCTGGGCGCGGACGGTCTGGATGGCGTAGAGGTAGCGCTGGGCGACGGAGTGATCACCCAGGGGGTGCGGGGCGGAGGCCAGGTAGACCTCGGCTCCGCTTTTTTGTACGAGGGAGATGACCTGGGTGGAGAGGGCGGGGTCGCGCCCGAGGCGGTCGGGGTCGAGGGCGAAGAGGACGTCGAAGGCGTGATCGGTGCAATCCTGGCGCAGTTGGGCATAGGCGGGCATGGCGGCTTCGGCGTCGGACCAGAGGACGACGTCGCGGCTGTGGCCGGGGACGGTGTAGACGCGGACGACGTGGCCTTTGACGGCGGCGGCGAATTTACGGCAAATTGGTGGTTTTGCGTTAAAAGACTTGACAAAGTTTTTCATTTGTGGTAAAATAATGTCATTCACGAATGAAGGATGGGA
>Ga0307429_1000678_pt1 | contig 18801 bp, 16 predicted proteins | sample SalMarWE160230MG_FD_202151 | JGI IMG/M metagenome (GOLD analysis project Ga0307429, IMG submission 202151) | Salt marsh sediment microbial communities from the Plum Island Ecosystem LTER, Massachusetts, United States - WE1603-230 | ecosystem: Environmental > Aquatic > Marine > Intertidal zone >... | reverse complement strand
GGGAATGGAATGGATATGCTTCCCGAAATCAAAGCGGCAGCCCCGCAGGCAGTAGTAGTCATAATTTCCGCTTACGGCAGTGAAGAAAAAAGGGCAGAAGCGAAGGACAAGGAGGGGGTTCACGGTTTCATTGACAAGCCGTTTACTGAGGAAAGGATATTGGAAACTATAGCAAAGTTTCAAGAGAGGAATGACCATATCCATGGCTAGACTGGTCGGCATAGACCTGGGAACCAATTACTCTGTGGCAGCCCCATCCCCCCCTTATTTCTATTTAGGGGTCATCAATGGAGAGAGAGCATAGGAAGGAAAAGAGGAAGGCAATCGTAATATGAGAAGAGATTTAGATACAATAAGAAAACCAGTGAGTTTACCTTTACTACCGGGTGAGGAAGTGATTAAGTATTATACGGCAAGCTACGATACCGGGAGTTCACTCGCTTCCTCTTGGAGACTGGGTAATTTATACCTGTCCAATAAAAGACTGTTTTTTGTTCAGGGAAGAAAGATACTATTCATGGTTCTACTCAATCAAATAAAGACTATAAATATAGTAAAGAGGGGATGGATTTTGGGCAAGAAAGTAAAACAACTTAATATAGTATCTGAAGGCAGGAGAGTGCCATATATTGCCATAAAAGATCCTGAGAATTGGAAAAAGGCAATTGAGGAGAGGACACCGGATTCACAATCTACATCTTCTGATCCACAGCACACAGCCCCTAACTCACTACCTGATGAAGAAATTTTAAAGGAAAAGGGTGGTTATTTAACTCCCGGTCAATCAAGGTGGTGTATGGGAACCCTTCTCCTTACCCCCAAGAAGCTCACATTTTTTACCTCTAAATCGGAATTTGTATGGGAGACACTGCTGGGCAGCATCAAGGATTTAGGAATAGAAAAAAGAGTTTACGGAGTAAGCCAGAGTGATACTATCCGCATAGAATATGACTCTTCCGGTGAATTATTAAAAGCCTGGATTATATCACTTAATTTAGAGGATTGGAGAAAAGAGCTATATAAGAGAGTATTGCTAAAAGTAGACCGGGAGACCTTAAATAAAATTGTTAGCGAATTGGATGCCGATTCAAAAGAGATACTTATATTTCTTTATGAGCACAAGCACGCCAGAATTGACACCTTGGTCAAGCTGATAAAGGCTCCGACCCATATGGATATTTTACTTAAAATTAAGGAGATTATAAACCCAACTGCCGAAAAGATACTCGGCTATCCTATACTCTTATTCGAGAGTTCAAAAGTTGACCGGGAAACTGGCGAGAAAGTTTTATTTAGTTGGTGGCTCGCTGGTCAGCCTCATAAAGAGAGGGAGGAACCACTTTTGGACATATTTGATGAGGATGCTGAACTAATAGTCTATTTAGAGCTGTTAGGTATTAAAGAAGATAAGTTACGGTTAAGGGTGGCGAATAATAAACTTATTATTGATGCAGATAAAGATTATCATAAAGAAATTTCTCTTCCTGTAGTGGTTACTACCAATAGTTTTACCCAGAGGTATAAAAATAATATATTGGAAGTCAGGTTAAAAAAGGCAGATTATCAAAAGGAATAAGATCATGAATAAAAAAAGATCGGTTCTTTAAGCCGGCCGGACGATTTGCGCCAATTGGGGGTAAGATGGGATCAATAGGAGGTGAATAGAATGAAAGATGAAGATAAGACAAAAGTAGACTTAATAAAAAATTTAAAAACATTACGGAAGAAACAAAAAAAAAGCATAGCAAATAATATAACCGAGCGTAAGCAGGCAGAAGGAAAATTGCAGGATTCAGAAGACTATTTAAAGATGTTATTTGATTATGCACCGGATGTTTATTATATCAGTGATTTAAAAGGTAATTTTATTGATGGGAATCTGGCAGCAGAAAGATTGACTGGTTATAAAAGAGAAGAATTAATCGGAGAAAACTTCTTAAAATTAAAATTATTTTCACCTATTGATATACCTAAAATAACTAAACTATTAGTTAAAAGTCTTGAGGGACAACCAACCGGACCGGATGAATTTGTATTGAATCGAAAAGATAATAGTAAGGTGGCCGTTGAGATCTCCACTTATCCGGTGAAGATTAAGGGAAAAACTTTAGTATTGAGTATAGCAAGGGATGTCACCAAGCGTAAGCAGGCAGAGGAAAAATTATCCGAAACCAAAGAATATTTGGAAAACCTGATGAAATATGCCAATGCACCCATTATTGTTTGGGATGCCTCGCTGTCAATAACCCGCTTTAACCGAGCTTTTGAAAATCTAAGCGGTTACAATAAAAATGAAGTAATTGGTAAAAAAATTAAAATTCTGTTCTCCAAAGACAAAATTGGAAGTACACTTGAGCATATTCAAAAAACATCAAGTGGAGAAAGATGGAAAACTGTAGAGATTGAAATCCGGAGAAAAGATGGCGAACCAAGGAGAGTGCTATGGAATTCAGCCAATATTCTGGATACAGAAAAGAAAAACGTCATTGCCACCATTGCCCAAGGACAAGACATCACCAAGCGCAAGCAGGCAGAAGAAAGAATTAAACATCTTAATCTTGTCCTTTATGCTATTCGTAAAGTTAACCAATTGATTGTCAAAGAAAAGAATCGCGAAAGATTGCTAAAGGGTGCTTGCAATAATCTTATCAAAACACGCGGTTATTATCACGCCCAGATAGTGCTACTGGATGAAGAGGGGAAGATTGACACCTACACTGAAGCCGGTTTGGGGAAAGAATTCTTACCTTTGGTTAAATTATTTAAGAAAGGTGAGGTAACTCCTTGCGGTCGGTTAGCCTTGAAGCAAAGGGATGTTGTAATAATCGAAAACCCGACATCTGCCTGCCCCGATTGTCCGCTGGTACAGGCATGTTCCGCCCGAGGAAGCGTAATGGCCGCCCGGTTAGAACATGATAGTACGATTTACGGTATAATGTCTATCTCTATCCCTGTTCATTTTATTACTGATAAAGAAGAACAAGCCTTGTTTAAGGAGGTCACAGGGGACATTGCTCTGGGTTTACACGGTATTAAATTGGGAAAAAAACTAGATAAGCAAACCCATGATCTTCAACAAAGTTACCAAAGAACAAAAAGGGCTATGGATGCAACTATTGAGACCATGTCAAAGATAGTAGAGGCCAAAGACCCCTATACTGCCGGTCACCAGCAGAGGGTTTCTCAATTGGCCACAGCCATAGCTAAAGAGCTAAACTTTTCTGAAGATAAGATTGAAGGGATCAGGATTGCCTCTTTAATCCACGATATCGGGAAGATCGGCCTGCCCACTGAAATCTTAAGCAAACCAACCAAGTTATCTGATATAGAATTTAGTCTAATCAAAGAACATTCCCAAATAGGATATAATATCTTACAATCTATCGATTTTTCCTATCCTGTAGCTGAAATTGTCCTTCAACATCACGAAAGACTAAATGGTTCAGGATATCCCCATCACTTGAAAGATGATCAGATTTTCCTGGAATCCCGTATTATAGGAGTAGCTGATGTGGTAGAGGCCATGTCTTCTCACCGTCCCTATCGACCTGCCCTGGGCATTGATAAAGCCCTGGAAGAAATCTCTCAGAACAGAGGTATCCTTTATGACCCGAAAGTGGTGGACATTTGCCTGAAGCTCTTTAAAGAGAAAGGATTTAAATTTAAATAGATAAAAGCGATTTACTTTTCTCTTAGGGGAAGGGCATGATGTTATATTTTTATTGAGTAAAAGCTCAATCAACAGTTACTCTTGTATAAGATTAATTTAATATTAATTATTTATGGAGGTGCAAATTAAAAAGATGAAGAATATAGAGGAGAAAAAAGATCAACTTGTTGAAGAGTTGCAAGAAATGCATAAAAAGGTTGCCGAATTAGAAAAAATAGTAGTTAAGGATAATCGGTTAGAGAAAGAACTCCAGCAGAGTGATGAAAAGTTACAAAAACTGATAGAAGGGATTGCCTATATTATTACGGAAATAGTTGAAATAAGAGACCCCTACCTCAGAGGACACCACCAAAGGGTCTCCAAACTTGCTACGGCGATAGCCCAGGAGATGAAACTCCCTCAGGATAAGATTGAAGGAGTAAAAATTGCCTCCCTGGTTCATGATGTGGGGAAGGTTAATCTACCCACTGAAATCGTCAGTAAGCCGAGTGCATTATTTGAAGTAGAATTTAATTTACTCAAAAATCATCCCAGAACAGGTTATGAAATCTTAAAAAAAGTAGATTTTCCCTGGCCCATTGCTGAAATTGTCTTTCAGCATCAGGAAAAGATAGATGGTTCAGGATATCCGAGAGGGTTAAAAGGTGCCGAAATTCTTATCGAGGCAAAAATATTAGGGGTGGCAAATGTGGTTGAGGCAATGTCTTCTTATAAATCCTACCGGCCTGCTCTTAGCATAGATGAATCTTTAGCGGAAATTTCAAAGCATGAAAATATTCTTTTTGATCCTGAAGTAGTAGATGCCTGTTTAAAGCTCTTTAAGGAAAAAGGATTTAAATTTGAATAGATGAAATTGAATAAAATAAATATTTGAATGTTTTAAGAAATAAGAAAAATTATTATTATTTTCTCTCGATATTTCTCTTTTTAGTGTTATAATTATAAATACAAAAGGGAGTGTGATTCGCTAAAATTACGCTCCCTTTTTTATGGCTACATCGAAAGATTTACCCCACGTTTCCCTTCCGGTTTTTTATTTTATTAGACTTAAATATGCTTTCCACCTGTCTGCGTGTAACGCAAAGACAGAGAAATTATAAAAATACTGCAAAAATTAACAGATCATACTCAGTTTAAAACTATTCGGGCCTGGGGGTGATTATAAGCTAAACCCTTAATTCATACCACGCCAAAAAGGGTTTAAATTATATTTAAAAGTATAAATGAGTACATAAAATATGATTATAGTCTAATACCGATTGATAAGGAAAAGAAACCTTATATCTATTGGAAATCTTTCCAATATAAAAAAGCAAACGTAGAAGATATTTTTAATTGGTATGTTAAATTTACTGATCTAAATATTGGCATAGTTACCGGCAATATAAGCAAATTAGTAGTTATTGATGTTGACGATATTAATCTTTTGCCGGAGCTAAAAGAATTTTTGCCAGAGATAGAAGAAACCACCAGGGTTAGAACGAGAAGGGGTTATCATTATTATTTTTCTCTTAATGGCGAGTATGTTAAAAGCACCAATAGCTTATTCGGTAAAAGAATTGAATTAAAAAGTAATGGAACCTATGTGGTAGCTCCCCCCTCAACAATAAAAGCCCATCGATACGTTTACAAAATTCCTCTTAGCGAGATATTGCCAATCCCAAAGATATTAATCAAAGAAAATAATCCGGCTTTTCCTATAAAAGATAAAAACCATAATGCTTTTAAAATACCAAAATATCACGGTCAAAAGGTGGACTGTATACGCCAGATATTAAGCAGGTATTTAGAGGTAGGAGAGAGAAATAACAGCTTATTTATTCTCTATAATTTACTACTCCGGAATAAGAATACGGAAGAATATGCAAAAAAGTTAGTTATTAAAAAAAATAGATCACTATCAAAACCTTTAAACAAAATAGAATTAAAAAAAGTTTGTCGGAAAGCTTCTTATAATTATGGATGTGTTGGTATTAGAGATAGACTTGCTTATATAAAATGTGAGGCTTGCGAATATAGGTTCAAAGATGGTGAATTAAAAGATAGTAATATTTTGATTAAAAATATAAGAATGTTGCCGAAGTTAAGCAGCACTCAACGGGGGATAGCTTGCCTTTTAGGAACTGTTTATAATGGTGAAAGTCCTTCAGTTTACAGAATAGCAAAAGAAGCAAATATGGATTGGCGAATCGTAAATAATACAATGAAGAGTTTAAAGAAGAGAGGTTTTTTTTCGATTAATTTACAAAAAGCACTGTAAAATTACAGAGGTATTTTGTATATTTTACAGGGTTTTTAGCGCGGGAGAACCGACTAATACACTAGGGGAGGGCTGTTTAATTTAATTATAATTTATTTTATCTCTTTCTCTCTCTATTTTTCTCTCCGGGGTTAAAATCCCTGAGGTATCAAAAAGAGGATTTTCGAAAATAATAGTATGTATATAAATTATAGGACCCACTCTTTCTCTCTCTATTTATCTCATTAGTTGCCATAACGACATTCTCTAATATTTTATATTTCATATTTAATTTAAATTTATTTTAATCTATCGTGATTTAGTCTTCACCCCGCAAAAGAGAGATAAAAAAATAAATGAAAGAAATAACAGCGGGAATTTTTTATCTCCCTTTTCGGTGGCTATATTTTTTAGATTCCTTATGGTTTGCGATAAGTAAAAACATATATAAATAAAATGTTAAAAGAAAGAAACATTTTATTCATGTAGTTTTCACCTATCGCCAGGGAGAAGAGAAGAAGAGGAGAGAGAAAAAATCAAAGCAACAATTTAATCCATCCCGACTATCCTTAATTTTACGACTCAACCACGCGCGGGGCGGGTAACTTTCCTTCCCCCTTAAATCCCCCCTAAAACCCCCCTCTTTATCCCCCTTCTTTTTATTATTGCTCCTTGGCTCAAAAAAGCTACGCTCGCGGGGACGCTTCTAAGCATAAACGCAAGGGTAACGCTCTTATGCCCCGCTGTTGCTTCGCTTTATTCGCCACCGCAAAAAAACAAGGTTAGGCTATGATTCATTAGGGGGGAAGCATTAAGGGGGAAGGAAAAACTGCGGTCGATTCACCCCCTACTCTACAAGCATAAGCGCGGGTATTATCGAGACCCTCTCTCCCTTGCCCCGCCCCTATTCTGTCTCTGTGAGTCTATTTGCTTCCGCCTACCTGCCTGCTGAAGGCAGGCAGACCCTTTTATCATAATACTCCAGGCAATTCAAAAGCATTTTAGGAATAGGAAAAAATACTTTTCTATTGCCTGATTGAATGTATTTATATTGCCGTCAGGGATAACCACCTGTTCAAATTTTTCTCTGGCCCTTACTGGGGATATTAAAAACATATCCTAAGTTGGACCAAAGAAAAATATCAACAGGTGGTAAGAGTAAGAGAACTTTAAAAAAGAAAGAAAGACCGGTTAACACAACCTAAAAGAAAAAGCCCTTTTAGATTGTGATCACCGGAAGAAAGGATAAAATTATATTTCAGTAAATAAGGCAAAAACAGACCCTATTTACGAAATATAATTTTATCCGGATAGAAGAAAACCAAACATAGGACGCACCTATGAATGTAATATGAGACTAAAAGAAGCCCGCTTTTAGACTCATATTGCTTCATAAGTGCAAAGACAATACCGCAACATTTGGCAGCAGTGAAAGTATCCACTACTGACAAATGTTGCTCTCCCCTTTTAATGCAACTAACCAGGTAACACAAAAGGTTTTTTGTACCCCTGCAAGCAGTAACCTGCATAGTAAAAAACCTTTTCAGTTACCTGGTTGAAATATCTTTATATTGCCGAATGATCTGCCCGAACAAATTTTATTCTGAGTCTTTACAGGAAGATTAAAAACATCTTCCTGTTGACTCAAAAAAAAATATCATCGGGCAGTAAGAAAAACAAAGAAAGAGCAATACACTCACAGGATAAATAGTAATTATACCTGGTGAGAGCATTGCCAGGGAGAAAGAAAGGGTATTGCTTTTTATAAACAGGGGGAAATCACCCCTCTTTCACAAAAAGCAATACGTTAAATAGAAATGCGAAAAGTGAAGCATAACACTCAAAAAATAATTAAAATTTAGGAAAAAAATTGAAGTTATTTTTATCGTGTAATACTAAAGAGAAGACGAACGCTTAAAAAATATATAAGAAGGGAAAATTACCCCCTCTTATATATTTTTATTCTGCTATAGAACGTATAGCGGCCATCAACGGTGGATTAGTCTTATCCCCGTAAAAGAGAGATAAAAAATAAATGAAAGAAGAAAAGCGGGAACTTTTTATCTCCCTTTCCGGTGCTTATTTTTTTCGGATTCCTTGCGGTTAGCGATAAGTAAAAACATCTATAAATAAAAAGTTAAAAGAAAAGAAACATTTTTATTTATGTAGTTTTCACCTATCGCAGGAGAAGATACATCATGTACTCCAGACCATTGCTAAAATATATTTAAGCTCTTAAAACAAGTCCTTTAAAGCTCTTTAATTTGAATAATATAAAATTTTTATTTAAATAATTTACAATTGATAATAGCCAGCAGCCTCCGGTTGGTATAAAATTTCTTCGACCTTCAACTTCGTTACTCCTGCTGGCACTTTCCATTCAATAATATCTCCAACTTTATAGCCAAGCAATGCAGTACCAATTGGTGCTAAAATAGATATTTTACCCTGGTCAGCGTTAGAGTCATCAGGAAAAACCAGCCAACATATCATTTCTTTCTGTGTATTTATGTCCCTTAGGCGAACCTTGGAATTCATCGTAATAATATTATCTGGAATATCCCGAGAATTAACTACTTCTCCCTTATCTAATTCATCCTCTAATTCCCTTAAATATTTTTTGTCTTTATTATCCGCTTCTATTATCAATTCTTTTAACCTCTTCATATCATTATCGGTAATATAAATTAATTTTTTTGACATAAGACTGTTCTCCTTTTTATATCTTTACAAAAACTTATATTTTAATTTTTGAATCAATTTTCTTTTCATTAAAATCATCTTTAGAGATGTAAAATTCGCGGTTATTTAAAGATTTATGTTTGCCTAAGATGAATTCCGTAGTTGCAACAAGCTTTAAACCACAAAGTTCAGATAATCGCCTACTTTGCGGCATCAATAAATTCTTCTATTATGCTATTAAATTTCCAATCATTTAGGCAATGCAGTCATAGGGGGGGAAGTTGTATAAAAATGTTTATAAAGACTATACGAAAAATAACAAAAGAATTATAGCTATAAATTTATAACCAGATAAATCGGCTTAAAAAAGGAGTATGTTAAAAATAGCATCCTACGAAAAGAGACAAAGAAAAGGGAAGCACTACTAAACTTTTTCCACATACTAAACATACCACAGGTGCAAGAAAATATCAAAGGGTGATTACAAACACAATAAGTGAGAAAAATAATAATAAGATGTATTTTCTTTTCCTACTTTTTATTTTTTTGCCAGTCGCAAGGGAGGATAAACTATATATTCCGGACCATTGCTAAAATATATTTTAGTAAAAATTTATGCATTGATTATGGTTATAACCGGGATAGTTTACTAAATATCGGTATTATAAAATAATAGATTCTCCTGGTAAAACTTTGGTGAGAATTTTATTTGCTCTCTCTGTTTTTTTTATTTATCCTGGCGTTTGCAGAAGCCGGTGCCGCAAAAAAACTCATGCTTAATTGCCTGCCTGCATTTTTTGCGGTGCTGAGTCTTCTATAAACGCCATCGATGTCGCGTATGTAAACTCTTGGGATAGTTTTAGTTTTTTTTATCCTGCTACTGCTTAAAAAATATTAAAACGTAGAAAAACAATGATCAGGAACAGGGGGGGGAAGGGAGGGGAGCCATGCGATTACCGGGAATAGAGATTTAGCCCTACGATAAAAAGAATCTCATTTAGCCCGCCTTTATATTTTTAACCAGGCTAAAAAATCTTTTAACTGGTTAAAAATATAATGCTTTTTTTTGCTATACATAACAAAGCTTTATCGGATAAGACAAGCCCTCATATATTTCTTTTTAGAATGTCCGATAGAGTCTTGTTATGTATGTGGTGGCTTTAAATTAAACTCCTTAGCAAAAAAAAGCTCCTGGCGGGCGGTCGTTGGGATGAGATGACCAGAAATTATCTACCAGGGAAAAAAAGAGTTTCTTTATACTTTGAAAACTCTTCTAAAAATATAATAAGGGATATTTTTTCTAAATATTTTATGATGACTTGTAAAAATCAAGAGAAACTTAACGTATGCTTTCATAATCTATTTGCGATGATATTTTGGAAAATACTATCTGCCATAATTGGTTCCTGTGTGCCCTAAAGGATCCTGTACAGGTTAAAAGATAATAATTCCACATTCTGCGGAACCTTTCATCATAATATTTTTTAATTTTATCCCAGTTTTGATTAAAGTTTTTATACCATACCATCAAAGTTTTATCATAATCAGTTCCAAAATTGTGCCAGTCTTCCAGTTTAAATATGCCTTCATATGCTTTGGTAATTTGAGTTGCCGAAGGGAGCATTCCATTGGGAAATATATATTTATTTATCCAAGAACTAACAAACCTAACCGATTTGTTACTTCCAATAGTGTGCAATAAAAATAAACCATCATCTTTCAGACATTGATTGACTACTTTAAAAAATTGCTTATAGTTTTTGTAGCCTACATGCTCGAACATTCCAACAGAAACAATATTATCGAACTTTCCCTTAAGGTCCCTATAATCCTGTAACCTTATTTCGATATCAAAACCTTTACACAATTCTCTTGCAAGCTTTACTTGTTCTTTGGAAACGGTAATGCCTACTACCTTAACCTGATATTTTTCTGCAGCAAATTTGGCAAGACTTCCCCAGCCACAACCAATATCTAAAACTGTCATACCTGGCTTTAATCTCAGTTTTTTACAAATCAGATCTAACTTAGCCTCTTGAGCTTCATCCAGGGTTTTGGCATTTTTCCAATAAGCACAGCTATAATTCATTCTTTCGTCAAGCATTATTTTGAAAAGTGCATTACCTGTATCATAATGGCGCTCTCCGATCACGTATGCTTTTGATTTTCTTTGCTTGTTTATTATTCTAGCTTTAATGGTATTCCATAAAAGACCTTTAGAAATTTTAATTTTAGTATCCAACTTTTCTTTAAAAACTTTATCTACTAATTGATCCAGGGCCTCACATTCCCACCATCCATCCATATATGCTTCCCCGATAGCAAGAATTCCACCTGCCAATACTCTTGAATATAAATCCTGATTAATGACCTTTATATCCCAGGACCTTTTTCCATTAATTTTAATATCTGCCCGAGTAAGAAGTTCCTGTATTGTCTGTTTTATATCTTTTTTTACCATTTTATGTTACCCATATCCTTTCTTTGAAGATATTAATAAAATAATATGTATCTCGACTTATAATTAAATCTTCGAAAAGAATAATTTCCAGAATTAACATATGGGAGAAGATACTCATCCATTCCTATCTAATTAAATTATATATACAATTTATACTCTTGTATATAGGGAGGTGCTTCTTTTTATTGTGAGCATTTTAGCCGCCATTTCATATAACGTTTTCGGGCTATACGAAGTCAGTCGAAGTCTGATTTGGGCGAGCGGGAGCGAGCCGTATAGCCCGTGTTATATAAGTCGAACGAAGCGAGACCAAGCAGACGAAGCCTGCGAAGCGTGGTGGACTCGGTTAAATTCTCTAAAAAATATTCTAAAGTATTTAGGAGCCAGTGGCTTTCTCTCATAATCGTCTTACTCTTGGATATTTTTATTTTCTTCTTGAACAGAGGAGCATCGGTCACAAATGTATGGTATTCTCCATTTTCTCCACAAACATCAATATTATTTTCCTTTAGATATCTCAAGAAATCTTTATTTATCTTCCGCCCAATCAGCTCCTCATTAAATAAATCAGATTTAGCACTAACTATTGTTGCCTCAAAACCAGCATCTATAAACTCGACGAGAATTTTTTCTGTGTCTTTTCCCCAAAGTGGTTCAATTGCTTTAATCCCTAACTCTCCACAAACTCTCTCCGTCCAATCTTTATGCTCTTGTAAATATATGTCGCCAAAAACCATGCCCTCTACACCATTGGGAATTAAACTTTTTACTGCCTCTTTGAACTCTTGTTCATATCCATTCCACGTAGTTTCTTTTTGCAATAGAGGAATGCCTATTGCCTCGGCTTGCAATTGAATTAATTTAGCTTCCGTTCCATGAAAACTTACCCGTCTATATTCTTTAGAGATAAAATTCACGAGATAAGAAATATCATATCCATTTAAAATTGCTTTATAACAGGCGAAACAGCTATCCTTGCCGCCACTCCACGATGCAATGTAGCTCATAAAATTATATTCCTCCTATTATTTTTAAATGTTTGTAAAGCCGAGCCCGCCATGTCACATAACTTAAAATAACCTAACTACTTCGTTTACGCACATCTCCAGGTGAAGTTTCGAAAACTAATCATTAATTTCCCTGGTGGTATGCCTTTATAGATTCTTATACTTATCATAAACTAATTTTTTTAATTCTAGAAATAATTCTTTTACGATTTCAAAAAAATAATCATATTCTCACCCTTATTTGGAGTGGGATATTGTATGATAGGGATATTAGTCTCATTTTTACTTGATTTTCCTATTGGTTCATTAATCGCCATAGTATCAACCTTATTCTTCGTAATTGCTGTTACCCTTTCACCAAAAAGAAAGAGAGGATAAAAGGTCCTCTTTTATAAGGGACTGAGCTTTTTAGCTGGTTTTCTTGTCAGAATGATAAAAATTTCAATTGATATCATTCCTATACAAAAAATCTGAGCTAAATTTAAAGGTCCCCATCTAAAAGTTGCATAAGAAACTGGTTCCCGAAAAAATTCAATAAAAAAGCGGATAAAACCATATCCCATAAGATATATGGAAAGAAAAAAACCATCAAAATATTTTCTTTTCCTTATATTCCAAAAAATTAAAAATAAGACTATCCCTTCAAAGAAAGCTTCGTAAAGTTGAGAGGGATGTCTTAATTGATGGGTAGGGTCTAAAGGAAAATACATTCCCCAGGGCAAGGTAGTAACCCGACCGTAAAGCTCACCATTTATAAAATTTCCTAATCTGCCAAAAGTATATCCTAAGGGGATTGCGGGAACAAAAAGGTCAGCAAAATGCCAATGATTTATTTTTTTCTGATAACAAAAAATAATATAAATTAATAATACAGCAATTAGCCCGCCATGATAAGCCATTCCCGAAATACCATTATATTGAACCCCATTGGAAAAATCAAAGGGAGAAATGATTTTTAATGGGTTCGCTAAATAGTATCTAAAATCAGAAGAAATAACATATCCTAATCTACCGCCTACTAAGACGCCCAAGATAGCGTAAAGCATAAAAGTAAAAATAGTATCTCCCGAATATTTAAAATTTTCCGTTCTCAGCCGATAAATCACTAGTAAATAAACAGTAAGAAAAGCTACACCGTACATTAATCCATACCAATGAATTTTCACCAAACCAAAAGAACAAAATACTGGATTTATGTGCTCTGGTATATGAGACCAACTGAAACCAAAAATTTGTTCCATTTTCCTACAATCCTCGCTATTACTTATCCCTACAGTCTGAGTAATATTAATGTAATAATCAAATATATTTACTTACTCTTTATATAGCTATTTTGTGTATTATTAAATATCAAATTTAAAAATTATTTCTTTTACTATAAACAATTACAATTATTTATTTAATATAACATTTTGTCAAATATCTTCCAGCTTTTCTATAATAATTTAAATATTCGGTTCAACATTTCCTAACTCATTCTAACTGCCCCACTAAAGTTTACACCAACAAAATCTCTCTATTAATTAGAACTATTTTCATCAGGGAAGGGGTCCTTCTTGTACCGGGAAGGATCCCTTTATATTTTTATAAAAAATGAGCAATTCAAAGCTAATCAAAGAAAAATACACCTTTATCTATGTAAATCAAAGAGGACGCTTTAATATTGACTAATACATCTATATATGTTAATATATTCATATATCAACTTGGTTTTACTTGATTCAAAATCCATAAAAAAGGAGGTGAAAAAATAATGGCAACAGTAATAACCGTCCCTCGTGATTCAAGCCTGCAATTTAGACTTGTAATAGGTACCAATCCGAGTACCGGAGCTCCTATCATCAACAGCAAGACCTTTACTAAAGTTAAATCAGCTGCTTTAGACCAAGACGCTTATGATACAGCTACCGCTTTAGTGGGTCTGCAGAAGTACACAGTAGATGAAATCAGACTTGAAAGAGAATCCCTACTTACTGAATAATCGTTAATAATTATAAACCATAAACAAAAAAGGAGGTGAAAAATAAATGGCAACCGAATTAGGAGAAGTAACTAGTGCCTTGTTAAATATTAAATGATATAATTTATAGTGACATTTTTAAAGTTTTATGATATCCTTCTTATATATATAGGAAGGAGGGTATCATTATGAGTTTATATATTCGTTCTTTGACATCCGAAGAAGAAATTGAATTAAATAACATCGCTCGTAATGGAACAGATGTAAAATTTGCCCGAAGGGCTCAAGTTATTTTGGCTTCAAATGCCCGGACAGCAGTTAAACAAATTGCTAAAGTTTTGGGATATTCCCCTCTTCAAGTTAGGCGGATTATTCACTCTTTTGATAAAGGCATTGATGATATTAGACCTAAGTATCAAGGTGGTCGTCCCCCTACTTTTGATGAGGAACAACGTAGGGCCGTGGTAGAACTGGCTGAAAATCATCCCAAAGACTTAGGATATCCTCTTTCTCAATGGTCTCTGTCACAGATACAACTGGTGCTCATAAGAGAAAAGAAAATTTCTTATATAAGTCGTCCTACTATACGCACTATCTTGAAAGAAGCTGGGCTTACTTATCAAAGAACAAAAACCTGGAAACAGTCCAATGATCCTCGTTTTATAAAAAAAACGAATTATAAGAAAATTATACGAAAAGCCTCCAAAAGGGTGTCGCCTAATATGTTTTGATGAATTTGGTCCATTAGAGATACATCCTTATGCTGGTACATGTTGGGCTCCGATTGGACACCCGCAAAGACTTCCAGCAACTTACTCCAGGTTCCAGGGAGTTCGACACCTACTGGCTGGTTATGATCTTAAGTCAGATAGATTGTTTGGTATTATTCGCCGTCGCAAGAGAGGGAAAGAATTCTTGAGTTTTCTAAAGATAATCCGAAGGCGTTATCCCCACGAGAGACGACTGATAGTTATTTTAGACAATTTCTCACCACATAAGAAAAAAGAAGTTTTCGAGTGGTGTCACCGGAATCGGGTCTGGTTAATATTTACAGCAACTAACGCATCATGGATGAACCGAATTGAAGCCCAATTTGGATCAGTCCGTTATTTTGTATTAAAAAGTTCATATCCTGAAAACCATAAAGAACTTGAACAAAATATCAAAGAACATTTAAAATGGCGAAATAGTAATCGCCACAATTCATTATTGAAAATATTGCAAAAGAAAACATATGTTATTTAACAAGGCACTAGTTATAAGAGACTGTATATGCAGTTTAGAGATAGTGCAGCTAAAACCATCAATCTAACCTTAAATAATCCTAAAAATTTAGAGGATGGAGATTACGTTGATTTAGCCGCCCAGGAAGCAGCTATTGAAGGAGTTATGGATACTATACTCGCTAAAAACATCTTTCATAATAATGGTAATGACTTAGTAGCCAAGGTAAATGCCCGCATACTTGATTATAGTTCTACCGATGTTGTGGATGTGTAATCCTGTCCTCGACCTGATCGGGGAATAAATAAATATAATAATCCTCCTTGGAGGGCTCCGCGGACCTTCCCGGGGAGAGAGGCCTGTCTGCGTACTAACACGCACAGGTAGAAAGGAGTAATAAATGTTAGAAGTATTTATCACTAAATATCTGTTAGATTTCGCTCTTGTTTTTCTGGTTGGTCTGGCCTCTAAATTTATGATCAACAAGTTTGGCCAGGACAGGACAGACAAAATAAAAGAGGCTATTCTGGCAGCTATGCTTTGGGCCGAAGAAGAACTGGGAATAGGAAATGGTGAGGAAAAATGGAAAATAGCCTGGGTAAAATTGATTGAAATATTAAGGAAACAAAAAGTTGAATTAAAAGAGGGTGAAATTTCCTATGTAAAGGATCTGATGAAAGCTACTGTCCCGGAGGTGAACGAAATTATATATAAGGCTATGCCGGATGTAGTAAGGAATGGCAGGACTTTAAGATATAAATAAATTATGGGTATAATTAATGATATAGAATTAACTGAATATTTTTCTTTGTATGAGTTTGAGTGTCCCTGCTGCAGGCGGGTTATGTTGTCTCCGGACCTTTTGGCTAGACTGAATCATCTAAGGATGGTTATAAATAGGCCGGTATATATCAATTCCGGTTACCGCTGTCCGGAAGAAAATAAAAAAGTAGGGGGAGTTCCCGGTTCTTACCATCTCCTGGGTATGGCAGTAGATATTCATGTAAAGGATTATTTACTTTCTGATCTACTCATTTATGCTCAGGAAATAGGGTTTAATGGTATTGGATATTATGAAGAGAAGGATTTCTTACATCTCGATATTAGGCCTGGGCAAAAACATCTTTGGAAAGGAAAAGAATTAATTGGATATTGAATACATGCTAAAATTAATAGCAAATAACGGGTTTCCCCTGGTGCTTTCTGTATATTTAGTATGGAAATTAGAGTTTTTTATTAACGAAATAATCAAGAATCAAAAGGAATTTTCCCATAGTATTACTGCTGAAATCAAAGAAATCAAGCAGGCAATCAATGAATTACGGGTTGATTTTGCAAAAAATCAATAAGACCGTTGAAACATAAGGGTTTTAGCGTTTTTGAAAAAAGCTTCGTATTTGGCGTATATGAGGCGTATTTAAAAAATAGGATGATTCATACCAGCCACTTTAAAACATAGGCTAAAAACACGCTTAAATAGAAGGATTTTTTTCGTGAAGCCTTAAAATCCCCTTTATTAGCCACTATTTCTCTAATATACTCTCTTATACTTCTATATTCTCCTATTATCTAGCATATTTACTGTATTAACAAAGAAATCCTTAGGATTTAATGTTCTTTCAAATGCTCACTTTTTTTTAAAATAATACTATATTATAGATATGGTTAGAATAATGGTAGCCAGACAATAACAAGCCCTTTGGCCTTTTACTGAAGGGCTTTTTGTTTTTTATTTGGGTTTTTTTTCAAAAAAAAAAGGATTTTTAACAATAAATGCAGTAAATAGTGAACATAAGTATAATTAATATTTTTTTATAATTATTATTATCTATTTATATTAATATGTATTACTTTCAAGTGGTGTTTACACTTTGTGCTCTTTCCTATAGAAATATAATACTATCTATAAGGTTAAAGGTAAAGCATATTTTCGCTTACTATCAAAGAATTTCTGGTAAGGGATTTTACCCTTTAACCTGTAACCCTGATTGGTTCTTTTAAAATTATAATAAGTGATAAACTGATCCAGATCATCTTGTAACTCGGATAAAGAGGAGTATACTTTCTTCATCATAGCAATTTGGTAGAACTCTTCCAGTAACGTACGATTGAATCTTTCTACCATCCCATTACTCTGCGGGGTTCTCGGTTTAATTCGGGTATGTCTGATGCTGTTTTGTTTCAAGAATTGCTCATACTCGTGTTGACCGTTTAGCCAATGGGTGGTATATTCCTTGCCATTATCGGTTAAGATTCTATCCAGAGCTATATGAAATTCTCCATATACTGGTAATACTTTTGTTTTCAGGAAATCAATCGCACTGATGGCCATCTTATCGGTATAGAGCTTGGCAAAGCCAAAGCCCGAATAAGCATCCATACCGGTCTGTTGATAGATTCTCCCTAAGCCCTTAATGGTACCGACATAGAAGGTATCCTGACAGAAAAGATAACCGGGATAGTAAGCACTGATATGTGCCGGTTTTCTCTTAGCTACTTCTCTTAGGTACCTTTCGGTGACCACCGGGTTATCGGATTTCTCCTGGGCGTAGAAGAGTCGATTAAGGCGATGGTTTAATTGTTTTCGGCATAAGACATTATATATTCCGGTTTCACTGATAGTAACATCCTGCTGTCTTAATTCATTGGCTATCCTCCTTGGTCCATGAGTAGGATAATCTATTATATAATTGAGAATGATCTTTTCTTTATCCGGTTTTATCTGATTAGGCATCTTGGGCTTGGCTTTTTTCTTATCTTGTAGCCCCAAATAGCCTAATTTACCGAATCTTTCTAACCACTTGTAGTAGACGGTTCTGGATAAACAAAATACCGTACAGGTGTAAGTAATATTATTGTGTTTTCGTGCATGTTGCAGTACACTATACTTGAAACTGGCAATACGTTCATCTTTGGTCATGTGTGCTGTTCTCCTTCCTATTTTGAATATTTGTGTATATTAATATTCTATAGGAAAGATCACATGCATGACCATTTTATTTTAAGTCAAAGTGTAAACACTACTCGAAATTAGTACATTTTAAATTTAAGCATAAATTTATTTTTTTATATAAATAATTATTTGTTTATTAAATATTTTGTTAAATTATATAATTATTTTAAAACTTTAACTTTCCATTATTTTTTTTGAGCAGCTTAGCTGAATCCTTATCTAAGAATAAAAACGCATTTCTATGTTTTCTTAATATGGAGGCAGGACGATATGGAGATACGTCACCTTCAAGACAATCCTTGACAGCTTGTGCCTTACGACTATCTGGAACAGTACAGATTATGTTCTTAGATTTCATAATTTGCTTAATAGACATCGAAATTGCCCTGAGAGGCACTTCATCGAGGCTTTTAAACCATCCCTCACTGAGCTGCTGCTTTTTACAGGACTCGTCAAGTTCAACAACAAGATACGGCCTTTCGGTGTTAAAATTCGCCGGAGGGTCATTGAAGGCCAGATGTCCATTTTCGCCGATGCCGACAAAGGCAACATCCACTTCCTTCTGTCCAATGATTTTACCTAAGCGCTCGCATTCTAACTCCGGG
>Ga0307429_1000676_pt1 | contig 18818 bp, 38 predicted proteins | sample SalMarWE160230MG_FD_202151 | JGI IMG/M metagenome (GOLD analysis project Ga0307429, IMG submission 202151) | Salt marsh sediment microbial communities from the Plum Island Ecosystem LTER, Massachusetts, United States - WE1603-230 | ecosystem: Environmental > Aquatic > Marine > Intertidal zone >... | reverse complement strand
CTGTTTTAACGGTTTAGAACATCATATTCCGTCTCTGATTGACGGTTCATTTTAATTGCACCATTGTCAAAGCCACCCAGACCCGTATGTTCCTCTGAGAAATAAGGCTTTTCGTCTATCTGTTCGTGCATAGCAAGAGCATCGACCAAATCGATATACATGCCTTTAATAGCGTTCTTAGTAACACCGGCAAGCTCTGATTCCATTTCGCCCAACCAAGAAGCGTCCATAGGAAAGAAGATTGTATGCGCTTTAAACCGAGGCTGTAAGAGCTTAATACGCTCTAACTTCGTGCCTTGTTTAGCATGCTCTAAAGGAATTAAATCAAAATATTTCTGCCTCTTGCGCTGTTCTTTGGTAATGAATGGGTCAAGAACCTGCTCCAACATACCCTTCTCAATACCGAAATCCTTCAACCGCCATTTCTGAACAGTAGTAAATATCTGATTTATAAGCTCGACAGAATCCCACCTACCAAACGGAACATCAAGGATGAACCAGTTACCATCTGAATCAGTCGCTTTGACCACTATCGCCCTGAAACAAGCCTCTCTTTCCTTGCTTGCGGCAGGGTCGAGCGTAGCTTTGATACGGCAACGGCCGATAAACGAATCTAAAGTGTTAAATGGGAAATAACGATGGTCTTCTTTCTTGAATATCCGCGTCTCTTCCGATACCGCTTCGCACATCTTCTCGCGCAGCCAGACCTCAATCTTGCCCATTTTGCGGAAGTTTTCGCGCTCTTCCTCAATCCCAGCAACCGGGAACATTTCAGGCCATGCACTCTCGCCGGACTCTGTAAGAATAGGAACCTTGAAGCAATCAAACCCCAGCTCTGCCTTGTTAGCGAATATACGCTCAATAATACAACGCTCCCCGAGATTATTACCAATGATAAAGATACGAGCAGTCTTACCTAAGAACATAACATCGGATAAGAACCAGTTCCAATCGTTCTCGGTAACAGTATCACTCCGAGCATCCTCAACAGTCTGCGGGTCGTCAATGATAATGATATCAGGTCTGCGGTCTCTGTTAGACAATCCCCGGATAGCGGCACCTTTACCATAAGCCTCGATGAGAATATTCTGCTTTTTACCTTTACTTACATGGACATCAACACTGAACTTCTGCGCTGATTGCTCGACTATTTTCTTAATTTGTGAATTGACAGCAGGATTAGATATAGCCTCTTGCTCGATTTCTTTGAGTTTGCTCTCCGCCAGCGTAGCATTGGCCTTGATTATAACGATATAACTGCGCTTTTTTGACGGATAGGACAACGAATACAACGGGAATGAACGCAGTATATAAGAAGTCTTGGCGCTCTCTCTAAAGCCCTCAATAGCAGTATGTTTCTCGCCATTCAACAGCGCATCCGACCAGTCGTAATGGAATTGAGCGGACATTGCTTCCTTCTCATCGTCAACAAATAGGATAATCTTCCTAAATGCAACAAGGTTCTTCCCTGCTTTTTTAACTATTTCAACCCTTTTCTTTTCCGTTATCATCTATGCCCTTTGATTTAGCTTCTATCGAACTGAAAAACATATTATGAGTAACATCGCCTGAATGTTCTACCTCGGACTTATCTCTCCAACCTAAAATGTTTTTAGCTGTAAAGATTGCAAAGGCGGGAGAATATAAACCGAGTAATCCATTGGTAATCAAAACCTTTTCCCGATACTGCAACGCCTTTTTATAGGCTCGGAAAAACTCCTTCTTAAAATAAGGGCTTTTCTTATCAATCCAATTCTCAAAAGTAGAATAATCAATCCCGATACTCTCGCAAAAATCAATAAAGAACGGCATATCAGAGGCTGTTTCTTCTGACTTGTCTATCTGTGTGCCGTCTGATTTTGTGATTGTGATGTCTTTAGAAAAATGCGGATTGATATTAAAAAAACGAACCAAAGCGTTACAATGCTCTGCTTTATACTTTGTAGGTCGTCCGCCTTTATTTTTCCCTTTACTCTCTTTTAGTTTTGGCATAATAAAAAAAGCCCGACCAAAGGACAAACTACATCCTTCAATCGGGCATCTATTTTTTTATAGATTATCCCACTAAACTATATTCGGTTTTCAATCTTTTATAGTAACCGCACCATAATAAGACATTACGAGATTAGGTAATTTCGTAAACTCCCCTTTTCTTTTACGGTAAGATTTTAAAGTTTCATTCTTTTTGGGAATAAGTGCAGTTCCTAAAATAAACAAATCTTCCATGCTATCTTCTTCGGCAGTCATATTTTTTCTATATTCTTCCAAAATCTTCTTAAACTTTTTTTTAATCATAACTATATTCGGTTTTTAATCTTTCAAACTACACCATTTTACATCGTTTGCCATTCTACGGCTCAATTCTTTCATAAATTTAGGTGGAACTTTTTTTGCAACCCCCAAAATTGGGAACACATTGCCATAGTCTTCTTCTTCAAGTATTTTCTTATAAACTTTTCTTATTACCCGCTTAATACAAAAAAGTTTTTTAGCTTCTTCCAATGTTTTTCCGCTTCTCTGGTGCTTTAATATGTTCCGTTTTGTCGGCATTCGCAATCCCGCCTTCATAAAAGTTTAATGTTAACTTCCCTGTGAATTTCTTTTTAATGCAACGTTCGATTTCCTTTTTAATCCATTTAGGTATTTCATCTTTCCTTTCATAATCTATATACCACAATTAAATAGTAATAGTCAATAAAAACGGGGCTTTTCTTCGGAGATTATTTTTTAATCCTAATCTCATATCTTATAAACTGCAATTCTCCCTTACAATGCGGGCAATGAATAGTTTCGTATTTTTTGTGAACTTCTTGCCCTTCACTTTTTTCTTCTAACAACTTTACCAACTTTTCTTCATTATCGAGGTCTATAACAAACTTTCCCATAAAACCCTCCTCTCACCTGCGATTTAAGCGACTTTCTCATACCTGTTAATGGTATTGCCTATCCCCAGCTCCCTTTCTTGTTTACCTTATGACCGGAACCGATTACAAATACGCTACCATAAGCAATGTTCAGCCCGTCAAACGCTTCCTCTTTTATTTTCCTTAATGTTTCCAGTTCCAATTTTCTGACCGCGAGTTCTTTCAAGTTGAGTTTATAATGACAATTAGAACAGCAAATCACGCCGGTAAGTTTCTTGTGTTTCCCCTCTCTCTGTTCGTATGTCTTGGCTTCCTTACCACAAACAGGGCAGGCGTTCATTTTATAACCTCATTTGAGGGAACATATATCCGCACCGCATCAACTGTAAACCCACCATCCAAAACATTGAACATCCCGGGGATAGGGCCGCGAAGTAACCCAGCCAGTTCTGTAGCCGTTGCCTTGAATTCAAAAGCGTATGTTCCCTCACCGGTAATCGTCCCGATTTTCGTTGTTCCAGATATAAAAACCTCAACCGGCGCAGATGATGTGAAATCCGAAACAACACAGGAAAAAGAATACGTCTTGCGCCTGTCGAATAATTTAGACCATAACTTTTTTAGCATTTTGACCTCCCTGTTTTGTAATATTCTTTACTCTCCCACATTTTAAACAAATATATATTTCCATATCAGGGAAACTATAATTCTTTGCCCCTAAGCCAAAATTCACTTTAAAAATATGTCTTACAGTTATTTTCTCCCAAGAGTGCTTTCTGCATTTTCTATTTTTTGCGGGACTCATTATTGGGGGATCTATCATCTAGAGCGTTTAATATCGTTTAAAATAAGGGTTAAATTTTTCTTTGTAATCCACGCTGTTTTTTCCCGCATCTCTACTTCTTCAAAAAACTTTTCTACTTGAGACTTACTAAATACTTTCGGAGACTTTAAAGTGTCAAGTGCAACATTAAAAACTTCTGTTCCTTTTGAGTAACTTTTTTTTCTCATAGATACCCCCCTTTATACTTTTTCGCTTATGTTAATAAAATCGCAAATCTCTTGTGCTAAATCAGAAAATTTAATATCTATCCCCTTGTCGTATTTATCTTTATGCTCAAAAAACTCTATCGTCGCCATCTTCCCTATCATGCTTACCGTAAGAATATTTATAATTTCCTTTTTATCGGGAAATGTAAAGGGTTTTATTGGTTCAAGTACCCTGTTCTCTCTTATCAATTTAGCGCCTCGATATATAATTTCCTTATAATCGCCCTTATGTAAATATGTTAAATCGTATAACTCGTTCACAGTCATATCAATTTTATCACTCATTAACAGCGAAGATATTTCTCTCGGAGTAAGTTGGATTTCAAGCATAGGTTGCCGACAATCGCCCACATAATAACTATCAATCGACTCGTTAAGTTTTTCTAACGCCGATTTCTCTTTAACCTTTTTATTCCAAAACATAGTCACCCCCCTTTTTATAAATCTTTCATCGCTTCCATTACCATCTCGTAATCACCAATGACATACTTCCCGCCATACATTTCCCATGTCTCTTGGAAAACCTTCTGCTTCGCTGACTGCCGGCCCATCTTGCCGCACTTATCCCGAGCCTTAACCTCAACGAGGACAACCACGCCGTCTTTAATGCAAACTAAATCAGGAATGCCCGGATAACAGCCGAGACCTTGCAGCACAGGGAACGAATGCCAGCCCTTATAAGCCAGACCTTGCCGGATAGCAGCCTTTTCGCCAGTTTCAGGGGTCATTTCTTCCCCTCGTTTCCTATCCTAATCATAGCCAGTTGCTCTTTGTCTTTGTCCCGTTTCTTTTTCTTGATAAACTTCTTTTGTTTTTTAGATAGTTTCATAGACCACTCCTCTCGGTTAGTTTGGAGTTAAACTGTTTACGAAGTTTATTTGCACCATACACAGGACAACTTCTATAAGTATTACACTTTTCCATAAGACATTTTTCAGGTTCTAACTTTTTTAAGTCACACCATTCCATTTCCCCCACACACTCACTAATGATAGTTAAGAGGTCTTGAACAAATTGGATTACACACAAATCGCAGGACATACCTAATCCCTCATGTTTCTTAATCAATTCTTCCGCCAAGTCCTTCATTGTTTTAGGCTTTGAGACAGAGCCATAATCGAATAATTTTTTGACCAGTTTTTTGTCAATAGTAAAGCCAAAGTACTTCATTGTTTTTGTTGCTGTTGTTTTAGGCATTATTTCCCCCTTTCTTGAGCCACTGTTTTTGGGTTTTAACTAAAACATTTGTTATCCACCTCGCTGGTGTAAACGACCTAACACCTAATGCCTCTCCAATAATTTCTTCTAACTTCCCCTCGTCAATCGCTGGGGATTTCATCTGCAACTCAATAGCGTGTTGGGCGGTTTGGAGGGCTATAAACTTTTTTTCGTTTATACTTTCCCTACCCCATATAGACATCATAGTTTGAATATTCTTTATTTCTTTCTTCGCCTCTTCCAGTTTCATAGACCCTCCAGTGTAATGGGTTATTTATTCTACTTTAATTACTTTCCCACTTTCAGTAAAATACTCTACAGAATGATTATATTTTATAGCGTGTTTTTTAGCATTAACAACAGTATTGTAAGTTTCGCCATCTTCGCTAAAATTACAATCCCGACAAATTGAACTATAATTCCTACCTCTTAATTTTTTTAATATGTGTCCCATTCCTCTCTCCTTAATTAGTTAGATACATTGGTGGGGCGGGCAGGATTTGAACCTGCAACTTCGGTTGCGACCCGTTGCTCTCTCGTTAAACCACCGCCCCATTTTTTCATATTATTGGTTTTATTTTATACTTCTTAAATAATTCCTTTGCTATGGTTACAACCGAAGCACCAGACATATGTAAATCCCTTAAATCTCGGCAAAAGTTAATAAAGATAATATTCTGTTTTTTAAGTCTATATTTTTTCATATTAGATTTTATCACTTGTGCGAAAATGTTTTATCTCTCATCTCCGTATTAACCTTGAGTGATTTATTCTTCTTCTTCCTTCATTGAGAATTTTACTAATTTACTTTTAGGGTCAATATCTTCAATTAACCTTTCAATTTCTTTCTTAAATTCGGGTTCTCCATAATCTTCTGTTTCAATTATCATTTCTACTTTTACTCTCATTTCCCCTCCAATTCCGTATAATGTTTCACCTTCCCTGTCCTTACTAATTCTTCCATATCCTCTTTAGTCCGATATTCAAAGGTGTTGCAAGTAGCCCAGAAGATTTGATAGTGGGTCATTTTATAAAACTCCTTTTTCATAATCTTTTAGTTGTTGTGGTTCTTTTGGATTTTTGACAATAGGATTTCCAGCCGAATCAACTTTCATATATTTGTAACCGCCATTCATCCATTCTCCCTGTGCCTGTGAACGAATAGAGTGTTGTGTAATCTCCGAAACCTCTTGCCTTTTTGCATCTACTTTTTTAACGCCTTCATCAAAACATTTTTCATGGAAACTAAAACCCCGATATTCGTAAACATCAGAGTAATCCAAAACCCCATCCCCGTAATCTGGCGTCTCTATTTCTTTTTTACAAAGTTGACAAATTATTTCACTCATTTTACATCCCCCTTTATTTTGGATAACATTTCGGATATGGCTTGGTTGTAACCTTTATCTTCATGCCATTCTGGATTGCTGGAAATATATCCTTTCTCTTCTCTCTTCTTCGGCAAAAGATTTTCATAGTAGGATTGGATGGCTTTGGCTAATCTGTCCCTAAACTTGTCCATATCCAAATCCCCGTCTTTTGCGGTGGCTTCTTCCATAAACTTTGGTATCATATCCCTTATCCCCTCAACATTCTTCATTGTTAGGTCTCCTCGGCTAATGGTTTATGCTTTCTGGGTTCATAATCATTACCTCCCTTCCTTGAGCCACTTGGATTTTCTTTTAATAAGGTATTTTCCGATACTCGCACCCATCCCTCTTTTCATAAAATAATGAACTCTTGGTCTCATCAGTAATAAATATAGTTGTGCCTCATCAATGGCTGGGGTGAGTTTCTCTAATACACTTATTCTTATTTCTAAGGCTTCTATTTTTTCCTCATTTGTTCTTTCGCTACTTCCAATTAGATTTTTTTGGTGTGCCATATTACCCCTCCAGTGTAATGGGTTATTTAACCCTTTCCCATTCTGTTGCGGCATAAGCCCATTTAAGTCCATCCTTAAAATTAGCTATATCGCTATAAATTTTGGCATTTTCATCATTGCAAGGTTCAACGTTAATAAATAATTGTCCTGCATTTATCAAGGTAATTTCCCATATACCCATATCACCCTTGCCATATTTAACTTCAAGAAGTGTTCCATCTGAAAATATAACAAGCACTCCGTGTTCTGCATCGTCTGTGCCGAAACTTCCAACTTCACCACGAACATCTCCTACAAACTCAATTAAATCATCCGAACATCCATACACTTTTGTTGCCATTCCTCTCTCCTTAATTAGTTAGATACATTGGTGGGGCGGGCTGGGTTCACACCTACACGGATAGTCGTATCCAATCTGGTTATCCTTACCATTTTTTTGATTGTTCGCCAGCGTCTTGTAATAGTTCCGCCACCGCCCCGTTTTTTCATATTAGATTTTATCACTTGTGCGAAAATGTTTTATCTCTCATCTCCGTATTAACCTTTTAATAATTCAGGGTTCTCGTAAATGTTGCCGATGATTTCTATGTTTTCTTGTTTCCTACAACTACTGTTATAAAACAAAATTTGACAGTCCCCATTTTTAATATCTTTAATAGAAAATCCGACACCCTCGTATTTAACAACAAGTTTCATTCTTGGGTGATTCTTCTTGTCTTTTACAATATCCCCCTCATAAATCTCTTTCCCGTTCTTATCCTTTAGACCTGTGTATTGCATTAAATCTTCATCTTCAAACCAATCCAACAAACCACCGTTTGTGTATTTTTTACCCGAGTAAACCATCTTGTTATTATTTTTATCCCACGCCCTAAATTTTATCTCTCTACTCATTTCCCCTCCAATTCCGTATTAACCTTGTTAAAATAATGGTGGTGTTGTGTTCTTTATCCTTTGTTCTGCAATCTTAAAGTATTCTGGTGATATTTCAATTCCGATAAAATCCATACTTAATTCTTTACACGCAACTCCTGTTGTTCCGCTTCCCATAAAGGGGTCAAGTATTTTATCTGTTTTTCTTGTGCTGGTTCTTATAATCAACTTTTTAATAAAAGAAATTGGCTTAGGACAAGGGTGTCCATTTTTTTCTGCGGGTATATTATCTTCAATTACATCACTTCTACACCCTAAATTATCTCTTAAATATGGGTCTTTACCATAAACCAATACTGGTTGCCAACAGTTAAACCCCCAACTTGAATAATTAGCACCACCCCTATAAATCCAAGGTAAAATCCAAGTTGGTTTTGGGTATAAGTTGATATTATTAACTCCTGGTGTTATTGCTACCACTATACCAATTCTTAATACCTCGGGCATAAATGCGTCAACCAGCTTTTTTAAGTTCTCTTGTGTATCTTCAAAATTATCATAATTAAACCCCAACCCATACGGCGGGTCAGTCAGCACTAAATCTATTGACTTATCGGGTATCTTCTTCATTTCCTCAAGGCAATCGCCCAGTATCAATTTTATATCACTCATTTAATCTCCGTATAATGTTTCACCTTCCCTGTCCTTACTAATTCTTCCATATCCTCTTTAGTCCGATATTCAAAGGTGTTGCAACCAATAGTCCAGAAGATTTGATATAAATTCATTTGGAGTCCTTTGTTATAGCATTGTTCGTATTTTTCAAATAATTCTTTCTTATTTCCGAATTCAAAGCGTTCCAAAAGTTTCATAAGTAAAAATAGTTCGCCACTCTTGATTTCTTCAATTACAATTCTCATACATCCCCCTTTCTGTTATTTGATAGTGGGTCATTTTGGCTCCTGTTTTGGTAACATTACTTGTATTCTTCTGTCTTGTGGGGATTTATTCATCATATGTTTATAACCGTATCTATAAAACTGATACGCAACTGTTTTAGCCGCTCCCGCTGTTGCCCCACTATGCCCATCTCCAACGCCTTTGGTCTTGAAAAATAACTTATCATAATAATCACCTTTAAGTAATTTCTTGTATGGTGGTTTTGTTTTTAACAGTTTTCGTAATAAAGCAAAAATTGCTGTTTGAATTGCCAGTTCATAATTCGGTCCCAAACCGCCCATCTCTACACTCCAAACAGTTTCACCATTAAACCATTGTTTAACTACTTCTTGATTTGTTAAATTCCATAATTCACCCTTTTTTGCTTTCATACATCCCCCTTTATTTTGGATAACATTTCGGAACGGATTGATTTGGCTAAATTTTTTACATCTCCTTCACCGTGCGTAGGCAAGGTATCTATTAGTTTTATAATTTCTTCCACAGTAGGCAAAAGATTTTCATAGTAGGATTGGATGGCTTCGGATATAAACACCTCTGATAAAATTTCTGCAATTCTCCCCTCAATCATTGTGTGGTCTCCTTTTTATAAACTTAATTGTAATTGCGGTTCGGCAACCGCTTCCGTCAACTCCCCTAACCATAAACTCTGAAACTTTTCTTGATGTAGGCGATATTCTTCCCAGACATCGGATATAAACACCTGTGCAATATCCCGGGCCACAACTTCATTGTTAAGCGTCGAAACTGTCCTGTGCATAGGCAGTTTGTTTTTCAAAAACTTTGCGCCGTTACGCGTGAGTAACCAATAGCCCTGTTCTCTTAATCCAAGATAGTTTTTGTAATGTGCTATTAAGCCGAAATACCTCAACTTCTGATAATTTCCAAACTCCGAATTACTAAGTCGCAAGTCCTGTTGAACATGAACCTTATTCTCGCCCTTCAAACATACCGCTTCACCGAATTTCGTCAGGATAATAACCAATCCCGGCGTCAAAGAATGTTTATAGATTTTATCGGTCATTTACTAATTCCTTATAAGTTTATTCATTTTCTTAAATAAATCCCCCTCGCCTGTATTATTTTAACTATCAGAAATATCCCAAACGGAATCCATAATAAGAGTAGGGTAGGGTTAGGCATTTTTATCCTTTTCTTTTTGCTGATGTGTCCGGCAAAGTTTTCTTCCATAATGCTCGGTAGAGAATTTTGCCTCTGCTTCTGTGATAGATACCTGTTCCCCTTCTTCTGCACAGTCATAACAGGTAAATTTAGGAGAAGAACCCTCTTTTTTGCCTTCCTGTGCGATTTTGTCGGCTTGTTGCTGTAGTTCCTCTATAACTTCACTTGCTTGTGTCTTGGTCAAAGATTTTGTGCTATTGATGTTGATTGTGTAATGAGTATTGACCTGCTTGTAAAAATCTTCTTCCGAGAGTTTCAACTCATCAAGCAGTATATGAAGTTTTTGGCATTGTTTTAAGGTTGCCAATTCTTCTGGTGTAGGTTCACCTTTCTGTTCTTCTATTGCCTTTTCATCCCAAGTTGTCTGGTCGGGCAAGTCCAAAGCGTTATCTATCCCTTCTCTGTATTCTCTTGAAGTTTCGTCTGCTGATATTGCCTGTTGGACTTCAATAGACAAAGGCAGAAGTTTAGCAAGTTGTATCAATACGGTTTTAAGACACATAGCATCGGGATTAGTTGTCCACGGGGACTGCGGCAGGAACTTATTATCTTTCTTGCTGAATGTCTTGCTGTGCTTTTTGCCGTGAGCAAGGCAATCTTCTTTAGTCATATACATAAACGACTTGCCGCCATTTTGCAGGACTGCTACCACATAATATCCGATTACCTTGCCGCCTTCTTTTGCCGGGATATGTTTTAAGAATTGGTCTGTGCCGTATTGATATGAAAAATCGTCTTTTTCGTGGACTGCGCCCCAATTCATTTGGACTGCCTTTTCGTGTCTGTAAAATAAAGTAGCCAATCCTTTATAACCGATTAGGAACTGTGCCTCTAAAACCTTAACCCATTGTCCGCCGATATTTTTGCTGTTATTAAACGGCAGGATGTAAGCGTTCCCGGCAACTGGCTCAAGTCCCAACTGCGCTGATACAAACAATGCGCCTATCAAAGACGCTGGAGTGCATTTTGTAAGTTGCGGGTTTAGTCGCAAACAAGTCAAAGCAATCTGCACGAATCTTTCAGGCCGCAGAGCCGTAGGTAATGACTTGCCTATTTCTTTGCCTGCCTTTTTTATAAACATTTCTAATGACTGCGGTTGCTCTTTTGTAGATAATGCTGCCCCTACTTTGGATGTGTTTACCATTTTACTTTTCTCCTTTTTTAACGGTTATCCGAAGCACTCTGCTTTCGGTTGTTTTTGAATACTTCTCATAAATACCGGGATTTTCTTCTTTTAGTGAGTGTGTATCTAATCGTTTTGTTATCTGCGGCTTCCAACTTACTTTATGATTTTTAGTTGTGCCGACTTCGTTTTCTTTGAGTATCGCTTTCAATTCATTCTTCTGCGCGTCTATCTGCAATGCAAGCGATTTATAATCACCTTCTAAAGCGTCTAAACTTTCAATTATCTTAGTGGCGTTATCGTCTAATTGGACTTCGCTTCCGTCTATGACTTTCGGGTATAACTGATAAAGCACATCGCTGTCAGAAGCAGTTATTGTGTCCGGCATTACTTTGGGAGCCACAAACTTATTCCAAAACGCAACCTCTTTTTTAATCGTATTTAAGATATTGAGTTTTTCTTTATCAAATAGTATTTCTGTTATTACAAACTTATGATTACCTATCAAACAAGCGATATATGCTTTCTTGTAACCGGAACAAGCCAATTCGTGATACTCCTGAATAATATACTCAACCGGTATATCGTTTTCCCATTCCCGACACTTATATGCCGAAGCCGTCTTGCATTGTAGGATAGAATTTTCACCGACTACTTTGCGGTCTAAATGGCAAGCTAAAAAGGGATGTTGTTTATGGTAGATTGTTGAGTTTACTCTTTGGACTTTCTTGCCAGTTTCTAAAGTAAAGCGTTTGGCAATGATTTCTTCCATCTCTGTCCCTACCCACATTGGCAGGGTTTCTTCTTGTGGCGCTTCTATCTGTCCTGTCTTAATTGCCCAAATCTCAAGCGGTGTAGCATATCGGGATAACCCCAAAACTGCCGCCGCCTCGCTGGCCCCGATATATTTTTTCCGTTCTTCCAACTGCTTCTTACTTAACATCAGCCACCCCCTGTTTTTGTTTTTCTCATAAAAACTATGATTACCGATTTTCTTAATCAAAACCCTGCACCAGTCGGGCTTGCCATACGCCTCAACATTCTCAAAATAAAAGGCGTTAGGTGTAGGATTGGAAATCTTCTCTGCTTTAACGCAAGCCCAAATCTCTTTTACCAACTCAACCTTTCTTTTCGGTTGCTCTGCTATAAATTCGTCTATATCTTTCCGCTTATATCCGCAACTGCCTAACGGCTCTTTCATGTCAATCCTTTTTTTGAATACATAAGCCACCGCCACAATCCCCTCTTTTGGTTCGCCTATTGCTTCGGATATAATTGCTTTAATAACCTGCTCATCAGAATAAACCTCTCCCCGTCCCGAAAAACAAAACCCCTGCTGTGGAGTAGGGGATAAGGTGAAAAACAGGACAAGGGAGAGGATTAAACAAATTTTTCCCAACCAAACAGGTGCTACATAGGTCATAACTCTACTGCCCTTGGTTACAGTTGGGACGGATAACATCACAGACAGGTTGCTCGTAGCTCCTCGGTCTGCTGTCTTCCTGAATTTATTTTTCATTTTTTATTCTCCACAATTTTGAGTGGTTTAACTTTATTGGTTTTAGGGTCGTGCATAAATATCCTTCTTGAGACAGTATCTGTTGCAATATAAATTCTGTCCCTAAAAGTAATCATTGAAACGACTGGTTCTTTTGAAGAGAATGTTTTTATAGTTTTTAAACCCTTTCTTTCTTTCATTTCCCCGTCTCCCTTTTACATAAATAAAACTTGTTATCCTTAATTCCGAAAAGCACCAGAAACTTATAATCGCCAAACGGACAATCGCTTTTTCTCTTGCAGATATAAACCGCACCACAAGAGGAACTATTCCCCAAAAACTTCGCATATTTACACTTTCTCATTGTTTTATCTCCCCCTACAAAGCGGGCAAAGCCCGTAGATAAGTTTCTGCGGTCTGCATTTCCTACCGCAAAGATTACATTTACTTTCTGGCTCTCTCCGTTTTGCCTTCTTTTCAAAAGCAACTGAACCCCTTTTTAATCTTGCGTTATGATTATCCCTATGACTTTTACCCATTTTTCACCCTCATATCTTTGCCCGTAAACTGTAAAATATCGCACATCCCGCTTATACGACTTGCTATCCGCACATCAACCTGTTCCGCAATCTGTTGAAGCGAAAAGTTACTCGTTATAACTGTCGTTAAAAGATACTGCTCCCTTTCGTTGATGAGATAATAGGTAATCTGTTGAACAAACGGAGTCAATTTCTCGGCCCCGATATCGTCAATAAACAAAACCCCTTTGAACCCCGCTATATCTTTCGCCACCTCATAGGGACTTGTTTGGCTATCAAACCCGCCTTGCAGTTGCATAATGAATTTCGGATAAGAGATAAATACAACGTGCAATCCTGCTTTTAGATATTCCCTTGCCAAATTACAGGCAAAAGTTGTTTTACCTGTCCCCGACTTACCCCACAAAAATAAACTCTTTGGATCGTTGATATATTGCTGTAATTTAGGATGTTCACTTTGAAGGTTAAGGAATTGAGGCGGTATAATCTTTTGTATCTTGTCGTTTATAAGCTTATCCCTGCACGGCTTACACTTAAAAAGTCCGCCCTGCGGTTGCACATCTTCGCCACTACCACACAGACAACAGAGCCTATTTTTTGGTATTGTCATAGATTTCTCCTTCAGGATATTTGGTATCACTTCCTTGATTTGCACCGCCTCCGGACAATTTCGCATTAGTAGCTCCTCTCGTCCCGCCGAAATTTTGGGAACGATTTAACCAGTTATTTATAAACTGCTTATAATTGCTTTTGCGTTTGGTAGGATTAGCGTCAAGCCAAATACACATACGTTTCAACTCAATGTCTATATTGCAGGCAGGATAAGATTCTTTCCAAAGTTTTTTATCTTGGTCGGTTATATTATTAAGAGTTTTAAGGGAAGGGTTATAGAAAATATTTTTTTCTTTTTTAGAATAGTCGGGTTTTCTTCTTTCCGTAAAACCCCCTTTACTTTCCTTTACTTTACTTTCCTTTACTTTACTTTCCTTTACTTTACTTTGTCGGTTTGTGTCTGTAGAAACATCACATTGCTTGGGTTTATGTTTGTAGATACTCGGCTTTTTTGGTATTTCTACCCTTCTATTCTTATAAACATCAGCAATTCCGTCTATAAAATTCTGGCTCCAAACTATCCGACTTCCCCATAATTTCTTATCTATTGCTCCAATAGTGGCTAATAAGTTTAATATGTTTTCGCATTGTTCAGAGGATAAATGAGTTTTTGCCTGTAGAAACTCCCAATCATTGACATTGTCATAATAAAGACTGTGATTTTCGGTGCTACCTAAAATCTCTAATAATTTAAACCAAAAAGCATATCCGTCATTCCCGAATTTACTCTCTAAAATATACATTGTCTTTTTGTGGTTGCAATAATGAGGGAAATAGTCAATCGTTTTTTTAATAGGTCTCGCCATTATATTATTGTCCTAAAATGTTAATTAACTGTTTTTGGAAAGTTTTATGAGGAGTAGCTCTTTTTGTTTCCCACCTGAAAATAGTTTGGACAGAAACGCCGACCTGATAAGCCAAATCTTCGCGAGATAAATTTTTTGCTTTTCTTAATTTTCTTATATCAAATTCTTTTTTCATCGAGCGTAGTATATACCTTTGTATATACCTTGTCAAGCAGTTTTTTGATGTTTTTTAATGAAAAAACGGAGAAAATTTTACAGCGGTTGCGCATACCGATTTACGAATAAAAAGGTTAATGGTATTGGTCGGACAGGACAGAGAAGTCGCGGGAAATCGCAAATTAGAAGGGGTTTATTTCTGTGATTTTCTAAACTCCTCTTGAATTGCTCTCAATGAGTTTTTTATTTCTTCTTCTTTTTCCTTTGCAAATTCTACTGGCACAATCCAGACACTAAAAGTTTCGTCAGGATATAAAAATTTTACTTCTACAAAGTTCTTAAAATCTCCAGCCGCCATAGATTTTTAATTCTGTCCTGTCTTTCGCATCTTCGGCATCTTTAACATCGTAAGGGACAAATGCGCCACCACCTGCAAAGAAGTTATCTGTAAAGTCCTTACTTACTCCAGCACCAAAGGAACGGGTCAGTAATATAGGACAGTCAAAATTAAATCCTGCCATACTTCCCATTTCATAAGCACCGCCAACATCCATGCCTTCAAAGGCAATAGCACCTACGAATTTAAGTTTGCTTTTATCGTCAGCAGATTTGAATTTGCCACCACTTGCTATTAGTTTGCTTTCGCCTGTTTCAGGATTAACTGTATATGTAAAATTGTTCAACCCTAAGTCCAACGCTGTTTTTATGTCTGGGATTTCTTGAATATCAATAGCCGATATTTTATTAAGTTGCCCTGTTCCCTGCTCAATCCATTTATCGCGCAGAGGTCTATAAACAAAAATATATCCTATTAGCAAAATCGCAAGAAAAGGCAAAATCATTTTCCCTTTATAAAAGGTAATGTTGCAATAAAAACGATATAAAACCTCATTCCATTTTTTAGGTTCGGCCATATTCTTACCTCTCCTTCCTATACCTTTTAATCAGCATGGCTATATCCCAAATGCTGTATTTAGCAAGGCGTTTTATCGTCTTAGAAACGACTTCGCCAACCTGTGCGATAGACAGGTTCTCTTTACCGCCTTCGTCCTGTGTAACATCCCTAATCAATACCTGAACATTGATACGCATTTCTATTCACCCCCTTTATTTTCGCATTATCTCTGTTAATTTTTCGGAAATCACATCTGTTTTTGTATCTATGCTTTCTAACCTTCTTAAAACTTCTGTAGTCTGTGATTTAAGAACCGCTATATCCTTTTCGTTTATTGATGCCTTGTCTTGAGCGGTTATAGCCAAATCATAGGTTCTGTTAAGGAATACCATCATAAGCAAAGCGATAAGAGCATATAGAATAACCCCGCCTATTTTATAACCTATATCGTTTCTTCTGTCTTTCCCGTTACCGTTTTCCATCAATCTTCTCCCTTCCGTTCATAAGATTAAAACCTTCGGTATAAATGTTCCTGCCTCTGTATAGTTAATTATAAGTTTTGGTCTGTTAGCCGAAGTTGCGTTCTCGGATGCTGATAAATCTGCCCATTCTTCACTTGGCCCTGCTTCATAGGAAAACACCCAGCCATAATTATCCCTTCCTGTATTATTCTCTTGCCCCATCTGTTGCTGGTTTGAACCAGTATTTCGTTAATTGTAAAATATAGTCACTTGAACTTGCGTGTTTACCATTTACCGTTCCTATTAGCTGATGATAACCGTCTGTTGCTACTGTTACTGAAGCAGTTTTCGTTACTCCCCAAGCAGTAGATCCATACCAATCCTGTAAACTGACTTCTTTTACTCCGTCAATATACCAATCTGCTCTTCCAGCGGCACCAGCAGTAGTTCCTATTACCGAAAAAGTATAAGTCCCTGCTTTCAAGAAAAAACTGTTTGAGAAACTATCACCATCTGCGGCTGTATTTTGATAAGCATGGCTGGCTATATTTGTAGAGGTGATATAAATTATTGCTAAAGCATTACCAGTAATAACAGTCGCCTCATCGTGCCACATAGTAGCACGCTGGGGATAGTTATTAGTTGGAATTAAATAATCTGTTCCCGCAACCGCTATTGATAACACTCCCGTTGTAGTAGTATTTTTTAAGATACCCGTAGCCAAAGCACCCAATGCCTGCTCTGCGGATAATCCTGCGTGAGCCGTTTGAACAATGTATGTCGCATCTGTAGGCGCTCCGCTACCACCTGCCGCCGCCAATTCTGCCAATGTCTTTGACCCCGTAACTGCGTCAACAAAAATCATATTATTAGAGCCGTCTTTATCTATGTAGGTAGCGGCATCGTGTAGGAATTTAGAGCCAGTTATTTCAAGAGCAGATAAAGCACCACCAAAAGTCGCTGATAAATCTCCAGCGTCTAAAGTCAAGGCGACATTACCCGCAGGGCTTAAATTGATATTCCCTATTCCTGTTTCAATAACTCCATTAGTTTGATTGTGTGTTACACTAATCCATTGAGTATTATTACTATCAGGGCTTGTGTCTGAATGAATATACAAAGTAGGATTGGTTTGAGTTGCATGGTCGTGGTTCATATTCCTATTGGCTATATTTGTAATGACAATCTGATTTCCTGCAGTATCAGCTACAAATTGAATAAGTTGGGCATTGTTCTCCTGTGACAAAATCCCAAAATCACTATTCGCACTTGTTCCTGGATTTGTTCCGTCATTAGTTAAATAAAATCCCGCTCCTTTAGTTACAGCCGCACCTGCTCCCCTTGCTATCCGAAAAATAGTATTATCAGGATTGTCTCTTTGCATTATTACACTCCCGTCAGCAGTTATAATCTTCCCCGTTGCCTGAATATAAAAATCACAGGCACTTATTTGTCCTGAAAAAGTGCCATTAACCATATTAGTTAGGGAATAAGTAGAATCACCGCTTACATCAGTATCCAAAGTAGCTTGAAGATAATCGGTCAAAGAGGCGGTTTCGTCTATGGTTAAGGTAAATGCACCTGTAGTAAACGAAGTCCCCGTAATCGCCCCTGCCCCGAGAGTGCCTTCGGTAAGTAAATTCTTTGTCCCCAAATCCACATCATATAAAGCGCCTGTATAAGGCACATACGAGCCCGACCCCTCTTCCATCCAACCGCCTGAAAAGAATACATAAAACATAAGTTCAAATAAACACCATATCATCCATCCGTCTTCTGGCTCCGACTCCACCCATTCATCGCCATCCCATTCGTATATATAATCTATTGTCCAGCCATAACCAGTACTATCAGCACCGTATCTATCGCCAACTTCCGGGTCTGCCGGCAACCCTTCTTCTGCCACAGGGTCATACCACTCTATAATTGGTGGGAATAACCAAGTAGCGCCACGAACATAACACATATTGACTAACTGATTACACGAACCATATTCGTCAACCGCAGTAGTCATTAAGGGAACGCCATTTATAATAGTTTGGGGTGCTGTCTGGTCGAGGTGTAGCGATAGAGGGTCGGTTTCTTCGGTTAAATAACCAGCGTCATTGGTAAAAATGGATATATTAGGCGGAGTAGCAAGCCAAGCAGAGAAAATCGGCTCGTCAACATACAACAAAGCAAAGACAATCCATTCAGTTGTAAAAGTATATAGTTCGTCCTCGTCCTCTACAAAGCAGAAGAACCCGCGCTTAACATCAACAAAAGTCCATTCTGTCCCAGTCCATAGCGCGATATTGTCGTCCTCACCCGTCCAATCCCCTGTGGCTTCTACTCCGACAATATATTGGTCGCCTTTAGCAGGTGTAACCGGCGGAACAGTCAAGTCCTTATCCTTTACCGGCTCCTGCCAGGGTGAATAATTTAATAATGGGATTCTATATTCAATCATTTGACAAATGCTCCTTGTAGGGATATATTCAACATTGTGAAAAATGATGACCCATTAAGGTTAATAGCAATTCTCGTATTTTTCGGAATTCTTATAACTGCTATACTTTTATTCATAGAAATATTTTTCAGACAAAACTTTGAATTATTTATAGGCGTAGGTGCCATAGTTCTCGTCCTTATTGGCGTTGCTCTTGGTAAAACCTCTAATAAACATAATTAAATCTTTTTTAACTTCTCTCCTGTTT
>Ga0307429_1000672_pt1 | contig 18844 bp, 19 predicted proteins | sample SalMarWE160230MG_FD_202151 | JGI IMG/M metagenome (GOLD analysis project Ga0307429, IMG submission 202151) | Salt marsh sediment microbial communities from the Plum Island Ecosystem LTER, Massachusetts, United States - WE1603-230 | ecosystem: Environmental > Aquatic > Marine > Intertidal zone >... | reverse complement strand
ATGGTCAATCTCTTTATAATTTTATCATCTCCTTTGATAAGCGAACCGAACCCCAATATCAATGGTGGCAGGAAAGAATGAGTAAAGAGGAGATCTTTCAAACTACCGGAATGCCTCTACACCCCATGTACACTATAAATAAGATAATGTGGATGAAAGAGAATCAACCAGATATCTACCGTAAAGCTTGGAAGTTTCTATGTGTTGAGGATTTTGTTATATTTAAACTTGGGGTCTTTCCCACTATTGATTATTCTCTTGCCGCAAGGACTATGTGCTTTGATATAAGAGAAAAAAAATGGTCGGAAAAGATTTTATCATTGGCAGGAGTGAGTCAAGAGCTTTTGGCGGAACCTAGACCTTCTGGATACCCGGTAGGTAAAGTTAATAAAAAAGCAGCTGAAGAACTCGGTCTAAGAAGGGATGTGGTAGTTACTACCGGAGGACACGATCAACCCTGTGGAGCATTAGGAGCGGGAGTAGTTATCCCGGGTCTGGTTATGAATGCCATTGGCACATCAGACGTACTATGCCCTACTATTGAAAAACCACTTTTAACTGAGAAAATGCTGGAGAATAGCTACTGCTGCTATCCTCATACTTGTCCAGATATATATACCACTATTTCCTTTAATCTTACCGGAGGTCTCCTGCTTAGATGGTATAGAGACACTTTCTGTTTTGAGGAAAAGATGGAAGCTGAGAGGACCGGCCGGGATGTATATGATGTAATAGTGGAGAAGGCAAGTCCCGAACCAGTGGATGTGTACATTCTCCCCCATTTTGTGGGAAGTGGAACCCCTACTCTTGATTCTAAATCTAAAGGCGCTATTTTGGGGCTCACTTTAGATACTACTAAACAGGACGTATCCAGAGCTATGTTAGACAGTAATAACTATGATCTTAGGTTAAATATGGATAAACTCCAGGAGGCAGGTATTCCCTTGGAGGAAATTCGAGCCATTGGAGGAGGGGCAAAGTCTGAAAGATGGCTTCAACTTCGAGCCGACGTTTTAGGCAAGAGAGTATGTACGCTCAAGGTCTCTGAGGCTGCTTCCCTGGGAGCAGCAATTTTAGCCGGTGTAAGCATAAATAATTTTGCCTCTCCACAAGAAGGGGCGGGGCATTGGGTAAAGATTAATAAAATATTTGAACCGGATATGGAGCGGCATTCACAGTATATGGAGAGATACCAGAATTATCTGAAGATTTATCCTGCCTTAAAAGAACTCATCTTGTAGAAAGTGACAAAATGTCGTTTTTTAACCCAGCTTTGACGGTTGAGTGTCAAAAATGACTGCATTAATCGCTGAAACCCGTAAAAATGAGAAATCGAGTTTTAAATAGCCCACTTTTAAATTTTAGCTAACAGACCTTTTGCAAATAGGTTCCACCTCAAATTTCCTTCTGCCAGTCAAAGATTCTCACTACCGCCAGGGAACATTTTTCTCTTTTGTTAGTCTAATAAGTAGATTAACAGATAAACAATCTATCCTAATATTATACCAGGAGTTTAGTGATGAGAAAGAAATGGCTGGTTTTGGTACTAGCGGGGTTAGGTTTGGGATTTGGTGGACCTATGAGACACAGAGGGCCTATGATTGATCATGGCTGCTAGCGATAAACCGAAAGGTTAAGGCGGGAGGGAAAACTTCATCTTCTCTCCTTTTACATAGATGAAGGGGGAGGCTAAAGCCTCCCCCGATTTCTTTTGACTTGACTTCCTTTGACTTTGGCGAAGGTATATAGCAAAATGCGAATGAGTTTATACCCGGGGCCTGATTCTATCATTTTTGATAAAACGGGGTTTTTCCGAAAATCCGGGTTAATAAAAAGAGAGAGAAGGATGCCCGATTCTGATGTCAGTTTAATGCTTGCATTTCAAAATGGTGATATTTCCTCCTTTGAAAAGCTTGTAAAAAAGTACAAAGAACGCATTATAAATATTATCTATCAATTTATTGGTGAGAGAAATGAGGCAGAAGATTTAGCTGTTGAGGTCTTCTCAAGAGTATACAGGGCAGCAAAAAGCTATGAACCAAAGGCAAAATTTACTACCTGGTTATACAAAATTACTACCAATCTTTGTCTCAACGAAATAAGGAAAAAGGCAAAGCTTCAGACTATCTCGCTGAGTGAACCTATTTCAACAGGGGGAGGAAAAGAGGAGGAGTTGATCGAGAAAATTGCCGATACTGCTCCTTCACCTCAGCAAATTCTAGAAAGAAAAGAAAGAAATGCATTAATAAGAAAAGCGATTGATTCTTTACCGGCCAAACAAAGGATGGCTACCATTCTTCAGGTATATGAAGGACTTTCTTATAAAGAGGTCTCGAGAATACTAGGTTGTTCGGTAAAGAGCGTGGAGAGGCGCCTATATTGGGCGAGAACAAATTTAAAAAAAAAGCTCAATTCCTACTTAACAAGGGAAAGCGGCGGGGGTTTTTAACAAATTCTGTGTTTATATTAATGGACCATAACATGAAGTGTAAGAGAATAAGACGAAAATTGGTAGCTTATCTGGATGGGGAGCTTGAGGAAAAGCAAAAGCTTTCAATAAAAGAGCATCTCACGAAATGTCGTGAATGCAAGAAAGAGGCAGATTTATTAAACAAGAGCTTTTATCTTCTTAAAGATCAGCAGCGCCTGAAGCCCTCTCAAGGTTTTGAGGCCAGTCTCTGGGAGAGGATCCACTCCTCGGAAGAAAAACAGCTTTTGCCTCAAGTGATTTTTGGACGGTTTTCTCGCCTCATCTTACCAGCGGCAGTTGCTGCCACTTTGATTATAGGGGTTGTTGTGGGGAGCTCTGTGGAGAAGATCATACCTTCTGAAACTGTTAAATTAGAAGAAGAAAGATATTTAACCTCAATAGGATTAGACAGTTTTCAAGACCTTCCCTCTGGCTCCCTGCCCGAAATTTACCTTAACTTAGCTAGCGCAGGGGAGGTAGAAAACGGATGAGGAAAAAAATAGTCATTATTTTGGTAGCTGTCTTTGCTAGCGGCATTTTATCAGGCTTATACATTCCTCGATTATTAAAGAAGGAAACTTTACGACCATCCCCTGTCGATTTTGTCTCTCGTTATCTTTCTCTATCTAAATCTCAAAGAAACAAGATCAAATCCCTCGATAGTTCATTTTACGCCAGGGTAGAGAAGATCAGAACTGAACTGGACCAGAAGCGAAGTGAATTAAGTGACCTCCTGGGAGAGTCTCCCTCAAATGATAAAAAAATCAGAGACAAAATGAGTGAAATTGCCTCCCTTCAGGCCGAGCTTCAAAGAGAGACGATAAATCATCTGGTAGAGATAAGATCTTTGTTGACTCCAGAGCAGCAGACTAAGTTTTTCTCCCTTATAAGAAAAAGGCTACATCCTGGGAAGCCGTGGAAGGGATATAAAAAAGGAAGATTTTAACTGTTGAAAAAATAGATCTTAAGGAGGCTAGCGATGAGAAAAAAATGGCTAGTTTTGGTACTAGCGGGTTTAATGGTAGCGGGATTGGTTAGTAGTGTTGCGGCTCAGGGGCGGGGAACTAAAACCCCTCGTTCCCAAGGCCAAAAATTCGTCGTCAAGGGCTGGACAGGAAAACAGACCCTCGGTCGGCGCAGCACCTTAAACCTAACCGGAGAGCAAAAGGAAAAGATAGCTGATCTGAGACTTACTTTTAAGGAGGAAACCCTGGATTTGCGCACGCAGCTTACCAGAAAGAGACTAGAGATCCAAAAACTTCTCCTGGAGGAGTCTCCCGATCTGACTAGAGTCTATGGCTTGGTGGATGAGATGGCCCCCATTCAGGCTGAAATCCAGAAGAAAGCTATTGAATTCCGGTTGAAGTTGAAAAGCCTTCTCACCAAGGAACAGCTAGATAAGCTGCCCGGATTGGGTTTGGGTCGGGGATTTGGCAGAGCTATGGGCCGCAGAGGGCCTATGGGTGGCTCTTGGCGGTAACCGAAAAGCCGACGAGGGAAGGAAAACTTCACCTCCTCTCCTTTTACATAGATGAAGGGGGAGGGTAAAACCTCCCCCGATTTCTTTAACTATAAAGAAGCAGAGCTCAATTTATTTGTTCGGGAAATATTCTTCAGAAGATTAAGGCAGTCACCAGAGGAACTAGCTGAGGAGCTGACCAACATTCTCGCGGAAAGAATAAAGAGTCATAATTTTCACAAAGACAGAACAGTCAATAACCAATAAAAGGAAAGAAACAAATGAGAAAAAGTTTGCTTTTTGGAGCGGTGGTAGTAGTGTTGATTACTTTAGCTTCTTTTAGTTCTGAGGCTCAGGAATCTCCCATGAAACAGTTGAGTCTAGAGGAGAGTATCGCCATCGGCCTTGAGAACAATCTCGACCTGAGGGAGGCGGCTTATGATCTAAGCCTCAAGGAGACAGAATATGAGGAGGCTAAAATAAGTAATTTGCTCAAAACTTCGATTGTCACCCTAAAAAATGCTGAACTTAACTTTAAGAAAGCTCAAGATGCCTTTGAGGAGAAAAAGAAAGAGTTGATGCTGGAGGGGATAACTGACCGATACTTTGAAGTTTTGAAATCCGAGGAAAAAGTGCAAATTGAAAAGATCTCGGTTGAGCAAAACAAGGGGAATCTGGAGATAGTGAAGAATAAGTTCTCTCTGGGAGATGCCAGCGAGCTGGACGTCATGCAAGCCGAAGTAGACCTTTCCCAGGCTCAACGGGACCTAACCCAGGCTGAAAATGACCTCACTTACGCTAGAATGGATCTCAACAATGTCCTGGGACTACCCCTGGATCTATCGGTTAAACTCACCGATACTTTTTCTTTGGAAACATTAGAGATAAACCTGGAGGAGAGTATTCAAAAGGCCTTGAAGAATAGGTACGAAATTATCGAAGCTCAGGATGACCTTGAATTTGCTAAACTGGAATTGAGTCTTAAAGAGAATGAATACACCTCTGAAATCGAGAAAAAGAAGGCAAAAATAGAACTTGAAAAAGTGAAGGTAAATCTGGAACAGCTAATGACTTCAATTCCTCTAGAGATCACCAGTTCTTTCCTCAGTTTGAAAGTGAAAGAGGCCAACGTTCCGATTACTAAAAAAGAAGTGGAAGAAAAGGAGGAGAGCTATCGAATCTCCCAGACTCAGTATAAGGCAGGATTCATTACTGCGACTGATCTACTAGATTCTCAGATTGAACTCACTCAAGCAAAGATAAACGCTCTGGAAGCACTTTTTACCGCTAATCTAGCCAAGAGACAGTTTATTAGGGCTATAGGGGGCGAACTCGAAAAAACTCAAGAGAAATCAGAGAAACCGTCCTAAAGGGGGCATCAATGATGAAGAAGATGAGGGTTGGTTTGCTGTTTATGAGCTTACTTTTTCTTCTATCGCCCCCAGCTTGGTCTGCCCAACCACCGATTAAGATTAAGCTGACTTTAAGTGAGAGTATCAAACAGGCACTTGACCATAATCTCGACATTAAGATTGCTGAAATCCAGTTCGAGGGGATGGAGTCCAAAGTTGCTCAAAGCGAGGCCTCCTTTAAGCCAAAACTAAACCTGGATCTTGCTCCGGCCACCTGGGCGGGAAAGCTTGACTCACTTGACTATGAGCCCCAGGCTGGTTTGACGGCCAGTCTCCTGACAGAGAGGGGAACCACCTATAGCCTCAACCTAGAGCAAGAAAAAGGGGAGGATGAAAAAATCAACACCAGCTTGTCTTTTATCCTTACTCAGAAGATTCTCCCTTTTCCCAGAGTTGATTCTTCTTACCTGGCGCTGAAGAAATCGCTCCTTAGCTCAGAGCAAGAAAGACTCGCTTTAGAAGACGAGAGAAACTCCTTAAAGCTAGAAGTCACTGTCGGCTTCTATAATATTCTAAAGCAACAAAAGGAAATAGAATTAAAGGGCCTTTACCTGGAGCAAACCAGGGAAGATCTTCTCATAGTCAAAGATAAATTCGAGAACCAATCGGCAAGCGATTTAGACCTGTTAAGTGCTCAAGTGGAGGTAGCTAATGCCGAAGAGTCAGTTTTCCAGAGCCAGGATGATCTCTTTCAGTATTCAGGAGAGTTTAAAGACCTTTTAGGGATAGACTCAGAAGCTCAGATTGAATTGATAGGAGAATCTCACTATGAACCGGAACCACTGGAGCTAAATCTTGAGGATGCGGTTAAGGAAGCTTTAGTCAATCGGCTGGAAATAAAAAGACAGAAACTCACCGTAAATCAAAGTGAGCTTGATTTAGCCTTGGCAAAAAGCAAAAGATCGCCTTCGCTCAATCTTTCCGGAGGCTACAGCTACACTGAACTAGAAGACGACAAAGAAGAGGATGAATACAAGGCCTCTCTAATCTTCCAGATTCCTCTGGTAGATGGGGGAGAGAGTAAAGCGGAAATTGAAGAAGCCAGAGATAGATTAAAAGAGGCTAATCTTAATTCGGAAAAACTTAAAAGGGATACTAGAGCTGAGGTAAGAAGCTATTTCTTTGATCTTCAGCGAAGACTAAGACAAATTGAGCTTTTGAGCCTCTCGGAAGAAAGATCCCAAAAAGATTTGGAGATCGCCAAGACAAGATTGTCTGGGGGTGACATCACCCAGAGTGACCTCAGGGAAAAAGAGATTGGCTTCAAAGGGGCACAGATAGCCTATTTAGAGGGAGTGCTGGATTATGAAACTGCCCGGTCAACATTTCTAAAAAGCCTAGGAAGAAAACTTTGACAGTTAAGGAAAGTTAAATGAAGAAATGGATTTTATGGATAATAATTGGCATTCTGGTAGCCTCAGGAGGAACATATCTTGGCTCCCGATTTTTATTTTCCAAAAAAGAGGAACCTCAGCAGCAAGGGTCTTTAACTGCTGTGCAACGAGGAGATATTGTCAGAATTGTCTCCGCCACTGGTTCTCTTTCCTGCCAGGCGAGTCAGGAAGTGAAGTTCAGTAAAGCTGGCCGAATCAAGGAGATTGTGGTCGAGGAAGGAGATTATGTAAAAGAAGGACAGACTCTGGCTAAATTAGAGGACGAAGAAGAAAGACTATCCCTGCTGAGGGCAGAAAACGCCCTCAAGGAAGCTGAATCGGAGTTAGAGTCAGCCAGACTCGGTTCTCCTAAGAATGTGGTTGAAGAAAAAGAAAGACAGGTCAAGGAAAGAAAGTTTGAACTCGAGCTTGAGAGAAAGGTTTTGCAAGATACGGTTTTGAAGGCTCCTTTTTCGGGGATGGTCTCCAAAACCTACGTTGAGAAGGGGGAAATAGTTGCAGGAGAAGCGATCTCCGGTTCTAAAGCAATCTTGCGACTGATTGATACCTCGAGGCTCTTTGCCGAGGTTACCGCGGATGAAGTCGATGTTGCCCAAATCCAGTTGGGACAAAAGGCAGAGGTGACGATTGATGCCTATCCCGAGGAGGTTTTTCTGGGGAAGGTCGTCTATGTTGCGCCAGAAACCACCATCTCCCAAGGATTGGTGGTGGTAGAAGTCAAAATCGAACTTGCAAAAGCAGACCCCAAGCTAAGGCCAGGATTTACTGCCAGTGCCGATATCATCGTGGGAGAGGCCAAAAATGTCCTCTTCCTTCCGGTAGAGGCGGTCAGCGAAACTGAGAGAGGTAATTTCGTGGTGGTATCTAAAGATGATAGTCCCACTCAGCGTAAGGTGAATCTGGGGATCTCAGATGGAACCAATGTCGAGATCAAGGCCGGTCTGGAGGAGGGGGAGGCGGTTATCTCTTCTGGTCTCGAGAAGCTCATTGAACAGCGAAGATTACAGCGTGAGGGTGAACAGGGGAGACCGAGAATGGGATTTCCCCTTCACTGACCGAGAAGACGTTGAGGGTGATTTTCAGCCGAGGAAAAAAATATGATCCAGGCAATCGACATTAATAAGACCTATAGGGTAGGAAAGATCGAAATAGCGGCAGTCCAGGGAATAAGTCTCAAGATTAAAGAGGGAGAATTTGTCTCTATCACCGGGCCTTCCGGATCGGGCAAGTCGACTCTGATGCATATCATTGGCTGTCTCGACCGGCCCACTTCGGGCAAACTTTTCTTAGACGATATGGAAGTAGGAGAATTAAAAGATAATGCTTTGGCGGAAATCCGCAATAAGAAAATCGGTTTTGTCTTTCAGCAGTTTAATCTTCTCTCTCGCTCCACCACCCTCAGAAATGTTGAACTTCCCTTGACTTATGCGGGGGTAAATCGGAGGGAAAGAGCCGAAAGGGCCAGAATAGCCTTAGAGAGAGTAGAAATGGCTCACCGACTTCATCACCGGCCCAATGAGCTCTCGGGAGGCGAAAGACAGAGAGTTGCCATAGCGAGAGCCCTGGTAACCAATCCTTCTCTTATTCTAGCAGATGAGCCCACTGGAAATCTTGACAGCAAAACCGGGGAAGGGATTTTGGAGCTTTTTCAAAAACTTCACCAACAGAAACACACTCTGATTGTGGTCACTCACGAACGATACGTAAGTGAACTTGCACAAAGAACCGTTTATTTAAGAGACGGATTAATTGAGCACGATGAAAGAAAAAAGGGGTCAGGTCTCAACATTTGACATTCAAGAAAAGGTTTTTGATTGATATGAAAATTGCCAGAAAGTTCACCAGCAGATGAAGGGTAATCATGGGCAGTTAAAGTGATTGAAATCTTGAGAAAAAAGAAGCAAGATAAAAATGAGATAAAAATCTTAAGGTTATGGAAAATAGATTGTTGAATGTCAAATGTTGAGACCTGACCCCCTTTCGTTTGAGGAGTTTAAAGGCGAAAAATGAAGTTCACTGAAACCTTTACCAGTGCCTTAGAAGGGTTAAATGCTAATCGGAGGCGGTCCTTTCTCTCTATGCTCGGAATTATCATTGGTATAGCGGCAGTGGTTATCATTATCTCCATAACTCAGGGTTCCCAGAAGAGTATCTCGGAAAGAATTCAGGCCTTGGGAACGAATCTCATCAATGTCAGCCCGGGAAGGAAAGGAGGAGCTAGAGGAATGAGAGCTGAAAGACTTACCGATGTTTTTACCGTGGCGGATGGAGAAGAGATTCTCAAGAAGGCCTCAGCAGTAAAGCGAGTGGTACCCTTAGTAAATAAGGGACTTTTGCTTCAGTATCGGGACAAGAATACAGAAATACAGGTCAATGGTGTTACTCCTGAGTATCAGGACGTTCTCAACTTCTGGGTCGAGAAGGGAAGGTTCATCGATGATCGGGACCTTAAGAGTCTTCGTACCGTCATTGTGCTCGGTCAGGAAGTAGCTACTGATCTCTTTGGGGACGAGGATCCTTTGGGCCAGAGTATTATGGTAAATGGCCCGTCGAGTCGATATAAATTCCGGGTGATTGGAGTGATGGAGTCCAAGGGACAGGTGATGTTCTCTAACTTTGATGAGCAGGCATTTATTCCTCTTACCACCGCCCAGAAGAGACTACTCCAGACCAAATACGTGAATAGTTTCTCGATCCAGGCTGAAAGTGAAGAAACCGCCAGTGAGGCCATCGAACAGATCGATGCCATCCTCTACCAGAAATTTCAGGATGATAACAATTACAGGATTTTCAGCCAGGAGGAACTTCTTTCCACGATGGGAAGTGTCATGCAGACCTTCACCATCATGTTGGTGGGTATCGCAGGAATTTCTCTTTTAGTGGGAGGGATTGGCATCATGAACACAATGCTGGTCTCAGTTACCGAACGAACTCGGGAGATTGGCACCAGGATGGCCGTGGGGGCTAAAAGGTCTGATATTCTCCTTCAGTTCCTCTGGGAATCTTTGGTTCTCTGTCTACTAGGAGGAGTAATTGGGATAGCTGCTGGCTGGATAGGATCAATAATAACCGCCTCGATCGGGGGATGGACTGCTGCAGTCTCTTTTTCGGCAATAGCTCTGGCTCTGGGATTTGCCACGGTGGTGGGTCTTTTCTTTGGCATCTATCCGGCCAACAAGGCTTCCAAACTCAACCCTGTCGAAGCCCTGAGATACGAATAAAGCCAATTCGCCTTCCTGTATTCAGTTAATTGCCTAATTTTCGAAAGATTGTACGAAATTTACCTTGGTACCTGTGGCCAAAAAAATACTTGAAAATAATAATAATTTGATGTACAGTGTGATGAAAATGTATGCCATAAAGATTGAAAAATTAACCAGGAAGTTTAATGGTTTTGTAGCAGTAGATCATATATCATTTAGTGTGAATCACGGTGAGCTTTTTGGTTTACTCGGTCCAAACGGTGCGGGAAAAACAACAACTATCAATATGCTTTCCACTTTACTTAAGCCAACTTCAGGCTATGCAGAAGTGGCGGGGTTTGATGTTTCTAAGAATAGAGGCGCTGTCAGGAATAATATAGGAATTGTTTTTCAGGAGCCAGCCCTTGACAATAGATTGACAGGCAGAGAAAACTTAGAATTCCATGCTATGATGTATGGGCTAAGTAAAAAAGAAAGAAGGAAAAGGATAAAGGGGGTTCTTGAACTTGTGGAATTAACAGATAAGGCAGATGTTTTAGTTGAGAATTATTCAGGAGGGATGAAGAGAAGATTGGAAATTGGGCGTGGCTTGATTCACAAACCAAAAGTTTTATTTTTGGACGAGCCAACGCTTGGCTTGGATGCTCAAACAAGGAGGCACATATGGCAATATATTAAAAAGTTAAATGAAGAAGGTAAGGTTACGATTATTTTAACAACTCATTATATGGAAGAGGCAGATTATCTTTGTGAAAGAGTAGCCATAATTGATTTTGGTAGGATTGTTGTCTTGGACACTCCTCAAAATTTAAAAAATGTTTTAGGTGGCGATGTTGTTTCTATTGAGGTAGCTCCTATGGAAAAGGGCTTCGAGATTTTTAAAAAATTTCCCTGGGTTAAAAAAATCAGCCAGCACAATGGTATTATCAACCTCAATGTTGAACAGGGCGAAAAGAAAATTCCTCTTTTAATGAAAATAGACCAACAGGAAAAAGGTTTGGAGATAAAATCAGTAAACTTAAGAAAACCAACTCTGGAAGACGTGTTTCTTCATTTCACTGGGAAAACTATTAGAGAAAAAGAGGTCAGTCAAAATGAGCGAAATAGAGAAATAGTCAGAAGGAGAATGATGAGAAGGTGAAAATCAAAGAGAAAATATTTTATGTAAAAGATATGAGATGACCAGGATGAAAGCAATAAATTTGACAGCTATATATGTCTTATGGTTAAGGGAAATGAAGAGATTTATTAGGGCAAAATCTAGAGTTATTGGGACATTAGCCATGCCATTGTTCTTTTTGGCTTTCTTGGGGCTTGGATTTACTAACATGAATATTCCGGGTATGTCAAAAGATATTGATTATATACATTTTTTGGTTCCTGGAATTATTGGAATGACTATGCTTTTCACATCAATGTTTGCAGGGATATCTGTTCTGTGGGATAGAGAATTTGGTTTTTTAAAAGAAATTATGGTTACCCCTGTTAATAGAGTATCTATTGTGCTTGGCAGGATAGTAGGAGGAGCTACAACTGCATTAATTCAAGGCATCTTAATTCTTGGTATTTCATGTCTTATGGGATTTAGAATTGTTGGAATCTCATCATTCTTGTTATCAATTGTATTCATGCTCTTTATTGCAGTGACATTTATTGGTCTGGGATTGATATTTGCTTCAAAAATGAAGGACATTCACGGGTTTAGTTTAATAATGAATTTCATAATATTCCCACTTTTCTTTTTGTCTGGTGCTTTGTTTCCATTGGGAAATTTGCCTATCTGGATAAGATATATATCTTACATAGATCCATTAACTTATGGTGTTGATGGCTTAAGGGGTGTATTGATTGGAGTTTTTTCATTGCCAATTATTTCTAATTTAATAATCTTAATCGGTTTTTCTTTAGTAATGGTTTTATTAGGTGCGTATTTCTTTGAAAAAAGCGAAGTTGTATGAGAAAATTATTGGGGAGAATCTCCAGCCCGATTTGACAGTTTCCCCTCACCTATGATAGACTAAGGCTGGATTTTGTTTCTAAAACTTGAAGGAGTAGACCCTAATGATTACGGAAAAGACCCCCGTGGCTAAGATTATGAGGCAGGCCCACCAAAAGAGAATTCTTATTCCTGCCTTCAATGTTGCCTATGTTCCTATGGTCAGACCCATAGTGGATACCTTGAAGGCCACCCGTACCTTTGGGCTGGTAGAGGTTGCCCGTCCAGATGTAAAAAAATTCGGAGCCGAGAGTTTTCAAAGAGTTGCCGAGGAGTATTATGCCCTGACTGATAGAAGATTCAGTCGGCTTCATCTGGATCATATCCCGGTAATCGATGAAGATGGCCTGCGGGTAGATTGGCAGTCTTTAATACGAGCCGCCCTGGAACTAAGATATGATTCGGTGATGATTGATGGCTCGAGACTACCTCTGGAGGAAAACATTGCTGCTAGCCGAAAAGTAGTGGAGCTTTCCCACCAAAAGGATGTATCAGTTGAGGCTGAACTGGGAGCAGTTCTGGGTCATGAGGAGGGTCCTCTTCCTTCCTATGAGGAGCTTTTCCACACCGGGAAAGGATTTACCAGGATTGAGGAAGCCGAGCGTTTCGTAAGAGAGACCAAGGTAGACTGGCTTTCGGTAGCCATAGGAAATGTCCATGGAGCCATAAGTGGAGCAGCTAAGGATAAAGAAAAAATTTTCACCCGCCTTAATGTAGAACATCTTAAAAGATTGGCGGAAGTGACCAGAGTTCCCTTAGTTCTTCATGGGGGATCAGGAATTCAAAAATCGTACGTAATGAAGGCTATTCAAAATGGAATAACCAAGATCAACATTGGAACCTCTATCAGACAGGCCTACGAGCGTTCCCTTGCTCAAAATCCAGATGATATTGAAGCAGCTCAGAAGAAGGTGGCCCTGGAGATGGAACGTTTGATCAAAGAGGAATACGAAGTGGAAGGGTCCTGGGATCTTTTAGGAAATTAGCCGTCTTCAAACGACTTCTTTTTAGTTGTGTAAGACCATCCCCCATTGGTTCTTATGTAATTAAAGTTTCAAAATGAGAGGACCACACATACTCTATGAGGTTTATTATAACGGTCGAGCAGAAAGGGAACGGCATGGAGGGTGTTCCAATTGAAGGATAAGAGTGAGATATTCGTGGCTATAAGTGGGGATGTGATGGCTTTGAAATCATCAGCCAAAAAGTTGACTCTTAATTAGTCAACGAAATATGGTTGAAAAAGCAATAGACAACCAAATACGGTTGACAAAATAGGGAAATGAATGCATTAAGGATTATTTTGATTGCGGTGGGCTACCTTATAGTAATTTTTCCCGGCAGCATTTTCCTCCAGAAGATCTGCGGTAGACTATCTCTACCAAATCTTCTATCCCATCTATTTCAAAAATATCATCCTCGCCAAAGTCGCTCCCAATAAAGCCTTTCTGCTTATTCTGAGCTTGACAGGCTCACTTTGCACTGATAAGACAATACTATCTGGGTCTGTCTTTGTTAGAAAAACAGTTATATAGATGGTTTAGATAGGCATTCTTTTCTGAGAGAAATGCTCATATAGAGCGGTTTTAATGGCCAGTTCATATAATAGTGGTTGCGTTTTAGTGAAGTCGTTTTCCTAAGCATCTAATCTACGCACGAATTCATCCTGGGGTGTGGGAAGGCAAATTACTTTCACCCAAGGGATGAGAGAGACTGGATTGACAGAGGAGGTGAAATTATGTAAAGATCAATCCGGCACAAGAATAGATAAAAGGAGGGCTAAGAGATGAAAAGAAAAAGGGTATTTTTGGTAGTAGGGGTTGTTTTAGTGTTTATTCTGACAGGAACACTAGGGACTTATTCAGCGTGGGGTTCGCCTAAGTGGGGACTTACCTATCGTATGGATAACTGGGGAGGAGGTAAAATTGAGACTAAACGCTTTGGTGGAGAAGTGCTTGCTTATTACAGCCGCATGACTGAGGCAGATGACAAGCACGAGAGTGCGATAGGTGTCAATCCTTCCATTACCTATCATTTTGGAGGATCTTCGAACACATCACTCTACGCAGGATTCGGATATTATTTTTACGAATCCGAAGTGTTGGATATTGTCACCTTTACCCAGGAAGTGTCAGGACCTACTTTATTTGTCGGAATCGAACATTTCTTCAATGAACATTTCTCTTGTGACATCCGAATTACCGGTCAGTTCGTAAACTGGGAGGATACTTATAAAGGGGATGGAACATCTTGGAAGGGGCCTAAAGGGACTGCCACCGAGGCAAAGGTTGACCTCGGTGTATCCGTTTTCTTGTAGACAGGCAGGATCTAGAACTGTATCTTGCCACACCCCAGTTTTTGAATGAAGACCAGGAAAACGAGGATATAGGTATTTTTCAGGCAAAAATTCCACCTTGAGAGGAAATTTTATAAGAGTGCTCAATTTCTGCCAGACGATGGTTGGTCCCCAGATTCTAAAAGATCAGTTTCAAAAGGCTGCTATGTGTTTGGGTGGAAAGAATTAGAATGAAATGAATATTCTTTACCAGAAGTGGGGACGATAGATTAAGAGTCTCTATCTAGGGGTAAGAGGATTGAAATGAATATATACGAAGCGATACTCAAACGCAGGACAATTAGGCGTTTCCAGAGGAAAAAAGTTCCCTATGAAGTTTTGGAGAAATGTGTTAATGCGGCCAGGCTTGCTCCATCAGCGGCCAATCTACAGCCCTGTGAGTACCTGATCGTTGATGAGGAGGATCTATTGGATGAAGTTTTCGGTACTTTACAGTGGGCCGGGTATATTTCGGACGGCTCACCACCTGCCTCGCAGAGGCCCACCGCTTACATCATCGCGTTGATTAATCAAGAGGTGAAGACGAAGGCATTTGAACATGACGTGGGGATGGCGGTAGAGAACATCATCTTAACTGCTCTTGAAGAGGGGGTGGGCTCCTGCTGTTTTGGTGCCGTTGACAGAGAAAAGTTGAGAAAAAGATTCAATATTCCCAAAAAATACGTAATTGACTTAGTTATTGCCCTTGGCTATCCCAACGAAAGTCCCGTGGAGGAACCTTTCGAAAATTCAGTTAAATACTGGAAAGATAAAAAAGGGCTGCTTCATGTACCCAAAAGAAAGTTAAAAGATATACTTCACAGAAATGTAATTACTTCAGAGCATACTTCGGCAGTTTAGATGAGTTTGAAGAGCAAGAGAGGCTCAGGGAAGCAGTCTTTTTGGTTTGATCCTACCCCAAACTGAATAGGCTCGGAAACCCTCAGCGTAAGGAACTCCGCATTGCAGTCCCCGAAAAGAGGCAACCTTCCTTATCTTATCTCTACTTCGCAATTATCAGCAACTCCTCCTAAAAGTGTGTAGGTAGTAGGAACAGTTTGAAGGATAGATCTAGGAACCAGGGTGTTTACCGGGCCATAGGCAACAAGCCTGGCTATAAATCTCTGCCAGGAAACTCCTAATTCATTAATGAGACGAGCCGCTATCCTGTATTGAGGAATTGGCCCTGCGGGAAGAATCAAAATCATCTTTTTGCCTTTCTCCAAAGCCTGTCTTATTCTGGTAACTATATCTAAGGCAAACTCAAAGTAAAACTCATCGGTATTTTCAATTACTCTGATTTTAAACTGCGCCTTAGGGTGTTTACAGATATCCTCTCTCTTAACGGCTCTCACCTTTTTACAGACTTGTCTGTCCCGATAGGGAATGAACCTAGCCAGATCGAATATAAACTCTCTCATTTTTTTCTCCTTCTTATGTTTGTCTTTTTCCTATTGTCTATTTCTTACCTTATTTCTCAAGCTATATTTTCTTTAATTTGCAGCCACGAGTGGTTATTCTATCGTTGCCAGACACTTTGTCAAAGGTAAGTTTGGCGAAAAAAACAGAAATGTTGGGGCAGCTTTAATTCGAAGAGTTGACATCTGGGAGAAATTATACAAAATAAGATACGTCAAATTAACCAAAGAAAGGGAGATTGGTAATTCAATTAAAAGAGACGGGACTGATCAATCAAACCAGAGACGTATTTGTCGCCCCTCTTGCTTGCACCCCGACTGCTTCAATCTTTATAGAAAAAAAGTGGTGAAACTTGGGGAAAACTATACCACACCCGAGATATAATTAATAACTAACCATAGACTCTGTGAAGGAGGAGTAAAACAGTGTTATTTAAAAAGAAAGGCAAAGTACAAAAACTAATCCAGGAACAGATTAACCTGGTGGCTCAGGGGCTAGGGTTCTTGAAAGAAGCTGTTGAGCTTTATTTAGAAGGGGATAAAGAAGAGTGTGAGCTTAAAACCAGGGTTGTTGAGCAAATGGAAACCAAAGCGGATGAGGCAAAAAGAGAGGCAGAGAAGACCCTTTATGAGGGGATGTATCTTCCCCTTTTCCGAGAGGACTTTCTGGATTTGATGGAGCTCATAGATGACGTTGCCGATGAAGCAGAGAGGATAGTTGATTTTCTCTCCATAGAGAATCCTGAAATTCCCTCCCCATGGAATGAGAAAATGAGGGAGATTGTGGAAAAAGGCATCTTAGCCTTCAACCTCTTTCGGGAATCTTTTATGCTTCTTCGTGAGGATACCCAGAAGGCATTCAGCCATGCCTACAAGGTAAAGGAGGTGGAAAAAGAGGTAGATCGCCTCCAGGATGGCTTGAATCGTGAGATTTTCCAATCTAACCTCCAGTTGGCCCATAAGATACAGTTAAGAGACCTGGTCATCAGGATGGGATTTATCTCTGACTTATCGGAAAACGCTGCTGATAAGATAAGTATGATCTCCATCAAGAGAAGAATCTGATGTGGTTTCTTTTATCCGGGATCTACCTGGGCTGGGCCCTGGGGGCAAATGATGCGGCTAATGTCTTTGGTACGGGAGTAACCAGCGGACTAGTAAGTTACAGATTGGCGGTCATTTTGACCGCCATCTTTGTCATTTTAGGAGCGGTGACGGAGGGCACTAAATGTATCGGTACAGTGGGCTACTTTACCAGCCTTACTCTTTTTACCGCCCTCTTAGCTACTTTATCTGCTGCCATTACGGTAACCCTGATGACCAGGCTTAAGCTTCCAGTTTCTACCTCTCAAGCTATACTGGGGGCTATTGTGGGAATTGCCATTGTGGGAGAAGGTTGGAGAGGGTTACCTATGGGTAAGTTAACCAAAGTGGTTCTTTGCTGGATTTTTACTCCTCTGGGAGCAGCGGTCATCTCTTTTTTACTCTTCATGGGTTTGGGTTATTTGGTCAACAGGATAAGAGGATTGGCTGTTTTTACTCATCTTATGAGAATAGGAATTTTGGTCACAGGTTGCTTCGGCGCTTATGCCTTGGGTAGTAACAACGTGGCCAATACTACGGGAGCTTTTGTGGGGGCAGGCCTCATTGCCCCAATTGAGGGAGCCTTAATTGGAGGCATTAGCATCGGGGTAGGAGCTATCACCTACAGTCGAGGAGTAATGATATCTGTGGGAAGACGAATCTCTCTTCTAGATCCCTTTTCCGCCCTGGTGGTAGTTTTGGCCGGGGCTATCACGGTTTACCTTTATACTCAGATAGGGGTTCCTGTTTCAACCTCCCAGGCAGTGGTAGGAGCAGTGGCAGCAATTGGATTAGCTAAAGGAATCAGGACAATTAATAAGAAAATGCTTTTCTTTGTCCTCCTGGGTTGGATATCCACCCCTCTTCTGGCAGCCAGCCTCTCTATCCTACTGCTCCTATCTTTGGGGTAAATACTCACTGAGCCCCGTTATTGCGAGCGAAGCAATCTTGATAGTCGCAGGCTTTAGCCTGCATTTATGCGCACCCTAAAGGGTGCGACTACTTGCTCTGGTCCTCGGAGTCAACAACATAGAACGTTCTTCACTGATATTTATCTTTGGGGATAGTCTGAGAAGTTTTTCTGTTCAAGATAGGCATAATTTTGACATTTTTGTCTGGTGTGGTATTATAATTGAGGTTTTGCGGAGATGGCACAAATGGGCTGGTTTGAGAGAACCTATAACAGGATAAAAAGGGGAAAGAAGAAAATAGATATTCCTCATGGGCTCTGGACCAAGTGCACCAACTGCTCTGAAATCGTTTACAACAAGAGTCTGGAAGATAACCTTAAGGTCTGTCCCAAATGCGGATTTCACTTCTATCTGCGGGCAAGGAAAAGGATCGAGATTACCCTGGACAAAGATAGTTTCATCGAATACGATTCGAAGATAAATTCCGGTAATCCGCTTAACTTTCCAGGGTATGAAGAGAAATTAAGTAAAAGCGAAAAAGCCACTGGCCTGGATGAGGCTGCTCTAATCGGGGAGGGCAAAATCGGAGGGAGACCCATAGCAGTAGGAGTTACTGATTTTGGCTTCATGGGAGGAAGTATGGGTTCAGTGGTGGGGGAAAGAATAACTCTCACTGTAGAAAAGGCTATGGAAAAAAAATACCCACTCCTAATTATCTCTGGTTCAGGAGGTGGAGCTAGAATGCAAGAGGGAATTATCTCCTTGATGCAAATGGCCAAGACCAGTGCCGCCATTGCTGAACTCAAAAGACTGGGACTGCTCTATATATCCTTGCTTACTCATCCGACCATGGGAGGTGTAATGGCCAGTTTCGCCAGTCGGGGAGATATCGTTCTCGCCGAGCCGGGAGCTCTTTTAGGATTTGCCGGGCCTCGGGTCATAAAGCAAACCATTAAACAGCAAATGCCTAAAGATTTTCAGCAGTCTGAATCACTGCTTAAACATGGGGTCATTGATTTAGTGGTGGAGAGAAGTAAAATTAGGTCCACCTTAATCAGAATTCTGGATCTGGTTCTTTCTTAGAGGTTAGCTACGTGGGAGGTAGCCAACAAGACTGACGCCCAAGGAGGTATAAGATGAAAAAGCCACTCATAGATGAGGAG
>Ga0307429_1000670_pt1 | contig 18897 bp, 19 predicted proteins | sample SalMarWE160230MG_FD_202151 | JGI IMG/M metagenome (GOLD analysis project Ga0307429, IMG submission 202151) | Salt marsh sediment microbial communities from the Plum Island Ecosystem LTER, Massachusetts, United States - WE1603-230 | ecosystem: Environmental > Aquatic > Marine > Intertidal zone >... | reverse complement strand
ACTTCTGAGAGCGAGCCGCGTCCCATGTCCCGGGTCCGCCCGTTCATCGTAAATCTGAAAATCCAGGACCACGCTGACCCGCGCACTTGTAGGCACAAACTCCGGCCATCAGGATTCAGGCCTGGCGCATTGATCGATCGGATTTTGGCTTCGGTAAGTTGCTCGATAAGACGTGGCATGGAACCTCCAATGCCCGTGGTGTTACCTACGGTCCATGGCGTCTACCAACGCCCGCAGCGTGCGCTGTCTTGATTTTTGGCCTGATATGGACGCCTTGGATGGAAGTCCTAGCGTCATAATTGCCGCAGGCTGGCTCTTGCGCGCATGGGGCGCCTTAAGGCACTCAGGACAAGGGCGCATAACCCGCGCCGCGGCGACAATAAGGTTTACCACCGTCATGGCAGGTCAGCATCGGGCAAAGCAGCCGCCGCCGCAGGACGGCAGCGAGGGGCAGGGGCGGGCCGCTTTTGACCGAAGCCAGAGCGCGCCCAGCCGCGGTTCGATCGCCAAGGTGCTGCTGGTCGCCCTGCTGCTGGTGGGGGCGGCCGCCGGGCTCGTCTATGTCGGGCGCGAGCATTCGGCGACCTACATCCTGCTGCTGCTGGCGGGGCTCGGCACCATTGGCGTGTTCGCGCTGTTCGCGCTCGCCGCCGGCATCCTGCGTCTGGCCAGCAAGGATGCGGGCAATCCGGTGCTCAAGGCGGTGGTCGATAATGCCTTCTACGGCATCGTGGTCACCGACCAATCCGGCCGGGTGTTCTACGCCAATACCGCTTATCTCGACCTGATCGGCGCGAGCGAACCAAACGACGTGCGGCCGATCGAGCGGGTGTTCATCGGCGATCCCGACGCCTCCGAATCAATCTACCGCCTGCTCAAAGCCGCGCGCGAGGGCCGCCGCCTGCAGGAGGAGGTGCGTGTTTCCGGCGGCGCGACCGGGCGCTGGCTGCGGCTGCGCGTGCGCCCGCTCGGCGCCAGCAAAAGCGAGGCGCGGCTGACGGTGTGGTCGATCGCCGACATCACGCGCGAGCGCGAACGCCAGGAGAACGTGTTCCAGGAGCTCCAACACGCCATCGACTATCTCGACCACGCGCCGGCCGGCTTCTTCTCGGTCGATGCGGGGGGCGACATCATCTATCTCAACGCCACGCTAGCCGACTGGCTCGACCACGACCTCGCCCAGGTCGGCGCCGGCTCGCTCAAGCTCACCGACATCGTCGCCGGCGAGGGCGCCGCGCTTCTGACCACGCTCAATGCCGCGCCGGGGGACGTGAAAACCGAGGTGCTCGACCTCGATCTCAAGACGCGCGGCGGCAAGCCGGTGCCGGTGCGGCTGTTCCACAAACTGGCCTTCGGCGCCGACGGCACGCCCGGCACCTCGCGCACGCTGGTGCTCAACCGGGCGCGCGACGACGGCACCGATCCGCAGCGCGCGGCGGAGGTGCGCTTCATGCGCTTCTTCCAGAACACGCCGATGGCGATCGCGACCGTCGACAAGACCGGCCGCATCGCGCGCAGCAACGCGCGCTTCGCATCCGCCTTTGAGAACCTGCTCAAGGGCGACGAGCGCTCGATCTTTGCGGTGGTGGCCGAGCGCGACCCTGCGGCGCTGGAAGCCGCCATAGCCAAGGCGGCCGCCGGCCAAGGCGACATCGCGCCGGTCGAGGCCGCGCTCATCGGCCCGGGCGAGCGCTGGGCGAATTTCTTCGTGTCGGCGGTCGAGGAAGAGGAACGCGACGGGGAAGCCGCGATCGTCTACGCGCTGGAAACCACGGCGCAGCGCACGCTGGAAACGCGCATCTATCAGCAGCAGAAAATGGAATCGGTCGGCCAGCTCGCCGGCGGCATCGCGCACGACTTCAACAACGTGCTCTCCGCCATCATGATGGCGACCGATTTCCTGCTCAATGCCCACAAGCCGACCGATCCTTCGTTCAAGGACATCATGCAGATCAAGCAGAACGCCAACCGCGCCGCCGCATTGGTGCGGCAACTGTTGGCGTTCTCGCGCAAACAAACCTTACGGCCGCAAGTGCTCGATTTGCGCGAGACGTTGAACGACCTCGGCATGCTGCTCAAGCGGCTGATCGGCGAGAAGGTGGCGTTGCAAGTGATAGACGGCCGCGACCTGTGGCCGGTAAAAGTTGACCTTTCGCAATTCGAGCAGGTGATCGTCAATCTCGCAGTCAACGCGCGCGACGCTATGCCGAACGGCGGTAAACTGGCCGTGCATACTGCCAATGTGCCGGCCGACGAAATGGCCAAGTTCGGCTACAAGGGCATGCTGACCGCCGATTACGTGCTGGTCGAAGTGACCGACACCGGCACGGGCATTCCGCCCGGCATTATCGATAAGATCTTCGAGCCGTTCTTCTCGACCAAGGAAGTCGGCAAGGGCACCGGCCTGGGTCTGTCAACCGCCTACGGCATCGTCAAGCAGACCGGTGGTTTTATCTATGCCGACTCGGCGCCGGGCAACACCACTTTCCGCATCTTTCTGCCGCGCCACGTGCCCGGCGCGGAGGAGGCGCTGACGCAGATTCCCCTTACTGAAGCGCCGGAGATTGCTGGCGCCATGTCGGCCGCCGATAACATGGCGCGCGCGGCGTCCGACGATCTCACCGGGCAGGGGACCATCCTGCTGGTCGAGGACGAGGAGGGGCTGCGTGCGCTCAACGCGCGCGGGCTTATCTCGCGCGGCTACACCGTGTTGGAAGCCGGCAACGGCATGGAAGCGCTCGATATATTCGAAAGGAACGGCGACGTCGACCTGGTGGTCTCTGACGTTGTGATGCCGGAAATGGACGGGCCGACTCTGCTCAAGGAACTGCGCCAGCGCGACCCGAAGGTAAAAATCATCTTCGTGTCCGGCTATGCCGAGGAAGCCTTCGCCAAAAACCTGCCGAGCAATGAACATGGCAGAGCGCAATACGCGTTCCTGGCCAAACCGTTCACGCTCAAGCAGCTCGTCGCCGAAGTGAAGAAGACGATGGCGGCTTGAGAACGTGGCCGGTACCTCAGGCGCTCTAGGCCGCTCGCCCTCGCTCGGCGCAGGATCGACGTTAACTTTCGCTGCCGGCGTTGGCGCGGCACGGCGCCGCGGCGACCGTCGCCGTGATTTGCGCTTGTCCTTGCGCATCGACCCCTCGCTGCCTTTGCGTTAGGCAGAACCGCGCGGCGTCCAGGATTAGTTAACGTCCGCCACCGTCTTCGCCCAACCATAGTGGCCGCCGTTGCCAATTTCCAAAGGGTTAAAGGCTGCTGCTTGGCCCGATGACTGCGCGCTTGACCGTTGACCTTGTGCTGAAATCAGTCTATTTGGCCGCCCGCAACCTGGTTTTCGGCTTCAACTTGCTGCCACGCTCCCGGCTTTGGGCAAGCTGCTCAAGTGATCTCCCAAAACTTGGATTGTTGCCGCCAACGCGATGAGCGCGCGGGCGTACAACGAAAGCGTGAAAGGAAATCTGATGGCGACCGGAACTGTGAAGTTCTTCAATACCCAAAAAGGCTACGGCTTCATCCAGCCGGATGATGGCTCGAAAGACGTGTTCGTTCATATCACCGCGGTGGAGCGCGCCGGCATGCGCTCGCTGGTCGAGGGCCAGAAGCTGAATTACGAGATCGTCACCGAGCGCGGCAAGCAGGCCGCCGGCAACCTGCAGCAGGTTTAATGCCCACGCATGGCCCCGAAAAGTTAATACCGGTTTTCGGATAAGGTCATGCGCAAGCAATAAGCAATAAGGACTTCACAGTATGAAAGCCCGGCGGCGACGCCGGGCTTTTTTGTTTCATGGGCCATCCGAGATCGGTAGTGTTCGGCATCGCTCAGTCAGGGAGGACAAAACATGGAAATCATCGCTTGCGGATCGCGGCCGTCGCGCCGGATGCCGTCGCCGAGCTTTACCGGCACGGTCTGGCAGGACCCCATCATTCAGGCCCCCGACCCGGCGCTGCTGCGCTCGGCCTGGGTGCGCTTCGAACCGGGCGCGCGCACGGCCTGGCACACCCATCCGCTCGGCCAGACCCTGCACATTACCTCCGGCATTGGCCGGGTACAGACCTGGGAGGGCCCGATCCGCGAGGTGCGCGCCGGCGACACGGTCTGGATCCCGCCGGGCGAGAAGCACTGGCACGGCGCCACGCCGGAAGTGGCCATGGAGCACATCGCCATGCAGGAGCATCAGGGCGGCGAGCACGTCAAATGGCTGGAGCCGGTGACCGACGCGCAATATGGCGCGAAACCCGCAAGCTGATCGCTATTAAAGCCCTTCCGATCAACGGCTCGTGAACGCCGGAATAGTGCCACGATTGCGGGGTTCTGAATTGCCGACGGCGGGGCGACGGGCCTTCGCCGATGTCGGAGGATTAAAATATGACTGCTGTTCGATGGGGCGCGCCGCTGGTGGCGTGTCTGACGCTGTTCTGCGCGGTGCCGGTGGCGGCGCAGCAGGCCAACATGAGCTTCTTCGTGACAAGCCACGGGCCGGGCAAGGGCGCCGACTTGGGTGGGCTTGCCGGCGCGGACAAGCATTGCCAGGAGCTGGCGGCCTCGGTCGGGGCGGGGGGCAAGACCTGGCGCGCCTATCTGTCGACGCAAGGGTCGGGTGCCATCAACGCAAAGGACCGCATCGGCAAGGGTCCCTGGCAGAACGCCAGAGGCGTGATGATCGCCAAGGATGTCGCCGAGCTGCACGGTGAGAACCATATCGACAAGCAGACGGCCCTGTCGGAGAAAGGCGAGGTCATCAACGCCAGCGGCGACAAGCCCAACCGCCACGACATCCTGACCGGCTCGCAGGCTGACGGCACCGCCTTCACCGACGACAAGGACCACACCTGCAAGAACTGGACGAGCAGCACGCAAGGCTCAGCCCAGGTCGGCCATCACAACCGCATGGGCACGCGCGACGACGCGCCGTCCAAGTCGTGGAACTCATCGCATCCCTCGCGCGAGCCGCGCGACGGCTCGGCCCCCGGTCAAGGCTGCAGCCAGAAGGCGCTGCAAGGCACCGGCGGCGACGGGCTGTTCTACTGCTTCGCGGCCAATTAGTTCCTTCTATCGCAGTCCCGGATTGCCCGGCCGGCGCCCCCGGCCGGGCAATTCGCCGACGGGCTTCGGGAAAGAAGAGGCTGTGCTAGGATGCGACTGGCAATGCAGTCCGATGGGGGCGTGAGAGTCCTCGGGGGCCATGAACCATGGACATCCGTTTTTGCACCGCGCCCGACGGCGTGAAGCTCGCCTATGCGGTCAGCGGCGAGGGTCCGCCGCTGGTGATGTCGGCGACCTGGCTGTCCCATCTCGATCACCAATGGCGCAGCCTGGCGTGGAAGCCGTGGCTTGAGGCGTTTTCCCGCGGCCATAAATTATTGCGCTACGATTCCCGCGGTTGCGGACTGTCGGATCGCGACGCCAGCGACCTTTCATTCGAAAACTGGGTGCGCGATTTCGAAATCGTCGTCGACGCCGCGTCCTTCAATCGTTTCGACCTGTTGGCCACGTGTTGGGGCGGGCCGGTCGCAATCGAATACGCGGCGCGTCACCCGGAGCGGGTGAACCGTCTCATCCTCTACGGCACCTATGGGCGCGGGCGGCTGCGCCGGAACGACCGGCCGAAAGAGGTCGACAAGGGTCGTGTGTTGCTCGATCTCACGCGCCTCGGCTGGGGCCAAGAGAACCACGCTTTTCTCCAGGTCTGGGCGTCGCAATTCCAACCGGGCGGAACGCTGGAACATTTGCGCTCCTGGTGCGATCAGCAACGCGCGGCGACCTCCGCGGAAACTGCTGTTCGTTTGCTTGAGATCGGTTGGAATACAGACGTGCTGGAGGCCGCCCGCAAAATCAAATGTCCGGTTTTGATGGTGCACGCCGAGCGCGATGCGCTGGTGCCGATCGATGAAGGCCGCCTGCTGGCGAGCCTTATTCCCGACTGTCGATTCGTGACGATCGACAGCGAAAACCACATGCCGCTCGCCGATGAACGGGCATGGCCGCACTTGCTCGACGAAATGCGGCGGTTTCTCGCCGAACCGAACAACGCCGCCACCGCCCGCAACGGATTGCCGCTTGCTGAGCTAACCCCGCGCGAACGCGCCGTGTTGGAGGGCATCGCCGAAGGTCTCGACAATACGGAGATTGCGAATACCCTCGGGCTTTCGGAAAAAACCGTGCGCAATCACATCACGCGGGTGTTCGACAAGATATCGGTTGAGCACCGTTACCAGGCCATTGTGCGGGCGCGCGACGCCGGGCGCGGTAAGAACAGCAGGCTGACGCCGTGAACCAGGACATCCGCTTTTGCACGGCGAGCGACGGCGTGAAGCTTGCCTATGCGGTCAGCGGCGAGGGGCCGCCGCTCGTGATGTCGGCGACCTGGTTGTCGCATCTCGATCACCAATGGCGCAGTGCATCGTGGCGGCCCTGGCTTGAGGCCTTCTCGCGTGAGCACAAACTTTTGCGCTACGACGCCCGCGGCTGCGGCCTTTCGGATTGGGACGCCGATGACCTCTCATTCGAATCCTGGGTGCGGGATTTCGAATGCGTCGTCGAGGCGTCCTCTTTCCAGCGCTTTGATCTGCTGGCCAAGTGCTGGGGCGGCCCGATCGCCATCGAATATGCCGCGCGCCATCCCGAACGGGCCAATCGTCTGATCCTCTACGGCACCAACGCGCTCGGACGCCTGCGCTGGAAGGACCGGCCGAACGAAATCGAAAAGGCCCGGCTGCTGCTCGATCTCACGCGCCTTGGCTGGGGGCAGGAGAACCACGCCTTTCTGCAGGTCTGGGCGTCGTATTTCCAGTCCGGCGGCACGCTTACACACTTGCGATCGTGGTCCGACCAGCAGTGCACGGCGACCTCCGCCGAGACCGCCATTCGCCTGATGCGCAATGGTTGGAACGTGGACGTGCGAGAGGCGGCGCGCAAGATCAAATGTCCCGTGTTGATCCTGCATCCCGAGCGCGACGCCGTGGTGCCGATTGAGCAAGGCCGGTTGCTGGCGAGCCTGATCCCTGACGCCCGCTTCGTGCAACTCGATAGCGAAAACCACATGCCGCTCGGCGACGAGCCGGCCTGGCCGCGATTGGTCGACGAGGTGCGGAGGTTTCTTGCCGAACCGAGCGTTGCCCCTGCTGCCGGCCGCAACGGATTGCCGCTCGACGTGCTGACGCCGCGCGAACGCGCCGTGCTGGAGGGTATCGCCGAAGGTCTCGACAATGCTGAAATTGCGACCTCGCTCGGGCTCTCGGAAAAAACCGTGCGCAACCACATCACCCGCGTGTTCGACAAAATTGGCGTCGAGCACCGCTATCAGGCCATCGTGCGGGCCCGCGATGCGGGTCTCGGGCAGAACGGAAAACTGACGCCTGTGCGCTGAGCAGGGACATTTGTCCCGGACCGCCCGACACTAAACTTCGTGCAGCCGGGGCCTGCGCCTCAAGACACGCCATTGCGAACCGCCTCAACTGCCGGCACAGGGCGCGCATCCTGCGCGCCCCAGCTTGAGGACAACGCCACGCCCAAATTCGTGATCGAACGGGAAATCGTCGGAGCGGGAAAACTGCCGAAGCAGGAGCTGCAGGCCATCTCGCAGAAATCCTGCGGCGTCTTGCACAGCATGGGTCCGAAGATTCAATGGGTGCAGAGTTTCGTCACCGACAACAAGATCTACTGCGTCTATATCGCGCCCGACGAGGAGACCGTGAAAAAGCATGCCCAGCAGGGCGGCTTTCCGGCTAATAGCGTCGCGCGCGTGCGCTCGGTAATCGATCCGACCACGGCCGAAGCGGCCTGAGTTTTTCGACCCCTCTTGCGGTTGGCCCCGCGCGCGAGGCAGGCTTGCGCGCGGGAACAAGAGGGTATGCCATGCGCTATCAACTGTTTTACTGGCCGGAAATCCAGGGCCGCGGCGAATTCGTGCGGCTGGCGCTGGAGGACGCCGGCGCTTCTAATGACGACGTCGCGCGCAAGCCGGGCGGCGAGGGCCGCATGATGGCGATGATGAACGGGCGCGACAAGCATCCGCCGTTCGCGCCGCCGTTCCTCAAGGCTGGAAAATTGGTGATCGCGCAAGCGGCCGAGATTCTGTTTTATCTCGGGCCGCGGCTGAAGCTTTCGCCGCGTGACGAAGTGAGCCGGCTGTGGCTGCACCAGTTGCAGTTGACGGTGTCCGATTTCGTCAAAGAGATCCACGACACCCATCATCCGCTCGGCGGCGAGCTCTACTATGAAGACGCCAAGCCGGAGGCCAAGCGCTTCACGGATAATTTTCTTCATGTGCGGGCACCGAAATACCTCGGCTATTTCGAAAAAGTGCTGAAGAAAAGCGGCGGTCCTTACGCGCTCGGGCGCAAGGTCTCTTACATGGACCTGTCGCTGTTCCAGCTGGTCGAGGGCCTGCGCTATGCCTTCCCCAAGGCGATGAGACGCATCGAGCGCGACGTGCCGCGCGTGGTCGCGGTGCGTGACAGGATCGCGACGCGCGAAGGCGTCAAGGCCTATTTGCAATCGCCGCGCCGCATCCCGTTCAACGAGATGGGAGTTTTCCGCCACTATGCGGAGTTGGATGAGTAAATGTCACCCTTGCGCCGCGAGCGTTTTGCCACCGGCGGTCACCGGCTTCGATGAAATCAGCACGACGGCGATCACGCACGGCTGTGTGCCCTTGTTGACCCAGTTGCGGATGGTGCCGCGCTGCACCAGCACGTCGCCGGCCTTCAGGTGCACGCTGCCGACATCAAGCTCCATGTCGATCTCGCCCGATATCACGACGGCGTAGTCGATCGAATCGGTGCGGTGGTTGCGCGGGGCAACGCCCCGCCCGAAGCTGATCACGCGGAACACCGAGCCGTTTGGAACCGTGGTGCCGATCGTCTTGCCGGATGGATCGGCGTCTCCGTCATTGCTGACCTGGAAGTCTTCGGTGATCCAGACCGTTCCGTATTGCGCGCCGGGCCGCGGCGAAGAGATATTGCTCACGGTCTCGTCGATGATGACTTTGGCACGGCCCCGCTCGTCGTGGCCGGTGACGACACGGCGGAATGTCAAGCCCATTGTTGCATCCTCCACTTTGTTTTTTACGCGCGATGCTAGCCGGCAGCAGGCGGCAGCTTGCGGCCGCTCTCGTGCCAGAGCAGCACCAGGCCAGAACCGACCACCACGACCGAGCCCACCAGCAATGTCAGCGACGGCACGTCGCCCCAGAACAGGAAGCCGAGCACCATCGCCCACACCAGCGAGAAATAATAGAACGGCCCCACCGCCGCCGGCGGCGCCAGCGTCAGCGAGCGCGTCCACAGATATTGCCCGACGCCGTTGAACACGCCGTTTATCAGCAGCGCGGCAAGGTCGCGATTGTCCGGCCAGGAAAATCCGAAGAACGGCAGCAGCAGCGCGAAGAAACCGGCGAGCAGGACCATCTGGTACATGGTCAGCGTCTCCGCCGATTCGGTCGAGGTCATGCCGCGCACGGCCGCGGTGACGCTGCCGTAGAGCACCGCATTGGCGAGCGCGAATAGCGCGCCAATGCGGAACGTGTCGGCGCCAGGCGCGGTCACCAGCAGCACGCCGAGAAAGCCGATGACGAGCGCGGCGCCGCGCCGGCGCCCGATCTTTTCCTTCAGCCACAGCGCAGCCGCCAGTGCCGCGAACAGCGGCGCCGAGAAATTGATGGCGGCGGCGCTGCCGAGCGACATCATGCTGACGGCGATGATGATGCAGCTCTGCGCCACCGTCTGGGTGGCGTTGCGCCCGACATGGGCGCCGAGCTTGGCGGTGCGGAACACGGCAAGGCCGGTGCGCGGCAGGATCAGCGCCGCGCAGACCGCGAGCGAGCCCAGCGCGCGGAAGAACAGCACCTCGGAAAACGAGTAGCTCGCCACCTGCCATTTCGAGATCGCGAACGAGCCGGAGAACAAAAGCGTCGCGCCCAGCATGTAGGCGATGCCGAGCGGGACGTGGTCGCGGCGCGCGCGGGCGGGCGTGTCGAGGCTGTTGGAACTCACCGGCGGAGGCCTCAGGGGCAGGGGACGGGCGCGGCTGCCCTAGCACGGCTCCGCCGCCGCGGGCAGGGGCGCGCGCGAATAACCACCGCACCGCCCGCGCATGGCGCGCGGGCGCCGGTCATGGTGCGGCAATATCGCTTGCCGGCGCGCGGTGCGGCGCTACGGCAGCTCGGAGACAATCTTCTGGAATTCCTCCGAGGTCCAGGCCCGCGCAGTGCGGCTGCGCACGAAGCCCAGCGAACCGATGGCAAGCGCGAATTTGGCCATGGCGTCGCCGTTGGCCGCTTCGATCAAGGCGACGAGATCGGATTCGCCCGAGGTCAGATAGACCTGCTTGATCTCGACGCCCATCTTCTTGCCCAGCTCGCGCGCGGCCTGCGCGCGCTTGGGCGCATCCTTGATATTGCGGATGCCCTGTTCGGTGAAGTTCATCGACACAATGAACAGCATGATTGTCCTCCCATGGGAATGCGGTGTCGTCCCACGGCCGCGAGCATCCGCCAAAGCGGGTGAGGGGACAAGGCGGGGAGCATGGAGGGCGCTGCACATTTTGCCGTCGGCTTCGCGCAAGCGGGGACCCATAACCCCGGTCTGTCCGTCTCATTGCTGCGGGGGCTTTGGGTCGCGGCCCTCGCGGAGCCTGTGCTCGGACGGCGCGAAGCGCCGATCCGAGTGCTCGGCCGGGACGACGGCAACGGATTCGCTGTCGCGGCGCCGGTGGCTAACCTCGTGCCCGCCGCTTGGCCCGGCGCTCCCGCGCTAACCGCGCTTGGCGGCGCCTCTTCAACGCGCGCATTTCGCGCGCGCGCCGCGCCTTGCGCCTGCGGCAGCGCCCGCATCTGCAGTTGGAGCGCCCGATCACGTTCTTCAGGTAATCGATGCCGTAGTCGTAGGTGATCTCCTCGCCCGGCTTGATGTTGCGCAGCGCCTTGATGAAGACGCGGCCGCGAAAGATCACCGGTTCGGCGTTGGGGTTGCAGGAGTGGTTGGCGTAGCGCGCGATATTGCTGCGCGGGGTGCCGTCGATGGTGCGGTGCTTGGAGACCTCGAACAAATAGCGGTTGCCGCGCGCCTCGGCCCGGCGGGCGTCCTCCAGGCCGAGGATCGGGCCTTTGTATTCGACGATGCGCGCGCGCTTCTTGATCGGCCGGGTGGCGAACAGCCCGAAGCCGGTGAGCGAGCGGCCGATCTGGAAGGGTCTGCGGGGCATTTTTAGGGGGGCGTCAGTCCAAGCAGGAGCGCGGCAATTGCCAGATGCGAGGAGAGGCGTCAATGGATGCTGGTGCCCTCTCCCCATTTATGACTCGTCGTCATTGCCGTCGCCGTGCCCGCCATCCATGAAAGCGCATGCCCAACGCCGAGCGCTGGCCGGAACTGCCCTATGCCGCCCGGAAGGAAACCGCGGCGACGCTGCACTTGTGGACGCAAGTTGTGGGCAAGGTTCGGCTCAAGCTGACGCCGTGGCTGAACCATTCCTGGCATGTCGCGCTCTACGTGACCGCGCGCGGGCTTTCCACTTCGCCGATCCCCGACGGCGCACGCACCTTTCAGATCGAATTCGACTTCATCGACCATGTGTTGTGGGTGAGGACGAGCGACGGCCATTTCCGCCAGCTCATGCTGGCGCCGGTGCCGGTCGCCGAATTCTACGAAAATCTGATGATCGCGTTGCGCGAGCTCGGCATAAAGGTCGCAATCCGCACCATGCCCTGCGAGATTGCCGAGGGAATCCCGTTCGATCAGGACACGGTGCATCGCGCCTACGAGGCCGCCTGCGCGCAGCGTTTCTGGCGCGTGCTGCTGGCGGCAACAGAGGTGTTCGCCCGCTTCCGCACCGGCTTTATCGGCAAGGCGAGCCCGGTGCATTTTTTCTGGGGCTCGTTCGATCTGGCGGTGACGCGTTTTTCCGGACGGGGCGCGCCGCGCCATCCCGCCGGCATTCCGCATTTGCCCGATGCGGTGGCGCAGGAGGCCTATTCGCATGAAGTGTCGAGCGCCGGCTTCTGGCCCGGCGGCGCCGGCGCGGACGCGGCGTTTTACTCCTATGCTTATCCGGCGCCGGAGGGTTTTGCCGCCGCGAAGGTGAAGCCGACAGCGGCGGTCTGCTCCAAGGAGCTTGGCGAATTCCTGTTGCCTTACGAGGCCCTGCGCAAAGCGCGCAACCCCGACGCCGCGCTGATGGAATTTCTGGTGAGCACCTACGAGGCGGCGGCGGATCTGGCGAAATGGGACCGCGCGGCGCTGGAGTGCGCGATGGGGGAAGCGGGCAGGGTGCGAGCGATCTAATGCTTTGTCGTTCCGGGCGAGCGGGCGAGCGACGCGAGGCCCGGGACGACGTTGGAGATGCGCAACCGCGCCGGCGATTTTTCGCTCGGGCGGCGGTAAAGTTTCCGGCCGCGCTCGGCTGCGCTTGCCACGGCAAGCCTTGATCGAAGCGTATGCGATGGATCGGAAGGGAATGATGAGCCAGAAGGCCGAGTTCCACAATCTGGACAAACCCGACGACGGCCTGCTGCGCGAGCTGGCGCCAGGGATCATGACGCGCATTTTTGCCGGCGAGCACGCCATGTTGTCGGTGGTGACTTTTCAGCCCAACGCCGAAGGCAAGCTGCATCATCACCCGCAAGAGCAATGGGGCGTCCTGCTGGAAGGCTCGGCGGTGCGCTTCCAGGGCGGCGAGGAAATCCCGGTCAAAAAGGGCGACTTCTGGCGCACGCCCGGCAACGTGCCGCACACCATGCGCGCAGGCCCTAACGGCGCGCGCGTGCTCGATATCTTCAGCCCGCCGCGGCCGGAATACAAAAAACCGGGCTCGGGATTCGGGAGCGGGTAACTAGGACGCGGACTCGTAAAACGGCGCGCCGATTACTGCCTTAGATGTGCCGCCCAATGTCCGCTTTTGGGGAACAGCAGGCAATGGTGGACTTTGGCCCTAGATGGCTCGGTCGCGAATGACCCGAAGCGGACATTGATGCCTTGATAGACACACCACTACCGCCGAACATAAACTCAGCTCGAAATCACGGTGGACCGGGGCTGGTTTCATGGCTGAAGTGCGTGTCGAACGGCGGCTAGCAGTCATTCTAGCGGCCGACGTTGCCGGTTACAGCCGCCTTATGGGAGCCGACGAGGAAGGCACTCTCGCAGCCCTTATGGCGTACAGGCGTGAACTTGTAGATCCCAAGATTGCGGAGCATCGCGGCCGTATCGTCAAGACTACGGGCGACGGCGCGCTGGTCGAATTTGCAAGTGCGGTTGATGCCGTGCGTTACGCTATGGAAATCCAGTGCGTTATGGCCGAGCGCAACGCTGCCATTCCCGAAGAGCGTCGGATTGAGTTTATGCTGCAATCAATTGGCATTCAATACGTGGAAAATCACCGCTGTAACGGCGTTAAAATATCTGCCACCGGAGAAAGACATGTCCACCAAATATAAGATGGCAATACAGACAATGGCGGACGCGATGGGTTTCGTTGTACACCCTCCTATTGCGGCTGCTATCAACTCCAGTCTAGCACCCTCTCTTGGATACAGGCGCCTCGCCGTGCGGACTTGGTTAGAAAAGAGTTAAGAGCACTTGGCTCTGCGCTTGCGAAATTATTTGGCTGCAAGCCTCTGTGCAAAATCCATGAAATAGAAAAACATCCAGCGCAATTGCTACACTTCCGCATCCGATGACATGTTTTAGCGCCCGCATGATAGCCATCCTCTAATCACGGCGAGAGTGTTGGCGATATCCGTAAATCTTTTCTAAAAAGCTTTGCCGCTAATTCGATACTTTCAATTTAGAATATTGATAGTCATTACCGACGGCAGAAAAAAAGAAGCCTCGCTGCCGTGTTTTGTGGCTTCCCAGTTCTGTTCGCGCCTCTCGCGAACCAGGTCTCAATTCGTTGATGTTGATTAGCCAAATCTGAAGCTGACTATAGAAACTAGGGCAGGTAGCGGCCATCAACTCGGGTTCTCGCTATTGGACCAAAGCGGACAAAGGCCGATTTTGGCCGGGGATGGTTTGTCTGCTATTGGCACTTAGCGGACAATCGCCGCACTGCAACAATTGGTCCGCTATTGGACAAGAGCGGACATTGGCCAAACAGCTGCTCACCCTTTCCAATTTATGAGTACGCCCTAGTCTTAGCCGATAAGATGCCCGTCTGTTGGCTTGTGACCAAAGCTGGGAGATGTACGATGTTCGCTAACGTGAAATTTTGGGGTAGGCTTGCTGCGATGTCTTGTATCGTTGTTGGACCGATGACGGACAGTGCGTCAGCCGTAACGGCCGAAGTTGCAAAGAAGTGCGGTGCTCTAACCGCTAAAGCATTTCCTCCGCGGGTGGTTGGAAATCCTGCGGCAGGTAGTACGAAAGGAAACGGGAAAGCTGAACGGGACTATTATAGAAAATGCGTGGCGAATGGGGGCAACATGGATGACCCGGCCAACAAGGGAGCGAACTGATTACAAAATCGGTGCACGGCGGCCGCGCCGTTGGCCATAGCTAAACACCCCCAATGGGCCGCCAGCTAGTGGCCTCTTTCATCATTCGAGCCAAAAGCGCAATGGCAGCTATTGGCACTTAGCGTCATTCGCCGCGACGCACCATTTTGTCAGCTATTGGAATAACAGCGGACATTGGTGGGCACTGGGGCGGAATGCCTCGGTCGCGAATGACCCGAAGCGGACATCAGGCCGCCAGGCCGATATGGCTCTTCTATTGCGCCGACGAGAACTTCAGATCAAGCACGCTATTTGTTCCCCCCAAGACGCGCTTCGAGCCAGCCAGTTCACCGCAGCACGACGACTCTCGTGCCGTAATCGGCCCGCCGATACAGGTCCATGACGTCGCTGTTATACATGCGGATGCAGCCATGGGACACGAACCTGCCGACCGAACCGGGGTTGTTGGTGCCATGGATCGCATATTCGCCACCACCGCTCAGCGTCATCGCCGCCGCGCCCATCGGATTGAGCGGGCTGCCGCCCGGGACGACCGCTGGCAGCCGAGAATAATCCTTTCGGATTGATTCAGGCGCCGACCAACCCGGCCTGATGTATTTGCCGTCGATATAGGCCGTTCCCGACCAGGCCATGTCGCGTCTGCCGACGCCCACCGGATAGCGGATCGCCTTGCCATCTCCGATGACATAGTAGAGGCGTCGTTGGTTCGTCTTAATGACGATGGTCCCCTCCGAATAGCCGCTGAAGCGGACAATTTCTCGAGCCCCCGATGGCGTCGGCGCCAACAGCAAGAAGCTCAAAAGCGCAAATATGCAGGGCGATATGATACGCATGATACAGGCCTGACCGGTCAACGGACGCAAGTAGTGGGCAATTATGTTAGTTTTCTGTTGCCGTGGTAAGGATTTGCTCAAGCCTTCAATTTCCCTCCGCCATAGTGGTTGATTCAGCCTTAATTTGAGCGAGGAAGACTTCCAGCGGCTTGTGCCGGACAACTGCGGGTATCGCCGGCGTGCGCGCGACGTCTTCGGCGCGCGGCAGGTGCACATGGTGGCTGCGGCGTGGTCGTGATGTGGTGAAGTTCGGCGGCCCGTGATCCTTGAAGAGGGCCGCGCTTCCCAATAGTTGACGAACGCAATCTGATTTTCTCAGGCGGCCCGATGTCCGCTACTGGCACAAAGCGGACAATCCGCTTGCCGCAATGAATGTCGGCTTTCGGGGTTAAGCGGACATGCGGCCTGTTCTTATGAGGACACGCCCTTAACGCTTGCTGACGATGCTTAGGCGCCGCCTGCGCAGATGAGTCTAGCGGTGTCGGCGCCGGTAGTGGGAGTAAGCGACAGGGCGGTCGTCGAAGGGATAATGGTAGACGTAGCCGTACTCGGCGTAGAGGCAGTAATAGCCCGCATAAGCGCAGCGTTCGCGCCAGCCCCAATAATCCCGCGAGGTCGAGACGTGCCTGGCGCCCGGGTCATAACCCGGCCCGAGATCGGCCGCCTTTGAAGCAGCCGGCACGCCGCCAAGAATGGCCGCGCAAAGTGCGGCCGCAAAAATCCGCTGTTTCATGCTGAGGCGGGAACCCATGGTCACTGGCAGCCTCCATCGCAAAATTTCAGGCCTTTCGGTGTCCATCATGCGCAACGCGATGGCAAATCAAAACGGCAATATTGGTTAAGTCCCCGCGGACATAGTCGCTAAATCTCTTGCCCGGGCGTTTGTTTTTGCGGCGTTGGCCGCGGCGGCCTGTATCGACGAGCGCCTGAATATGCTGATTGCGCCCGTGATCCGCCGGCAGCCGAGGATCTTGAAAACAATTTAGCGAGCGTTTGGTGAGTGTTACGCAAGTGTTGCGTCGACCGGTTGAGCCGGCAACCCATAACGGACATCAAATGAGATACGAGTTCGCTGTGCCGCAAGGCAGTTGAGTCTCGCGCACTGCAATCCCGGCCGCTGCGTGATGTCAGGTCATGCAGCGCCCAAGGTAATGTGCTCGTGCCGGGTCAGCGACCGGGCTGAAGGCCGGCTCACAGCCGAGCAGCGTGTGCTTCCGAGACGGCGCGCTCTCGGTCGAAGTGCAAATTTGCTCAGATTGTTGAGCTACCGGTGCTCGCGGCAACCGGTCGGCCTTGACAGTCCGGTTGACTGAAATGGTGAGAGCCGCTGCGTTGTTGGCAACGCCGGGGCTCGTTAAAGCGCAAATGCCGCCAGCGATGAAGCAGCTGAAAAGAGAGGCTGCAGCTATTTCCTTGAGACTATGGCCTAATATGTAGCGCATGGCGCTTCTCCGAAGGGTTGAGTGGTGCCCAGCCAGCGGGGGGCGACTGGCTGGGCAGGCTCTCGGGACGTTCTGGGGGACGGAGCCCCGAAAGCCGATTTTTTCCTCTTGGACACAAACTCTTATCGTTCGAATTTAGGTGCGGTGGTTGCCGGTCTTTCGTGCAGTTTGACGTGTTCCTGTTTCAGCAAACGGAGGATCGTTCGCCGTCGGCTTTCGTCTGTTTGCGGATCACGTAAAATGCGGTAACGGGCGATATTCTGCTCGCTGACAAACCTGCCCAGACAAGTTGCTTCCGCCTGTTCGCTTCCAATGGCGTTCATTTTTCCGCTCGCTGATCGGGATTTTCTGCATTGGCGAAGTTCGCCGGCCCGCTCCCAGGGAGTCGAAGCGGGCCGGCTTTTGATCGGCGGGGGGAGCGCCGATCAGTTAGACGGCGGCAGGAGGACGTTGTCGATGACGTGAATGACGCCGTTCGAGGTTTCGATATCGGCCGTCACGACGTCGGCGTCGTTGATCATCACCTTGCCGTCCTTGGCGGAAACCTTCACCATCGCGCCATTGACGGTTTTCGCTTCCTCGAGCTTGGTGACTTGCACAGCCATCACCGCACCCGGCACCACGTGATAGGTGAGGATCGCGGTCAGCTTCGCCTTGTTCTCAGGCTTCAAAAGATCTTCCACCGTGCCGGCCGGCAGCTTGGCAAAAGCTGCATCGGTCGGTGCGAACACGGTGAACGGGCCCGGACCTTTGAGGGTCTCGACCAGACCGGCAGCATTCAACGCCGCTGCCAGTGTTTTGAACTGACCGGCGGCGATAGCCGTATCGACGATGTCATTCTTGCTCGCGCGCGCGAATGTGCTGCCGAGCGCCAAAGCAGCCACGGTGACCATAACCGCGGCGGCGGACGCGATACCTGCGACTCCAAACTTCATTTTCAGCTCCTGACTTGACGCGTTGACCTGTGGACCGGTGAAGGCCGGCCTCATCGGGGAAGCGGGACGCCGGCAATTTTGCTTGCGCTCCGCATGTCGATTGGCATAACAGTAAAACAGATTATCTTGATATTCACAGTTTCGTGAAATGCAAAATTGTTCTCTTTGAGATAAAAGAATGCTGCCGTTCTTTGAATACAGATGAAATGGAGCCCCGCCGATGCTGTCCGAGACCCTTTCCAACGCGCTGGAGGGCTATGCAATCGGGCCGAAAATACGAAGGCTCCGGCTGCGCAAGAAGCTGGGGCTGGTGCAGCTCGGCGAACACACCGGGCTTTCCCCGGCGCTGCTGTCCAAGATCGAGCGCGGCCGCCTGTTTCCGACGCTGCCGACCCTGCTGCGCATCGCGCTGGTCTTTAGCGTTGGCCTGGAACATTTCTTCCAGGCTGATCGCGAGCGTCCTGACGCTGCGGTCGTGCGCAAAGCGGAGCGCATCCGCCTGCCCGACAGACCGGGCCGCGCCGCGCCCGCCTATTATTTCGAGTCGCTCGACTATCCGGTGAGCGAGCGCAAATTGAACGGCTATTACGTAGAGGTGGAAGCGGAAGATGAAGCGTCCGAGCCGCACGAGCATGCCGGTGCTGAAATCATCTACGTTCTGCGCGGCGAGCTTGTGCTGAATCTTGCAGGAGAAGATTTCGCGCTGCGGGCGGGAGACTCGATGTATTTCGATTCCGCGCATCCCCACAGCTACCGGCGGAACGGAGCATCACCATGCGCCGCCATTGTCGTGGTCACGGCCTAATGGTCGATTTCGTCCCATGATTTTACGAGTTTTGTGTCGTATCGAATGAAACAGCAAGTCCGATAAGTGGCGCAGCGGGCAATCTCGCCCTCGAATGCCCTTCGCTATGGGCACTTAACGGACAATCCGACCGTGCCCGGGTTTGTCGGCTATTGGCACAAAGCGGATATCCCAACCACATTGCCGAATGCCCGCTTTCGGGGGTAAAGATGGGGTAATCGGCCGGCAGCTTGTTGATATCTGAAGATTTTGGGTGCTGCGCTTCAGGCTGATGGTGAAACGAGGTCACCGTGGTTAGGGGCCTCAAGCATCAGAAGGAGAAGCGCAGCATGGACCATTTTGCTGGATTGGATGTATCGGTCAAGGAGACCAGCGTCTGCATTGTGGATGACACGGGCCGGATCGTGCGGGAAGTGAAGGTAGCGA
>Ga0307429_1000667_pt1 | contig 18958 bp, 25 predicted proteins | sample SalMarWE160230MG_FD_202151 | JGI IMG/M metagenome (GOLD analysis project Ga0307429, IMG submission 202151) | Salt marsh sediment microbial communities from the Plum Island Ecosystem LTER, Massachusetts, United States - WE1603-230 | ecosystem: Environmental > Aquatic > Marine > Intertidal zone >... | reverse complement strand
CCATTTCACTGACGATACTGGATACAGCAATGGCTGCGCCACAACCAAAAGTTTTGAACTTTACATCGCTGATACGACTATTATTGACTTTGATATAGAAGGTCATCAGATCCCCACATATAGGATTACCCACCGTCCCTTCCCCATCTGCATCGGTGATTTCACCTACATTCCGGGGATTCATGAAGTGATCCATCACCTTTTGGTTGTATCGAAACATCTCTCCCTCTTTTACTTAGAATCTATCTTTATCTCCCATTTTTTCCTGGTTTGAAGTTCAGAACCCCTCATTATGTTTTGCTGCCTTGACCTTGATGTAAATTGGGAAATCCTTCTACCTCAAAATTTATCCTTGATGAGCAACTCCTAATAAATATAATAACCTGCAGATTTTGTCAACAAGATAAATCCTCTCAGTTAGATTACCTAGTTGAAAGATTTGATACGGCCTAATGTCGACATATAGGTTTCACAGGCCGGAGGACCTTCTTTACCTTCAGGGAGAAAAACTTGTGTCTGACATCGGTTTGGAGGAAAAGGCCGATCACGAAAACTTATCACCTTTAACTTTTCATAATTTTTAATTCCTTTAAGTCCCTCTACCATACCCCAGTCACTCCTCGAAATAACTTTCCCCTTAAGCTCGAGACCGAAATCATCTCCCCACACTTCGATCATTCTTCCGTCGAGTTCACACCTGAGGATTCTTTCTATAATCATGAGCTTTCGTACTCTCCTTGTGGCTGTTTCTTTACCACAGGTGCGCTTCCTTTTTTTATCCCAGATCTGAGTGTCGAGGGACCCCGTCCCTGATAAATAGCTAACAAATCTCGCCCTGGGACTTACGAGTTCATCCCTTCGAAAAAGTTTATCCAGGTAGTTCTTTGCTGCCTCTCTGATATCAATCTTTTCCTGGAATTGGAAGTCGGAAGGCCGAAATATAAATTTCTTGAGGGAAATAACCTCTCCTTGTCTTTTTAACCTCTCCAAACTTTTGAGCGCCATCTCGCATAACTCATCTTTGGTGACCCTCTTTTTTCTCAGGAGTTCATTTCTGGAATCCGCTTCAATAGTAATCTGAGCTAGAGGATGACCCCTTCGATCGACTCTCACCTCAGGAAGGCAAATCATAACCCCTTTTATCTTAACCTTCTTTCCAGAAAGTCGGAGAATCTCAGCTATCTCGTCAACTGCACTCGACCAGGCTTTTCGTTGAGAAGCAGTCAGAAGCTGTTTAGAATAACTCCAGATCTGTCTTCTCTGTTGAGCTGAATGAATAGGCTTCGAAGATCTGACCGAAGTATAGATATAACCCTCAGCCCCACTAACTGGACAGGCAATTATTTTGCACCTTAATCTAGCCTCAATCAGGTCTAGCAGTCTTTTTTCTAGCTGCTCAATGGAGGCTCCAGAAAGAACCACCAGAACCCCCTCTTCAAGAAATTCTCTGAAAAAAACTCTCTGCTTGTCCGTTAAACAGTACTTCTTCGGCATAGTTTTGAGGTCTGCCTCAATCTTTTTTAGTTCTTCGGTGCCGAGGTCACCAGTGGGCCAACTAAGGGTGAAGTCATTATCAGCAAAGATTATTCTTCTTCTGAACATTGTCCCAACAATAAGCGGGCTTTCATACAAAACTTTCCCTTATTTTTATTTTTGTCGGTATCCCTACTCTCCCCACGGCAAGACCCCCAAAGTAGTTAGCAACCTGGGCACATCTTTCCAGAGAATATCTCCTCAAGATCGCATAAGCAAATCCAACCAGGAAGAGATCACCTGCACCGGTGGGATCCTTTTCGGGCAGTGGCCGAGTAGGAATCTCAAACTCCTTTCCCCTTTCAATAATACTACAGCCATCCTTTCCCTTCGTTAATAAAACGATGGTCTTTCTTGAGATCTCTTTTACCTTCACAAATTGTGATTCCAGCTTATTTAGCTGCAAAAAGTTAATTTTGGACAGCACATCGTAAAATTCCGTGCTGGTCAAATCAACATGATAGACTCTCCCCAGTCGGTCTACTTTTCTAATGAGTCCCTGCACATCGCAGAAAATTACCTGGCAAAGCGAGGATAACTTCTCGATGGTCTCAGGTAAAACTTCTCCGATGACTCCAGCGATGAGACCGACTTTGGATTTAGATTGAATGTCTTTTGGGAAAATTGGCTCACAAATGCTCCTGACTTCCTGGACTTTCTCACTACTCTGGTAGCGGTTGACAAAGCAGGTAGTTGGCTTTGTGACCAGGATAGGTTTTTGGGGAAATTCGGAGAAATACTTAAAGTCCGGACCAACCTTGGAGATTATGGTATAATTTACCCGAGCGTGACTCGGCTTCTCCTTGTTCTTTACTCTCCTGTTTAAACTCTCTAAGAGTCTGGAGATATAAGAGGGAGGTCCACCCAATCTAAGAAATTGTCTATCTTTCTGGACGATGATATCGTGAGTGCAATGTCCAGTGACGAGTATATCGAGCATAGGCGTGTCCATTTTTAGCTCCTTTCTTACCTATTTTTTCGCCTCAGTTTACCTTAATGCTTTTGTTGGAACAAAAAATCACCAGTTTAGGAAAACTTGATACTATTATATCGTAAAATTCTATTATTGAAAAGGCAAGATCCAGCCAAAAAGATTTTTCAGCAGCAAAGTAACAATCTCTCAGGCTCGTGTAATTGTGCTTTTGATAAGGTAGATAAAAAGTGCTCCCGCTAGAATAAGAGGAATAGTAATCAATTGCAAGGCTAAAATCAGCCCTAAATGGTCGGCCAGCAGGCCTATTATCCCAGGAGCAGCCGCACCCACCAGGATGGATAAGCACTGGATTAGCCCATAGATTTTTCCGCGGACGTAAATCGAGGTTAGATCAGCTAGATAAACGTTCTGAGGAGGGAACACGCCCGAGTAAAAGACCCCAAAAAGAATCAGGAGTAAAGCTAAGCTAATAGGGCTGGCGGCCAGAGTCAATAGAAAAATGATGGGGATACCGGCAATAGTCACTATCTGAATGACCAGCAAGGAGGAAAACCTATCTACCAGTTTACCACTGAAAAAGGACCCCATCATCCCTCCCATAGCTATAAGCACAAAAAAGTAACTAGCCTTTTCTAGGGATAGACCTTTCACGTCCACCATGAAGGTGGGGATGAAGTTAATCACTCCGTAAAAGCTTATGGTTAGAGCCAGGTTGGCGGTAAAGAAGACAGCTAAGAGAAATAAAGTACCTTGAGACAAAGAAGGTGACTTTAATTTAGTTCTATCTCGTGGATCCTGTCCTTTTGTTAAAAAACTGAGTGATCGGAAAAAAAAGGGAGCAAATATCAGACCCGGCCAGGCAACAATAAAAATCATCTGCCGCCAGGTTAACATTCTACCGGCCAGATAAGATACTCCTGTAAGCATGACTGCTGATCCTACCCACCCCGAGAGCATAAAAATACCTAAAATCCTACCTCTTCTTTTAGAGAATAAATCCATAAGCAAGGCAAGTGTGCTGGGATGAAAAGTGCTGGCCCCTGCACCTACCAGAGCCGAGGCAAGAAGCAGTTGCCAGTAAAAGCTGCTTTTGGCGCAGAGCACGAGAGCCAGAGAAGCAATTAAAAATCCTCCACTTAAGATGATTCTTCGGCCAAAACGGTCACCTAAATAGCCGGTAATAAAAGAACCCAGGCCGGTGACGATGGTAAAGGAACTTACCAGAAGGCCTGCCTGGATATAACTCAGCCCGAATTCCTCTTTAATGAGAGGTAGAAGAACTGGAAAGATAAACCAGTACATATCACTTAAGGCATGAGCGTAGGATGCTGACCTCAAGATATTTACGGACAGATTTTTTCTTTTCTTTCTGGAAGATGTCATACCGGTATTCTCTATCTTTATATTTTCACCTTTTGCTGTTGGGCCTCTTAATAGGAAAAGATAGTACAAAAAAATGGGCAAGCTGATTCCTTGCCCACTGATAGACCGATAGCGAAGACTCTAACCTTATTTTATCATCATCGAGCCTCCTTGTCAAAGGTATATGATAGAAAATGACCAAGAGACAACAACTGTTTAAGGAATAGTATAAAGGAGGAAGGAAAACGGTGAAGAATTAATCGAGACTTGTTGCCCGGGCTAATCTTTCGGCGAAGGTTCCCACTTCGCGTAGCAGGTTTTTATCACCCCTATATTTTTCTATTCTTTTAACAATGGCACTGCCCACAATTACTGCATCGGCTAAAGAAGCAGCTTTTTTTGCTGCCTGGGGTGAGGAAATCCCAAATCCTATCCCGATAGGCTTTGAGGTAAGCCCACGGATCTTACCTATCAATTCTTTTAGATCCTCTTCTCCTTTTCTCTCATCGCCAGTTATGCCGGTATAAGAGACACAGTAGATAAATCCTGTACTAGAGGCCGAGACCAGTTTTATCCTCTCTTCCGAGCTAACGGGGGTGAGGAGAAAAACCATGTCAAGGCTATTTTTGTCCGCTTCCTTTTTTAGCTCATTGGCCTCCTCAGGGGGAAGATCGGCAATTATTAATCCATCGAGGCCTGCCTGAGAGCATCTTTTTACAAATTCCGCTTCCCCGAATTTAAAAATGGGGTTGTAATATCCCATTAGAATGAGGGGAATTTCTGTCTTTTGGCGCAGTTCTCTAACTAATTCGAGAATTTTAAGAAGAGAAATTCCTTCCTTTAACGCTCTTTGAGAAGATCTTTGAATTACCGGCCCGTCGGCAATGGGATCAGAGAAGGGAACCCCTAGCTCTATGGCATCTGCTCCTCTTTTCTCCAGTTCCAATACTAAAGATTTGGTGACTTCTAAATTGGGATCCCCGGCCGTTATAAAGGGGATAAAAGCCTTTTTTCCTTCATATTTTAGTTTTTTAAACCTTGCCTCGAGGCGACTCATTTCTTACTCACTTCCTCCAGATCTTTATCTCCCCTTCCCGAGAGATTAACTATCACGATTTCATCTCGATTCAGCGCAGGGGCAAGCCTCTTGAGGTAGGCAATAGCATGGGCGCTTTCTAAGGCGGGAATGATTCCCTCTATCTTGGAAAGCCATCGAAAAGCCTCTAATGCCTCACTATCAGTAACGGTATAGTATTTAGCTCTACCACTTTTCTTAAGGTAGGAATGCTCTGGGCCGACCCCCGGATAGTCCAGTCCGGGGGCTACTGAATGGGTAGAGCGAATCTGACCATCTCTATCCTGCAGAAGATAACTTTTGCTTCCATGAAGCACTCCAATGCTTCCCCTGGCTAAAGTTGCTCCATGGCGAGAGGTTGATAGTCCTAATCCCCCTGCTTCGATTCCGATAAGCTCCACCTCCTCCTCTAAAAAAGGATAGAAGAGTCCGAGGGAGTTGCTTCCTCCACCTACACAGGCAAGTAAATAGCCGGGGAGTTTTTTTTCTTTAGCTAAAATTTGATGCTTGGTTTCTTTTCCGATGACCGACTGAAAATCACGCACCATCATAGGATAAGGGTGAGGACCTACTACTGAGCCTAAGACATAATAGGTGCTTCTTATATTGGTTACCCAATCTCTCATAGCCTCGTTGATAGCCTCCTTTAAGGTGCAGCTTCCAGAAGATACCGGTATCACTTCCGCTCCTAAAAGCTTCATTCTCGATACATTGAGCTTCTGGCGCCTGATATCCTCATCTCCCATATAGACCTGGCAGGGCAGGCCTAGAACAGCTGCTGCCGTGGCGGTGGCCACTCCATGCTGACCGGCTCCAGTCTCAGCAATGACACGGGTTTTACCCATTTTTTTCGCTAATAGTACCTGTCCCAGGGTGTTATTAATCTTGTGAGCTCCCGTATGGGCTAAATCCTCTCTTTTTAGATAAACCCTGGCTCCCTTCAAATCATGAGTTAATCTCTGAGCAAAATACAGAGGGGTAGGACGACCAGCATAATCTCTAAGATATAGTTCCAGTTCGGCCTGAAAGCCATTTTCATCTTCTTTTGCCTCCAGATAGGCCTTTTCCAGCTCGTGCAAAGCCGGCATCAACGTCTCCGGAACAAACTTTCCTCCGAACTCCCCAAAATGTCCCTTTTTATCTGGGAAATAATAACTCATCCTGCCTTCCTTACCATCTTCACCAGCTTCTCCAGTTTCCCATGATCCTTCTTTCCTTCTTTTGATTCTACCCCGCTACTTACATCCACTGCGTAGGGCCTAACCTCACTTATTGCTCTGGCAATATTGTCCGGATTTAGGCCACCGGAGAGAATGAGGGGAACCCCAATCCCCTTGACCCTCCCGGCAATTTCCCAGTTGAAAGTTTTTCCTGTTCCTCCTGGCCTGCCCCGAAGGTAGGTATCCAGAAGGTATGCGTCCACTTTATAGCTCACAGCTTTTTCTAGTACGCTCTCGTTCCTAACCCGAAATGACTTTATGACTTTTTGCCTGAACCCCTGGCAATAGGCAGGGGATTCTTCTCCGTGAAATTGTAGAGTGGTCAGGCTGCATAGGTCTGCTATTTCCTTCACCTTTTCTTTATCCTCATCGACAAAAACCCCTACTGTAGAAATAAAGGGGGGAAGAAATTTAACGATCTCGCATACTACTTCAGGCCCCACTCTTCTGGGACTTTCGGCGAAGATAAAGCCCAGAGCGTCAACTCTTAAATCTGCTGCCCACAGGGCATCGTCTTTATTGGTTATTCCACAGATCTTAATGCGAGTCATTTCCTAAAAGCTTCTTTAGCTTTTTACCTACATTTTTACTTCTCAGTAAACACTCACCTATCAAAAAAGCATCTACTCCCGACTTTTTTAGTTTCTCAATATCTTTTTCAGTTTTAATTCCGCTTTCGCTCACCACGACCTTATAAGACGGGATCTTTTGGACGAGATCAAAAGTAACTCCTGGATCCACTTTAAAAGTTTGAAGGTCACGGTTATTAATACCAATGATATGCGCGGGAAGATCCTTAATCTTCTGCCACTCCTCTTCCCGGTGAATCTCCACCAGGCAGTGCATATCTAATTCTTGGGCCAAATCCAAATAACTTCTTAACTTTTCTCTTTCCAGGATGGAAGCAATCAAAAGAACAGCATCGGCTCCCAAAGCTCTTGCCTCGTAAATTTGATACTCGTCTATAATGAAATCCTTGGCCAGTATGGGTAAGGAGCTAACTTTTCTCACCTCGACTATATTCTTCAGGTCTCCTCCAAAAAACCTGCGATCAATCAATACGGAGATAGCTGAGGCACCGTGTTTCTCATAGATCCTGGCTAATTTCCCAGGATTAAAATCTGTCACTAGAGTCCCGGCTGAGGGGGAGAATTGCTTAATTTCAGCAATGATATTAGTTTTTCCCCGACATGAGATGCTTTCTTTGAAATTATTACCCTGAGCCTCATCAGTTATTCTTGATTTTAGAGCCTCTACGGGAACTTTTCTTTTTCGCTTCCTCACTTCCCTTATTTTATTTTCTAATATCCTTGATAAAAGCAAAAAATTCCTCTTTTTTAATTGTGGGTAAAATCAATCAACGCTTCCAGTTTCTTTTTAGCCCTTCCTGAGTCAATAGAATTTGCCGCTATCTGGACTCCTTGCTCCAGATCTTTAGCCAGGTCTGCCGCTACCAGACAGGCAGCAGCATTAATGAGGACAATCTCTCTTTTGGAGCCCTTGGCACCTTCGAGAATATCTTTGAAGATGCGAGCATTTTCCTTTCCGCTGCCTCCACGTATTTCATCGAGGCAAGCTCTTTTTATCCCAAAATCCTCAGGCTGAACATAGTAGGTGTTTATCTTATCCCCCTTAAGCTGGGTTATCTTTGTTCTTCCAGTAATGCTAATCTCATCAAGCCCATCCTCCCCCCAGACAACAAAGGCACCCTTCACCTCTAGGTTTCTTAATACTCTGGCTAAGGGCTCGGTCAAAGAGGGCTGGTAGACACCCAAAAGGCGCACGTTGGCTCCCAGGGGATTGGTAAGGGGACCGAGGATGTTAAAGACTGTTCTAATCCCCATCTCCTGTCGGGGCGAAAGGGCATATTTCATAGCCGGGTGAAATGAGGGAGCAAAAAGAAAGCTGATTCCTATTTTTTCCAGGCACTCCCTCACCTTTTCTTTGGATACAGCTAATTTTACCCCTAAAGTTTCCAGAACATCGGCACTACCACATTGGCTGGAAAGAGCTCGGTTACCATGTTTGGCCACCACCAGGCCTGCTCCCGCTGCTACAAAGGCAACCACTGTGGAAATATTGAAGGTGTTAAGGCTATCTCCTCCGGTGCCGCAAGTGTCGACCAAGGTGTCCTTTTCCAGACTGAAAGTGTCAACTTTTTCCTGCATAGCTTTGGCAAAACCAGTAATCTCCTCTACCGTCTCGCCCTTCATTCTAAGAGCAGTAAGGAATGAGGCAATCTGAGCGGCAGTAGCTTTCCCCTCCATTATTATATTCATAGCTTTTCTTGCCTGTGGTTCTGTTAAATTGTTGCCTTCCACCAGGATTTTTAAAGTCTTCTTGATCATTTCCACTCCCAGCCGTTCAAATCGGAATTTGCCAGGTTTTGAGATGTATACATTCTATAAGGTTAAGGAAATTCTTCAGCAGCGCCTTGCCTGCCTTGGTTAATATGGATTCAGGATGAAACTGCATTCCAAAGACAGGGTACTCCCGGTGTCGGACGCCCATAATCTCGTCTTTGGCAGTCCAGGCAGTTTTTACCAGACAGGTGGGTAGGCTATCATTTTTAATGATCAAGGAGTGATAGCGGGTAGCCACAAAAGGATTCTCTACCCCCTGGTAGATATCTTTTCCATAGTGATGGATAAGCGAGGTTTTTCCATGCATCAAATTTTCTGACAACACAATTCTTGCCCCAAAGACTTGCCCAATACACTGATGGCCCAGACAAACCCCTAGAATGGGTAGTCGGGGAGCAAAATATTCTACTATCCTGTTAGACATCCCGGCCTCTTCCGGTCTACCCGGACCAGGTGAGATGAGGATACTTTCCGGTTTTTTCCTTTCTATCTCTTTCAGGCTAAGGTAATCATTTCGGTAGACTTCGGTTCTTTTCCCCAACTCTCCTAGGTATTGGACCAGATTATACACAAATGAGTCGTAGTTATCTATTACCAGAATCATTCTATTCCCTCTTCAGCTAGCTCGATCGCCTTGATGAGGGCTTGGGCCTTATTTAGTGTCTCCTGGTATTCGGACCGAGGATTAGAATCAGCAACAATTCCTGCTCCTGCCTGGACATAGGCAAATCCATCTTTGATGAGGATGGTACGAATTATGATACAGGTATCCAGATTTCCCGTGAAACTAAAGTATCCTAAGGATCCGGCATAGGGACCTCGTTTGCAGGGCTCAATTTCTTCGATAATTTCCATGGCTCTTATCTTAGGCGCTCCGGAGACAGTCCCCGCTGGAAAACTCGCTCTAAGAAGATCGTATTGATCCATCTCTTTTCTTAATTTTCCCTCAACGTGGGAGACAAGATGCATGACATGAGAATATTTTTCGATGCCTAATAATTCGGTGACTTTTACGGTGCCACTTTCACAAACCCGGCCCAGATCATTGCGGCCAAGATCTACCAGCATTATATGTTCTGCTCTTTCTTTGGGATCGGCCAGAAGTTCCTGGGCCAGACGCTTATCTTTCATCTCATCCTGTCCCCGGGGTCTGGTCCCGGCAATAGGCCGCAGGATAACCTCATTTTTCTCTTTTCTTACCAGAATCTCCGGAGAGCTTCCTATTATCTGGAAATCCCCGCATTTTAGATAATACATATAAGGAGAAGGATTAAGAGATCTTAAACAGCGATAAATATCGAAAGGGAGAACATTTACTTTTCTCTTTAACCTTTGAGACAGAACTACTTGGAAGATGTCACCTCGTTTTATATATTTCTTGGCCTTTTTTACTCCCTCCATAAAAAGCTGCGGAGTAAGGTTAGACTGAATATCAGTCTTTTCTTTCCTTTGCCTATACTTCACCTTGGTAGAGGAACCAGAGGGAAGAGGATTTTTCAGTCTGGCAACTACCTCGTCTATCCTTTGCTTGGTCTTTTCATAGGTCAGGTAAGGGGACTCTTTCCCCTCTAAAAAGGCATGGGAGACAATCTTTATCTTATGATCAATATGATCGAATATGAGCAGGGTATCGCTGAGCATAAATAAACTATCGGGAAGACCTAGATCATCCTTGTTCAACGTGGGAATCTTTTCCCAGAAGCGTATCATATCGTAGCCTAGATAGCCCACCGCTCCCCCCGAAAAACGGGGCAGGCCGGGAAGATTAACTACCTTGAACCTTCCCATGATCTTCTTCAAGTTGTGCAAAGGGTCCTTCTGGCAGGTTAAAGCAATATTTTTTCCCTTTTCTATTATGTGGATCTTTTTCCCTTTACTTTTGAAGATTATTCCCGACCCGCTCCCTAAAAAAGAGTATCTTCCTAATCTTTCTCCTCTTTCCACACTTTCCAAAAGATAGGAAAATTCCCCTTCATCGAGTTTTTTAAAGGCCGATACCGGTGTCTCCAGATCGGCGAGAATTTCTCGATAAACCGGGATCAAATTCCCTTTCTTAGATAACTTTTTAAATTCTTCTTTTTCAGGGTAATACAATTTCGTCCTTTCAAGGGGTTCTTTACCCAGGAGACGAGGATTTCCCCTGTGAGCATCTAGCCTTATTCCCTCTTATCACAGCTAATTCATCCATACAAAAAACCGAGCCACGAGCCCGGTTTTAAAAAAGACATCCGCTCACCTCCTCTCGTCTTAAGCTCATCTCGTCTTTAGGAATTTAGAAATTACTTACCGGATTGTACTTTTCCATATCGGGAAAAGATCTCCGCTTTACCTCTTATCTTGATGGCAGATATATGTTCTGTAAACTGACAGAACCAGACCTCACCTTCATCCAATTTCTCGGTATGATGAACTGTGGTCTCTTTTCCTCGAGTTAAGCCAATGATGGTTACTCCATCTTCTAGCGCTTTCACTACAATAAAATCAGCTTGCACTATCTCTTCCATTCTCCAACCTTTGACATACATTCTAGTAGTTTTTTCTTCCCTGTCAACCCCGCCCGTTAAGTTTTTTTTCATCTTTTTCATCATAGAGGACCACAGCGTTGACTTTACCCAAATCTTTTTCCCTTCCTTCCTTAGAATACCTTCTCAGATAAAGTCCATTTATCCCGCATATTCTTATCTTCTTTTTCTTCTTCCTTCCTCTTTTTTTAACAGCTATCCATCTTTCCTCAAAGGTAGGTTCCACTCCTCTCAAGTAGTACTCTACATGCTTTACAAAGTCAAGATCATCGTCTCTAACTAAGGTAACAAAATCTATTCCCCATCGAACTTGGGGCAAAGCCAAAAATTAAAAGTGCACTCTTTTGTCTTTATCGAAAGATAAGTTGTGTAGTGTTATTCGCCTTGAAAAATGGTCCAAAAGAGGAGAAAAAGTTCTCCTAAGAAAAGGGGGTAAACCTCGCATTATCTGTGATGAAATGACAGGAATAGCAGAAGTCAAAATTCGGTACAACAATGAACTTACCACTGCCTATCAAGTTAAGAATTCCGATCTTAACTTAGTGCACTTTTGAGTCTCAGATGTCCTACAAGAAGAAATATGAGATATTAAAAGGGAGAGAATTAAAGGGAGAGTTTTACCTATTAGATAATCATCCTATAATTACTCTTATGGGACATTATCATCTAAGTAGGGTAACTGAAGTGAGGAATGACACCTGCTGCCTTGTTGTCATTGAGAGCCGAAGCCCTGAGCGAAGCGAAGAAACAGCGAAAGAGCAAGTGAAGTAATCTCACTTGACAGGTTTCTGGAATTATACTATATTCCGAGACATGAAAAATTAAATCTTGAACTGGAGGATGGGATTATGGACTTGGAAAAAGCAAAAGAATGTTTTAGCGACTATCTATTGGCAACTAATAAAGCAAAGAATACTATTCTTGCGTATAGGAGAGATTTAAATCAGTTAATTCATTACTTAAAGGAATCCACCCAAATAGAAGAAATAACTAAAGAAGAACTTATGGGTTTTATGATATATTTAGCTAAAAAAAACTAACTGGAAAAACAAGAGCGAGGAAGGCCTATGCGGTAAAGACATTATTTCGTTACCTCTCAAACCAGGGCTACGTGCCACAGAATCCAGCTAAGGGTTTGGAGATACCAAAGGTTGAGCAGAAAGAGCCGAGGGTGCTTTCACAAAGAGAATACCAGGCTTTGCGAAATTCAGCGGAAGGAAATACAAAATATTCAGCTATAATAGAACTTTTACTTCAAACAGGAATAAGGATAGGAGAGTTAGTAGCTATAAAATTTGAGAATCTCCGTTTGGGTAATCATTCTAAGCCAGGACATATCCTAATAGAACAGGGCAAGGGAAAGAAAGATAGGACAATTACTCTAAACACTCCGGCTAAAAAAGCAATTAAGAAATACTTGGAAATAAGACCCAAAAATAATTATCCTTATCTTTTCCTTTCTAAATCTGGTAAGCTACTTGATTCGAGAAATGTGAGATATGCAATAGATAGATATTATAGAAAGGTAGCTATAAGAGGGGCAACAGTACACACATTAAGGCATACTTTCTGCACTCATCATGTAGCAAAAGGAACTAGCTTAATGGTAGTTGCCCAAATGGCAGGACATTCGAAACTTACAACTACTCAAAAATATATTCATTTAACCACAGAGGTGATGGATAAGCAAATCGAGAAAAATGCTTTATAATTATACGATGTAACTAACAACACTTCACAAAAGTATGTTTCTCAAAATGGAATAATTTTGACGTGTTGACTTGACTAAATAAGGAAGATATGTTAATAATTAAAGTAGAATATTGATTTTTGGTAAAAGAAAACAAAATAAGGCTGGCAGAAGGCAAGAAATAAATAGAACTTGAGAAAAAAGAAAAGTGTCAAATAAGTGTAATTCTCTTTTCAAAGATTTTTATGGAAGAATGATTATGGCTCATAAGAGTAATTATGGGATGTTATTTAATAGGTAATTTTTCTGAAAGTAAAGTTCGTGGAGCCTTGGGCAGGGTAAGGATCTAGCCTCCCGAGGTAGAAAAAAAGCGACTAAAGATTGCCCTATCCCAGTTTCAGGAAAAATAGCGGTATTAATCTTAATGAAAACTAAAACTGTGGTAAGGGCTCAAAAAAAGTAAGGGAGGTGATAAACTATGGCAGTGCAAACTTCAATGGCGCCTTCAGGGCTGGCTGAGGTTCTTGACCGCATACTTGACAAGGGTGTGGTCATAGATGCTTGGGTCAGAGTGTCTCTGCTTGGACTGGAGATCCTCACTGTGGAAGCCAGAGTGGTAATCGCCGGAGTAGAGACCTACCTGAAGTATGCTGAGGCAGTGGGACTTACTGCTCCAGCAGCCTAAGGCTAAAGGGAGAGAATTTGCCAAGGTACCCTGGAGTTCCAGTGTGTCTTGCCAAATGGACTCTCCGTCTTAGAGAGAGATCACAGGTGAAGGATACAACTTTAAAGCTGATTGGTTCTTATGAAGGTCTAATTTCTGCTTTGCAGAACATTATAACCGTAGGTGACATAACAACACATGATGAGAGCGAAATTTCAGTTCATAAGGAGAGGGAAAAGCTAAAAAGTAGGTTGCAAGAAATCCTGGCTAAGAATTGCTCTTTGCGAAGAAAAGATTTTAATAGGATGATAGAGAGAATTTTTTGTGATGGCGAGAAAAAGAAAGAGAAGATTAAGGGGGAGCAAAAACAGATCAGAGGAGTTCTTAAGGAGTATCTGGATGAGCAAAAGGAATTGGCAACCTTCCTAAGGGAAAAACTCACTGAATTTATGCAAGGTAACTCAGGCAAAGACAATTTTGAGATAGCATTAGCAAACATCAAAGCCGTACATGAGAAGAAAGGGCAACAGGTTTTTAGTAGGCTGCGGGATTTTAAGTTGCGTGTGGAGCTTTTTCAGAGAGAACAGGAAGAGATCAACCGGAGATTACAAAGATTTGTTGATCGGGGTGAGTCTCTGAGAACAGAAGATCTAAGAAGACTTGAAAGTGCTAAGGCTCGTGAAAAAAGGAGGGCAGAAAGGAAGTTACGAAGGGAAGATGTAGAACGATTACTCTCTCATTTCAGACAGCAACGCTAAAAATGAGTGATCAGCAATTAGCTGAATGCTCGAAAAAATTAAAAAAGGAGGACAGAAATGGGAATTGCTTCGGGAATGAAAGAATTAGCTCAAGGCATTGTCTCTTCTCACGAGGAGAGAACAAAAAGAATTGAGGAGATAAGAAAAGAGACACAGCAGACAAGGCAAGAAGCTAAAGATTTAGTCAGTGATCTTCAAGCCTCCCGCAAAGAGATGGTCACCCAATTAAGGAAGGATTTGGCTCAAGATAAAGCACAGAGGAAATCTGAGGTCAAAGGGTTGCTAGGGGATTTTCAATCTTCGAGAAGGGAAATGAGCTCTGAGCTAAAGAAGCAACTGCGCCAAGGAGTCGAGAACCGAAAATCCGAAGTCAAACAAGTGCTAACAGATGCCCAGGGATTGATAAAGGACTTCCAATCTGCAAGGAACGAAATGAGCTCTGAACTAAAGAAGCAACTGCGCCAAGGAGTAGAGAGCCGAAAATCTGAGGTTAAAGAAATGCTGGGCGATTTCGACAAAGCTCAAACAGAGGTAAGGAAAGACTTGAAGGAAGCGCATGATGCCTGGCAGGAGTTAATCTCTAAAAAGAAAGCCGTAGTAAAGGCACCGCCCAAGGTTAAGAAAGTAGAAGAGAAAAGGGTAGAGGCCCCAGCAGTAGAGAAAGAGGTCCCTGATTGGGAGAAAAAACTGCTGACAGCGATTAGGGAAAATCCTAATGGAATAACCCTGGCGGAAGTAGCCGAGAGCTTAGGTGTAGCTCCTGTGGTTCTCGGGCGAGCATCAAGGAGTCTTCTTGAAAGGGGAGAAATCCGCAAAGAAGAAAAACTTTATTTCCCAGTAACAGAGGAGGAGAGTTAATGTGGAAAGCGAGACTTTAAGAAATATCAGGACTATGAGACACATTAAAACTAGCCTGGATGTTGCAAGAGAACGGAAAGTCAGAACTACCAATTCTCTTTCCAAAACTAAAGAAGAGATTGAGCGTTTGGGATCTATCGAACACCCGCAACTAAACCAGCTTTTGACTAAAGAAAAAAAACGCTTTGCTGATTTTGATGCATCGGTAAAAAAATCGAAGCAGCGAATACTTCAATCAAGAGAGCGATTAGCGGGCATAATAAATAAAAATCACGCTCTTACTAGACTAAGACACCAGTTACAGCAAGCCCGCTGGATGAACGAGCCTGATTCTCCGTTATCAAAGATAAAATTGAACCCTCATAATGAAAGGTTCCGTGAAGTGGAATTACACTATTAAGGCAAACATTCAGCTATGAGTTAAGACTTTCAGTAACCATGTTTTGATTGAATTACCCTGATGTTTTAAGCTGTGTGTAAATTTAGTTCACGTCACGAATGAGCATCAGAGGTATATCTTATTATTTTAATCCTGTTAACTCATATCGAGGGAAAAGCTAATATCACTCTCGATTAAGAATGCGTAAGGAGGGTAGACAGTTATGTATGAAAAACCGGAAGTTATTGTTCCCCGGCTGGGAGATAGCTTCATAGAGACGCCTTACATCAAAGAACTGACTAACCGCGCTGTTAGTTATATTAAGGTGGGGTTTCCGGTTCATTTATGCGGACCGACGGGGGTGGGCAAGACGACTTTAGCCTTCCATATAGCCACCCAACTGGCTCGACCAGCGGTCTTGATTTACGGCGACTACGATTTCGGCACTTCCAACCTTATTGGTGGATTACATGGCTATAGGAGGAGGTATTTGAGGGATAATTTCATTCGCTCGGTGCTGAAGGTCGAGGAAAATGCGACCCAGCAATGGGTGGATGACCGTTTAACTGCTGCTTGTGAGCATGGACTCACCCTAATCTATGATGAATTTACCAGGTCGAAGCCAGAGGCAAATAACATCCTCCTTTCGGTGTTAGAAGAAGGGGTCCTTTCCCTTTCTTCAGTTAGAGGTGGGGGAAATTACCTAAAGGTCCACCCTAATTTTAGTGCTATCTTTACCTCTAACCCGGAAGAATACGCGGGGGTCCAGCCAAGCCAAGACGCCCTTCGTGACCGCATGGTGACCATAGAGCTAGGCAATTTCGATGAGGAAACCGAAGTCGCTATCACCCAGGCGAAGTCAAAGCTTTCCCTGGAGGACTCTCAGTGTGTCGTCAGTTTGGTGAGAAAGGTCAGGGAGGCTAAATCGAAAAAGCTCATCCCCACTATTCGCGCTTGTATTATAATAGGCAAGATATTAAAGCTAAAGGATGCTGTATCTACTGATGACCATCTGTTCAAACAAACTTGCCTGGACATCATCATTCCTGAGGTTCCTAGAGATGAAAAAGAAAAAGTAAGACAAATAATAGATGATTTTAGGAATGAATAATGCTGGGTAAGTATCTCTATGGGATCATCGAGGAACCTCAACCTACGAGATTCAGCTTTTCTGGAGTAGGAGAGGCTGAGGTATACACCGTCAATTGTCAAAAGGTAGCAGCGGTGGTCAGCGATATCGAGCTTCAGGAGGTAGACCCCACCCGAAAAAATGTGCGTGCCCATACTACAATTCAAGATGAGCTCTTCAAAGAATATACCCTTCTCCCTATGAGTTTCGGCGTGATAGCTACCAGTGAAGATGAGGTTCAGAGGTTGCTGGAGAAAAACTATGATGGTTTCCTCAGAGAGCTGAAGCGGCTCGCCGGCAAGATAGAGATTGGATTGAAGGTCTTCTGGGACCGCGAAGTCATGATTAGTGAGATAGAGAGAAAAAGCCAAAAGCTTACCGAACTCAAGGCAAAAGTAAATACTGCTTCATCTCCTGTAGAGGCTCAGAGTTTGTTAGTAGAAGCTGGTAAGCTGGTAGAGCGAGTCGCTATAGAATGGAAGAATAAATACGCAAGGGAGATTTATGCCACCCTCAAGGAACTGTCTGTTAATACTCAATTCAATGACCCCTTAGGAGTTAAGAATATCCTGAATGGCTCCTTCTTGATAGATAAATCCAGAGAGAGGGAATTTCAGAACAATGTTTATAAACTGGATTCTAAGTATCAGGGTAAAGTAAACTTTAAATATGTGGGTCCTTTGCCGCCTTACAGCTTCGTCAACGTAAAGCTGGAGCCAGTAAAATGATAAGCAAATTCCTGTTCAATGTTCTAATAGGGGTTCCTTTAACCTTAGGTAAACAGATACTGGAAAAGATCAGAGACGAAGTGGATAAGGAACGCCTGATAACAGAGGACTCGATTAAAAAAAGGCTTCAAGAGTTGCAATTGCTTCTGCAGGATGGTGAAATAAGTGAGGATGAATACGAGGAACTAGAAACCAAGCTTATTGAAAGGTTAAGGGCAGTGAGAGAGTATCATAGAAGCCGGGAAGGTGAATGATGCCTCTGCAAGCAACCAGGGGTGAAACTGGTACCTTGGCCGATGTGATTGATCGCGTTTTAGACAAGGGGCTAGTGATCAATGCTGATATATGCGTTTCCGTAGCCGGGGTTGAGCTTTTAGGGATTAGGATAAGGGCAGCCTTGGCTTCCTTCGAGACCGCTGCCAAGTACGGGCTGGAATTCCCCAGTGGCACCAACTATGAAACGGGGGTCTGGAAAAAAGCCAAGGTGGTTAAGGAAGAATGCCCCCAGTGCGGCAAGAAGGTTCCTACCGAGGAGCTGCTGAACGAGGGATGTCCCTGGTGCGGTTGGATAAGTGCCAAGGCAAAGAAAGCCAAGGTAGCCCCTGAGATACCTGCGGAGTAATGGGAATAAGTCTTTGCTCATTGAGGTACTGATAGGTGAAACCTATGTCCACTTCAAAGTTTATGGAACTGATGGCAAATTTGTAAAGCTAGAAGCTATTGCTATAGAATACCTGAACCAAAACCTTAACCCTACCTTTCCCAATGGGGCTGTCTCGGCAATAACTGAAGAATTTTTAACAAATGGAGGCTGGCGCTGTGGCTACAAAGAGTAAAGGCAAGGAGGATTTGGCTCAGCTCCTCGAAGTTCTGGACCAAAAGAGTCGAGCTATACTGTGGCATCTTTGGTGGCACCGGCATGTTGAGATATCACAGTTAAGGGAGCTAATTGACGCTTCAACCGACTTCGAGGTCTTATCCCGTCTAAGGGACGTTATAAACCGGAAGGCACAAAAGCTTTGGGGAAAGAGTATAGTGGGCTTTGAACAGGGCAAAGTTGACCCTCTCACAGGAGAGAAAGTTTTATTTAGCTGGTGGTTTCTTGATGAGGAAAACGAATTACTTGCCAATAACAGTAGGCCTTTGGTTGACGTATTCGAGGAAAAAGACAGTGTTGTCATAATCGCGCAATTGCCCGGTTTGTCAGAGCTCTCCCACCCTGAAGCGGAATTCAGGAATGGCCTAGTAAAGGTGAGGTTAAAGAAAGAAGAAAGATGCTAAGCAGCCTACAGAGGAAACTTAATTCTTAAGGCAGGAGGCTTATGGCTATCAATATCAATGAGGATAATCTCAAGCAGGGACTCTTGGGGCTGGTCATAGCTTTAGTCGAGGTGATCAGGGATACTCTTAAAATCCAGGCATTAAAGAGAATGGAGAGTGGTAGATTAACCGAGGCAGAATGTGAGAGGTTGGGACAGGCGCTGATGGATCTTGATAGTGCCCTCGAGCACATAAAGGAGGAACAGGGAATTACTGAATCTGTTCAAGCTGTGAGGGAAGGCTTAGACGGGATTGTGGATGATGTGATACACAAGATTGTTAATCCTGAGAGGTGGCCGGAGGAGGCAGGGCAAAAAGCTAGTAGCTTCAGAGGCGGGGATGAAAAAAGCTGAGCTTGAAACTTTGAAAGGGCGATACGTATATGGAGTCGCTCTCAGCCGAAAAGGAGTAAGAGTAGGTGAA
>Ga0307429_1000664_pt1 | contig 18973 bp, 18 predicted proteins | sample SalMarWE160230MG_FD_202151 | JGI IMG/M metagenome (GOLD analysis project Ga0307429, IMG submission 202151) | Salt marsh sediment microbial communities from the Plum Island Ecosystem LTER, Massachusetts, United States - WE1603-230 | ecosystem: Environmental > Aquatic > Marine > Intertidal zone >... | reverse complement strand
CATCTCTTTTATCTGGGGTAAGTCTTCCACCATAGCAGACACTCTCAGCAGGAGGTCTTCAAGAGACTTAACGTCAGACGGCTTGGAGCCTCGCCAGCCAGCAAAGAGCTGGTAAGCCTTCACTGAGCGCACCATCTCCTGGACATCGATGTCAGTCAACGGGTGAATACGAAACATAATATCCTTGAGGAACTCGGCGTAAACGCCCCCCATACCGAACATGATCAGAGGACCGAAGGAAGAGTCCTGAGTCAGGCCAACTATTACCTCAATTCCCTCAGATATCATCGGTTGAATGGTGACACCCTGCATCTCATCGGCTCTGCCCAGACCCTCAAGGCTTTCTCTGATTTGGTTAAAGGCTTGCTTTACCTCGCCTGCTGAGCGGCATGAGAGGACCACTCCTCCAACTTCAGTCTTATGGATTATCTTGTCTGAAAGGAGCTTAACTGCAACAGGGAAGCCAATTTCTTCAGCCGCCCTAGCTGCATCCTCCGCTGTCTTTACTGACTTCGACGCCACGACCTGGATTCCATATGTATTAAGTAGCTCGGAGATGGAGGAAGCTTCCAGCCAGAGAGGGCGGGTAGAGCTTTGCTCTAAGGCTGATGCCACTACCGCACGGGCCTTTTCCTTACTGATTCCTTTCAGTTCGGGAACCACCCCCTTTGGTCTTTGCAGCCACCGACTGTACTCCCACGCCCCGGCGAGGGCAACCGCGGTATGCTCCGGGAAGGTGAAATTGGGTATGCATCCACCACCTTCTAAATCATACTCAATACCAGCACCACGCGAACCCATAAATGAAGCCACTAATGTCTTGCCGCGCCTGCGAAACTCAGGTGCCTGTTCTCTTAAGGCATTGGCTACCTCTTCAGCCCGCACAAGTATCGGCGGGATAAAGATGACGATCACAATATCTATGCCGCCATCATGCGCCAGAATTTCCAGCGCCCGGCTGTAATCCTCGGGGGAAGCCTCAGCCGTCATGTCAACGGGATTGGCAAGGCTGGCTCGAGATGGGAGAAAGCTTTTTAGCTTTGAGACACTCTCATCTGAAAGAGTGTGCAATTCCAGCCCTCTATCAGCACAGGCATCGGCTGTCATAATACCCGGCCCCCCTCCATTGGTGAGAATAGCCACCCTTTTCCCCTGAGGAACAGGTTGGTGATACAGCAGGTTAGCCACTTCAAAAAGCTCTTCCAATGTATCCACCCTGACCATTCCAGTCTGGGCAAACAATGCTTCAGAAGCTACCTCACCGGTAGCCAACGCCCCGGTATGTGAGGTAGCAGCCCGGAAGCCTGCCGAAGTACGCCCGCTTTTTACCACAATCACCGGCTTGGTGGGCGTGATGCCGCGGGCTATGCGGACAAACTTCTTGGGATTGCCGAAAGATTCCAGGTAAAGGAGGATGACCCTGGTAGACGGATCCTTTTCCCAGTATTGGAGCAGATCGTTGCTGGAGACATCGGCTCTGTTTCCGATGCTGACAAATGTGGAAAGCCCGATGTTCAGGTTCCTGGCATACGCCAGGATAGACTGCCCAAGCGCACCACTTTGAGTACCCATGGCAATACCGCCGATGGGAGGGAAAACGGGGGAGAAAGTAGCGTTCATATTGACTTCTGGATCAGTGTTGACGATGCCCATGCAGTTGGGTCCCACTATGCGCATACCATAGCGCCGAGCAATTTCAACTATCCCATCCTGCTTCTTCTTTCCTTCAGGGCTGCTCTCTGCAAAGCCCGCTGTTATTACAATTACGCCGCGCACCCCTTTTTGCCCGCACTCCTCCATCAGCCGGGGGACCGTATCAGCCGGGGTGATAATAATGGCAAGGTCCACCTCTCCCGGTATATCCAGAACAGACGGATATGTCTGCACCGCGGCGACAACCTTAGCGTTGGGATTCACCGGGTAGACGACTCCCGTAAACTCATGCTGCAACAAATTACGGAAAAGCCTGTTGCCGATAGTGAGATTTTTGCGTGAGGCTCCAATAACGGCTATGGAGCGGGGCTTTAATACAAGCTCAAGCGAGGCAACGTCAAAAGCTTTCTCTTGCTCTAAGGGCATCCATTCCATATTAAATCCACCGTTGATGGCGCTGCTAGTGATTATATGTCAAAGCACTGGTTTGTGTCTAATGCGGGGATTGGACCAGAGCTAGCATTACTCAGGTGTTCTCCACAAGTATTAGCGACAAACGCTTATGGAAATACCTTTCTCGACAGGGCAACCATGAGACGTATCCTATTATTTTGACATACCTTGCTATTAATACTTATAATCAAATTCTCCTCAGACAAACCCTTAAAGGATTAGAAATGAGTACCCCTGAAATCCGCGGGGAAATTAAAAAGGCTGGTTGCGCCTTTTGTGCCGGCAATTGCGGTGTACTGGTTCACCTCAAAGACGGCAAAATAACCCGTATAGAAGGCAACAGAGAGCATGGGTTAACCCTGGGTAAAGTCTGTGAAAGGGTCGGTTACGCCTCGAGGTGGCTCTACCATCCCGACCAGCTGATGCACCCGTTGAAGCGAGCGGGAGAACGCGGTGAAGGCAAGTGGCAGAAAATCAGCTGGGAGCAGGCTTTCGATGAAATAGCCGGCAAACTGGGTGATACAAAAGAAAGGTTCGGGCCGGAAGGCCTGGTCGTTGCCGAGGGCACGTATAGAAGTGGGGCTTTCTGGATGCGTTCACGGTTTCTCAACCTTTTCGGCAACCCCCAAAACGTAGCTCATGTCGGCGTTATTTGCCTCCTGAACTGCCACGCCATAGACATGGCGCTTATTGGAGGTTGCTGCAGCCTGGTATCAAATATTTCCCACAGTAACTGCGTGGTTGTCTGGGGACAAAATCCCGCCAGTTCATTTCCAAGGACAATAGCTGGCATCAAAAAGAGGCGACGTGGTAAAGGATGCAAGATCATCGTTATCGATCCGAGGCTGACCAGGACAGCCGAACTTGCCGATATCTGGCTCCAGCTAAGGCCGGGCACCGATGCCGCTCTGGCTATGGGCTGGTTAAACGTCATTATCAACGAAGAACTCTACGATAAAGATTTTGTCTCAAGGTGGACCTACGGCTTCGAACAACTGGCACAACGTGTTCAGGAATACAGTCCCAGGAAGGTTGCGGAAATTACCGGCCTGACTGAAGAGCAAATCGTTTCTTCCGCCAGGATGTATGCCACCTCCAGACCTGCCTCTATATTGCGTGGCGTTGCTTCCGACCAGATAGGCCGCAATGCCGGCAGAGTAGAACAGGCAAGGGTTATCCTGCGCGCTATCACCGGCAACCTCGATGTAAGAGGCGGCGACCTCATTCCCGGCATCGGGCCGGAAATAAACGGCAAACGCTTCAGGCGGGAGGTAATGCTTGAGCTAAGCGACAGGTTGCCCCCTGAGCAACGCCCGAAACAAATCGGCGCAGACCGCTTCAGGGCTATGTCCTGGCAGAGCTACGAACTGACCTCACCGTACTATGAAAATGCCTACGGTATACACGAACTCGTTGGACACCGGGTAGCAGCCTCACCGCCGTTGACCTGGCGTGCTATCCTGACCGGTGAACCGTATCCGGTAAAAGCAATGATTACCTGGGATAGCAATCCCTTGCTCTGGGCAGCGAATACCAAACTAGTGTACGAAGCCTTGAAAAGTAAAAACCTGGACCTGCATGTCGTCTGCGATTTCTGGCTGACGCCAACAGCGGAGCTTGCCGATTACGTATTGCCGGTTTCAAGCTGGATGGAGAGGCCACTTTGCTCGACCTACGAAGACCTGACTGACGTGGTTTTCGGCGGAGGCCGGACAATTCGACCTCTGGGAGAGCGGAAAGACGATTATACAATCTGGCGCGAGCTCGGCATCAGGCTCGGTCAAGAAGATGACTGGCCATGGGAAACCTTCGAAGAAGCGATTGAATACCAGCTTGAACCGCTGGGGATAACCTATGAGGAATTCGTTAACGCCGGATTTGTCAAGGGTACCCGAAAATTTAAAAAATATGAAGAGAAGGGATTTCCTACAGCCAGCGGCAAGGTTGAATTATACTCCACGGTATTCGAAAAACTGGGCTATGACCCCTTGCCTTTCTACGAAGAGCCGCCGGAAAGCCCGGTAAGCACACCGGAAGTAGCCAGAGAGTATCCCTTGATTTTAAATACCGGCGGCAGGTTTATGCCGATGTTCCACTCAGAGCACAGGCAATGGGGCACCGGAATGAGAGAGAGACACCCTGATCCGCTCACGGACATTCACCCGGATACCGCCCACAAACTGGGTATCAGCGAAGGCGATTGGATATTTATCGAAACAAGGCGAGGAAGAATTAAGCAAAAAGCCCATCTCAACCCTGGCATACTCAGCAACGTGGTGAATTGTGAAGCCAGCTGGTGGTTCCCGGAGATGCCGGGAGCGGAACCCTCCCTCCACGGACTCTGGGAATCAAATGCCAATGTCCTGACGCTTGATGACCCCGATTGTTGTGATCCGCTGACCGGAGGCTGGTGTAACCGGGCATTACTATGCCGGGTCTATAAAGTCTAAATTCGAGTGACACCATACCAACTAGGCCTACTACAAATTAGGTATTATGTCCCCAGAATAAAAGGATGACGGATTGTGAGGTTTTGTGAGCACCTTTAAACGCTAAGGGATAAACTCAATTCCGCCTTTGGTAATCTGGCTCAGAAGACGCCGAGGGGCAAAGAACCGAGATTGCTAGGTAGCTTATTAATGGTTAAATCCCGCCGTGGCTCTATTCCGGGTCCACATCTGCTTCAGGTGTCATGGATGGCAAAATGAACAACCTGAACTATGTAAGACCCCCTCTCTCTGTTGATGGCTGCATAAGTCTATAATAAACTATGTTGGAACTAGCCGGGCAATGATGAATCCCTTTTTCTTTATCATTCTTTTCGCCCTGCTCATTGAGTATGCGGTAGGAGTGGTTGCACATCTACTCAATCTCAAGTCCCTGAGATCGGAACCACCTCCCGCCCTTGAAGGGATATACAAACCGGAGGATTATCGTAAGTCTCAAGAATATGTTCGCACTAATACCCGTTTTGCTTTCGTAACCAGTACATTCAGCCTGGCCGTTCTACTTTCTTTCTGGTTTACTGGCGGCTTCAACTACCTTGACCAGATAGTCAGGTCCTGTGGCTTCGTTCCCATCTTGAATGGATTGTTTTACATCGGCATTCTGCTGATAGGCTATAGCCTTCTTATGCTGCCTTTCAGCGTTTATCGCACCTTTGTAATTGAGGAGAGATTCGGTTTCAACAGGACTACCCCTCGCACTTTCCTGATGGACAGGGTCAAGGGCCTGGGTCTAGCAGCACTGCTTGGTGCTTCCTTGCTAGTTGGTATTTTGGCCTTATTTGAATATGCGGGCTACCAGGCCTGGCTGTACTGCTGGATTGCCTTCACTGGATTTTCCCTGATTTGGCAATATGTGGCTCCAACGTGGATTATGCCTCTCTTCAACAAGTTCACGCCACTGGAACCAGGGGAGTTGAAAGAGGCTATTCTCACCTATGCCCGCTCGGTTGATTTCCCCATCAAAAACGTTTTCTTGATGGATGGCTCCAAGCGCTCCAGTAAATCAAATGCCTTTTTTACCGGATTTGGCCGTAACAAACGAATTGCCCTATTTGATACCTTAATCAAAAGGCATACGGTGCCCGAACTAGTAGCCGTGCTTGCCCATGAAATCGGTCATTACAAGAAGAAGCATATACTACAGGGCACAATAATCAATATTCTTCACGCAGGAGTGCTCTTTTTTGTGCTATCTATCTTCCTAGGCAGCCCGGTGCTCTACGACGCATTCTATATGGAGCAACAATCCATTTACAGCGGGATTTTGTTCTTCGGCTTGCTCTACACCCCACTGGAAATGGTGCTTTCGGTCATAATGAATGCGCTATCGCGTAGAAACGAGTACGAAGCTGACCGCTTCGCAGCCGAGACTATCCAGCATCCACAGCATCTGATAGAGGCGTTGAAGAAACTCTATGCAGGTAATCTGTCAAACTTGATGCCCCATCCTTTCTACGTTTTTTTCAACTATTCTCATCCGACCTTGCTCCAGCGCGTACGTGCTATTCTGCGATATAAGGCCTGATTCTCCAGGCAAGAGAACTATCCATCACAGGCATATGGGCAACGATGTCCTACGATGGTGCGCTACGCGCGTTGACAAATAAAAAAGGGACAGTTAGACTGAAATCAGCGCATACTAAGTAACATTCGACGAGATAGCCTGAAGCATAAAAGGGAAGGAAACTGCAGGCGAGAAGTGAAAGGAGGCGGCAATGATAAAAGGTATCATAGGATATAGGGTGTTGATTTATAAGGACCTAGAGCCCATATTGAGGCAGCTCAGATCGCATGCCATGCAATATCCGGGCTTCGTTAACGCTGAGAATCTCGTCAGCGAGGAGGATTTCTCTGTCGTCGTAATGTTAAGCACATGGGAGACGATTGAAAACTGGAGGGTATGGGTGGAGTCAAAGAGAACGCGAGATTTGCTTCGACAAGCCAAAGCAGTTGTGCTGGAAGCGGCCAGAATAACAACATACAGGACAATGCCCACAGCAGAGTGGCGCTAATAAGGCGTCAGACTTTGTCGATAATAGCTCCCTTCAATTTTCTGGTTATCCCGGGCATACCCTTGATGCCGGCATAGGTTGTAGAGACACCCAAGTTAGATTGCGTATTAGACAAAAATGTGCCGCTCGGGCAGCAATCACCTGTTTTAATCAGGAGGTCACAATCTAGCGTATTGTGCAGTCGCTCGTTTCGGTCAATGCCAGACGAGGAACTAAACATAATGGCTTTCTATTCAATCGTACACCTAACACACCATATACTGCAGGGACGTCGCAATTGGCTTTAGGCATTCTCAAACCCGTCATATTGCCCGATGGCGACTATGTCACTATAATATTCAAATAAAACTAGACTATGTTGTACCCATTTACTAATCGAGGTTCTGGTAATTAACATGCGAAGGCGTTTCTCATTTATTATCTACTTAGCTATTGCGTTTGTGGCGCTTTCCGCAATTGCATATTTCATCCATTACCTCATTTTTCATGATGTTCACCATATATTTATCTATATGCTCGGTGATCTTGCCTTTCTGCCCCTCGAGGTCCTATTAGTGGTGGTTATCATTGAGCGCCTCCTGGCCCGCCGAGAGAAGCAAGCTAAACTGGAGAAACTCAATATGGTGATGGGAGCTTTTTTCAGCGAACTGGGCAACCACCTCCTTCGAGACCTCCTCAAACATTTCGATAACCGCCTGGAGATTTCCAGATACCTGAACATTACTGAGAGCTGGACAAAGAAAGATTTCAAAAAAGCTGTCAACTTCGCGCACCACCTCAAAGTCGAGGTCGACTGCCGAAATATAGACCTTGGCGAACTCAAAGCTTTCCTGGCGCAGAAGCGAGAGTTCCTGCTGACGATGCTCGGGAATCCCAGCTTGCTGGAGCATGACCGTTTTACCGACCTGCTCTGGGCAATTACCCACCTGGATGAAGAGCTTGAGGTAAGACCATCGCTTATTGATCTTCCTGATAAGGACCTGGAGCACATTGCTGGTGATATCCGAAGACTGTATGACCACCTGGCCAGCGAATGGTTAGACTACGTTCAGCACTTGAAATCGAATTATCCCTTCCTTTTCTCGCTAGTCCTGAGAACGCATCCGTTCCAGGAACAGCAGTCCCCCATAATAACCTGATAGAGCCGGACTGTGTTATCTCCAAGTGCAGAAGCCTCCAGATTTGGGCTGGAAGATTTTCCCGCGGTTTTGCCGCGCTTCTGCCTTTGACAATCTGGCTCAGAAAACGCCTACGTGCAAAGAAATAAGAAGGTGGTATAATTGGCCTGTCTCGTTCTGGATCGACAAGTCATGGGCAAGAGTAACGCAGTGCAGGTACCAATGGCCAGTTCTAAAGGGTTACCCTCTGTATCGGTAGTCATACCGGCTTATAACGAAGAAAAATATCTGCCTTTGTGTTTAGAGTCAATAAAAAAGCAGGACTACGCCGAGGAATACGAGGTTATCGTTGTTGATAATGCCAGCACGGACAATACTGCCAAGATAGCCCTCGATTGGGGAGCAAAGGTTGTCTATGAAAGTAAGCGAAGCCCTGCGTGCGCCCGGCAAAGGGGTGTTGAAGTAGCCACAGGAGAGATTATCGCCTTCATAGATGCCGATACTCAGGCATCACCTTGCTGGCTTTCAACCATCGTGTCGCGCTTCGTCCAAGAGCCGAGGACGGTGGTGATAAGCGGTCCCTATGCCTACTTCGATGCCGGCAGCATTGCCAGGATTGCCTCCTACGCTGGTAGTTTCATAAGCATTATCTTAGACCAGTTCTTTCGTAAAGTTTCCAATAAGGGTGGTGCCATATGGGGGTCTAACTTCGCCGTGCGACGGTCAGCACTCCTAGAGGTGGGCGGTTTCGATACCAGCATCAGGTTTTACGGAGAGGAGTACGAACTTTCCTTGAGATTAAAGAAGGCCGGTAAGGGAGTCATTATACCCCGGCTCTTTGTCCTTACCTCGGCTCGCCGCCTGAAGAGGATAGGTGTGGTTAACCAATACTGGAACTGGGTTGTGGACTACTTCTCGGTACTTTTCTGGTATGAACCAATTTCCGAAAGGCTGGAAGACTTGCCGTCTAAGGCATTGCAAACAGTGGTTGCCAGTTTTTCCTGGCAGAGAGCTAAAGTATCCTTGTGGTATGTTGCCCTTTTCTTTGTATTACTCTGGTTGCATATCGGCCCCGCGATTGAGGCAGTGGGAAGAGCCATTTATGTCTTTGATATCGGTGTTCTGAGTACATTGTTTGCCTACCACGGGGTCAACCCTCGCTCTTGGTTCTATGGCAAGGTGTTGTCTAATGGCAACCGTAACCATCCCCGGATTGCGCTGACATTTGATGACGGCCCGAACGAACCGTACACCTCCCAGGTTCTCAGCATATTGGAGCAATATAGAATAAAGGCTACCTTCTTTATCATCGGGCAAAACGCCCGGCGCTATCCTGAGATCTGCCGGCGGATAGTGACAACCGGAAATGTGATCGGGAATCACTCCTACAATCACCGCAAGTCACTGTGCCTGAGACGGAGCAAGACAATTGCTCGTGAGATTGAGCTGACCCATGAGGCAATCTATGAGTGTACCGGGTTTGAGCCAAAGCTTTTTCGTCCTCCCCATGGCTTCCGTACCCCCTGGCTGATGCGCACTGTTCGCCACCTCGGGTACACGGTAGTTACCTGGGACAACATGACCGGCGACTGGAAGGCAGATAAGTCCGGCGAGGAGATTGTACGGTCTATTGTTCAGCGGGCAAAGCCAGGGAGTGTAATTGTCCTGCATGATGGCCGCGATAGCAGACCAAGCTATGACCGCAGCCAGATGCTCCGGGCTCTGCCCCACGTCATTGAGCCCCTGAAAGAGCGGGGTTTTGATTTTGTCACCATACCCGAGCTTCTTGAATCGGACGGGGAGTCTTCGGTCTAGCAAGCCCGGTTTCGACATACGAGCGAACTCACGGATGTTGTGGGCCGTACCTGGTCAAAAGTGCTGCCCTGGAAAGCCAGACTTCTTTTAGCTCCCAGGGCTTTTCTCTGAGTCCAGCCACTTCGTCTCCCCGCAAATGATAGATTTGCATTAACCCGGCCATATAGAAGCGGGCACCTTTCTTCCATAAGCTATCGGGCAGTTCCTCGACCTGGAATCCCAGCCGTGTGGCGGCTACATGCTGGAGGGTGCTGCCGTGGAGCGCGGCAACACCTTCGAACTTTCCATCAATCACTTGCTGAGCCAGAAAGTGGAGGTCCTGTGCGAAGCAACCGAGGAATTCCCGGGGCGATTGCGAGGCTCTGAGATTCAGCTTGCGTCTTCTTTTAAACCAGGCATTGTTCAAATGAAGCTCGATGATTGTGTCTCCAGTTTTCACTTCAGAGCCGTCATCTAGTACGATAGCGTGGCCATTGTAATGGCAGACGTCCAGGGAAACAATGCCGCTACCATCGGCTCTCAGAGGCCTGATATGATGGATTACGCTCAAAATTCTGTCCACCGCAGGCCACAACGGCAGGACAAACCGGGGCGGCATATTTTTTGGCATTAGTTTTCTCCGTAATGGGTATACAAGTATAAGTCCATCCGACCAAATTCTACCATATGGACCAGGCGCGTCCTGAGCGTGAAACTACAGCCTATCGAGGCAATTTAATTGAGTTAAAATTGGGCATTGTCCCTGTCTACATTTTGTGCAACAATAGTCTGAGTCATACTATGATTGACTGGTTAAACGGAGCACTTGCTACACTGGCTGCTTCCATAAGCGTTGATAATGCCGCGGGACTGGCAGCTATATTTTTCTTAACCGTATCCGCCGACATCGGTATTCCGTTTCCGTTCTTACTGGACACCATTCTGTTTTTCACTACATATAAAATGGGGGCCTTCTCATTGCCGGTACTCATTCTCATTATTATACTGTTAGGTGACAGTCTGCTGGGAACGAGCATTATCTACTGGTTGAGTCGGCTGCTGGGCCCAAGATTCGCAAACTGGGTCAGTAGACGTTCTAAATTCCTGCAGCGTAATATTGAACAATTTCAAAATAAGCTGGGTAGATGGACCATACCGGTGATAGTTGCTGCCAGATTGACGCCGGGTTTGATGCAGGTATCGTCGGTGGCTGCCGGCGCAGTGCGCGTCCGCTACCATCAAATGGTGCTGGCCATCGTACTTTCTTTGGCCGTCTACGATGGAACATTAATTATCCTGGGGACTTTAGCCAGGCTGGGGTTCAAGGATGTGGGACCCCAGTATGCCGCCTGGATCGTCATTGGCTTCGTGGCTATAATAGCTACGATATTTGTCGCAGTTCACCTAATAAGGCGCAGGACCAGATTAAGTTAACATTTTGAATTCTAGATCCCGGTGAGGAAGCAGCGATGGGCAAATTCATTCCATGGAATAGTCAACCGATAGAAGAATGGACAAGGAAATATGCGCCGGGAAAATTGATCAACCTCGATGGATATCAAACGCACTACCTTGAAAAAGGGGAAGGCGAACCGATAGTTCTATTGCATGGCTTTGGCTCTGACAGCTACACATGGCACAACAACATATCTGCCTTGGCAGCCAAGTTCAAGATCTATGCTATTGACCTATGGGGCTGTGGTTATAGCACACGTGAACCGCTAGATTACGGATATCCGCTATATGTCAATCAACTGCGTTACTTCATGGACACTCTTAGAATAGAAAAAACTTCTCTCATTGGCCAGTCAATGGGTGGTGGTACCGTAATCAAATTCGCTACAGAGCATAGAGACAGAGTCAAATCAATTGTTCTGGTATGTGCCAGTGGGATGCCGCATAAATACTTGCCGATGCAACAGATACTAGCTTTACCCGGCTTAGGAGAATTGGCACTTAGTCTTCCAACCAACTTTGCTCGTAAGCTCATCATCAAGAGAGTTTACCTATACCGGAAAGAGGTTAGCCAGGAATACTTCGACGGCCTTACCTGGTCGCAAAAAATTAAAGGCAGCAACGAAGCTTATCTTAAAATAATACGCTTGAAGTTTTTTCACACGCTGGGGAATCAAATTCAGCAGCTTGGAGAAATGGGAATCCCTACCTTGATTGTATGGGGACGCCATGACAAAGGTACTCCGCTCAGACTTGGACAAGAAATGCACAAAATCTTAAAAGGCTCAATATTAGAAATTTTCGAGGATTCAAGGCATGAGCCGCATGACGAAGAGCCGGAAAAGTTTAACCGGGCCGTCCTCAATTTTCTCACTAAAACTCAATAGTGCCCAAGATTGTGAAGCTAAGTTGGCCCAGGGGAGACACAATCTGACGCTCTGTGTTGCTCTCCTCCCGGGCAATAAATTACTCAGATCTTTCCTTGATATAGCCGGTGCTTGACAGGTATTATATAAGACTCGAACTTGTCCTGTAATCGGGACCGATGATGAAGAAGACAATGGTTATCTTAGCCAACTACGCCGATAGCGAGGAGGGCTATGGCTTGCTGGGTCCGCAGATGGCAGCCACCATTATCCAGAATAACACCGGCTATGAGTGTATCGTAGTAGCGGTAGGTCACGATTTTGATAAGGAACTTATCAAGAAAAATGTAATTCAGCTCGTTGGCAGCGAAAGACCGATTATTGGCTTCAGCAGTCTCGGAGGCCGTCCCGAGCTCTGGGAGCTGGCTAAGGAACTAAAGGCGGAAGGGGCTATAACCATTTTGGGTGGGCCTCAAGCTGACGTCGATTATATAGGGGAGGCAGGTTGGGAACAACATCCCCACCGATTCCCCGGGGTAAAGGATAGCTTCAATCTTGCTCTCCAGGGACCTGCCGAGCAGCTAATCCCCTTTATTAATTCCCAGGGCAAAGAGGTGCCTGAGAAAATATTGGGGGCGCTTTTCACCCAGAATAGTATATGCCGGATAAATGAGCGGGGTAAGTGGAATGGAGATTTTCTGAGTAAGGTCAACTGGGGGAATCTGTACAGGCTGGGCTCATCGGGACTGTTGCCGGTGTCGGTGACCAGTGCCCAGGTGGTACAACAGATAGGGTGTCCTTACTCTGCCAGGACGGTGAGGGTCGGCATCGATTATCCGACTAACCTGAAAGACGCCCCCTTCGACAAGAGGGGCCAGATATCACTCAGCCTTCGAGGTTGTAGCTTCTGCGATGTAGCTCGGGATAAAGGGTTTGGCGGTAAGCTATCACTCGATAACGTGTTGGCACAGATAATCAACTTGCCTGAGGATGCGGAGGGGGGAAAAATCCCCTTCGAATTGATAAACGAGGCGTCCTTGACCACCCTGCCTGAACTGCTGTCAGCTATTAAACAGCAGGGGATCGAGATTTCTCAGATAGAGCTGGTCAGCCGGGCCGATTGGTTGATAATGGGTGAAGAGAAACTTCGGGGTGCTTTAAAGTTGGCTAAGGCCATGAAAGCGCGTGTCCTCCTGTCAGCGGTAGGCTTTGAATCCTTCGCTAACTCTATCTTGAGGAATTTGAATAAGGGTTATACGGTCGATACAAACCTTTCCGCCATTAAGCTGATGAGGCAGCTAAAGGAAGAGTTCCCAGACAACTGGTTCTATACAACCGGCGACGGGGCAAGTCATGGCTTCATACACCCTACCCCCTGGGATTCTACGGAGACCGAGCGCGAGATGAGTAGCATCATATTCGCTTACGGCCTGAATCGGGATATTCTTCCCAAGCTTAGCACTCCGCTAATTATCCATCATGCCTGCGGGTTAGCCGATTGGGTAAGAGAACTAGAGATGAGGGAAGGGCTCACACTGAAGAGAATGGCATCCATTATCGAGTGGTGGTAGGTAATAGATACCAATCAGGCTACTGTGCTTCTAATGCGTTGCACAATTTGGCTGAATATTACCCGAGATGTCATGCGCAGAACTGAAACTATTCTAACCAGTTAGACAATCCTTTTTGTCCGAGCCTATCCTTCGATGGCTTCGCATCAATGCTGCCCGATTAATGGTGCTCCTCGGCTTCAGCCTTATCGGCCTCGGCCTTTGTCTTATGCACCGTCTTATCAGGATGATTCGGAGGTGAGTAAATGGTGTATAGCTTCAGTTTAGCTGTCTTTGAGTTGTTGACGACATTATGATAGGTACCTGCCGGAACGATGACGGCATCGCCATCCTTAGCGATATGCTTTTCTTTCCCTTCCAAAACAAATGTCGCTTCGCCTTGCTCAATACGAAAGAATTGGTCTACCTTGGGATGTACTTCATTACCGATTTCTTCACCTGGCTGCAAGCACATTACTACAAGCTGGGCATATTTTCCGGTGAACAAGACCTGCCTAAAATAATTGTTGTCAAGAGTCTGTTTTTCAATCGACCCAACATAGCCTGCCATAATTTCGCCTCCCTTCGTTATTGATGACCTCACTGTAGCATTGGCAAACGCTCCGGTCAACATTTCGCAGTACAATTCCAGGGACACCATACCAATTAGAAATGCTCAAAATCAGGTATTATGTCCCCGGGATACTACGCTAAGGCCCTATTAATTAGTGACTACAGGGATACCCTTCTTAGTTTATTTAAGCTTTGCCCTCATACTTGAAGGAGATCCGCACCTTCGCACGATAAGCGACAACTTTGCCGTTCTCGAGACGCATGTCCAACTCTTCAACCTCAGCAATGCGCAGATCACGCAAGCTCTTCGAGGCCTGTTCAACGGCAGCGGCTGCTGCCTTTTCCCAAGAATCAGTACTGGTGCCAATCAACGTTATTATTTTATAAACACTGTCAATCATGATACCCTCCTTTCAAATTTGTTGTGTATTATACAGCCAATGCCTCAATGAGGCAATTAACAATGTGGCGGATTGTGCAGTTTTCCAGTCGCTTTTAAGCGCTAAGCAATAAATTCGATTCCGCCTTTGGTAATCTGGCTCAGAAGACGCCGAAGGGCAAAGAGCTAAGATTCAAAGCATTCCTGAAATGGCTTAGCAATTGCCTGAACATCTCATGGGGTTCAAGGAACTTAAGCGAACAACTTGGCTTTTTGTGTTTCCCCAATCCCTTAACTATATTTTGACAATCATGTTCCAATAATATAACATTGATGGTTTTTTCCGGATTGCCAGAGAATAGTCGAATAATCCCTCTGCAATCTATGAAGGTTGGAATCAAGTGTCTAATAAACGCTGGTTGTTTCTGGCAATAGCTTTTCTGGGGGCATTCGCATTCATTTTCTCGATGCAGGCTGCCCCGCCGCTAATTCCTGCTATAACCGACCAATTTGGATTGACCCACACGCAAGCTGCCGGCATCATGCTCTTTGTCGCCCTACCGGGTATATTTCTTTCTATACCAGCTGGTTTGCTGACCGATAGGCATGGCTGCAAGAAACTGTGCTGCGCAGGTCTTGTTCTGGTCTGCCTAGGTAACTTCCTTACCGCATTATCCCCTTCCTTTCATCTGCTTGAAGGGAGCCGGTTTATCGTAGGGATTGGGGGAGCCATTCTATACTCGGCGACTCCTTCACTGATCTTCCAGTGGTTCAGTGGTAAAGAGGCAGGACTCGCCCTAGGCATCTGGGCGCTGAATTTGCCGTTAGCCACAGTCATGGCGTTCAATCTTCTTAATCGCGCCGGATTGGCCTACGGCTGGCGCTACAGCTTCTGGATTGCCGGTGCGCTTGCTTTAGTAGTACTAATTATCTCTGCAGTATTTACAGCCGAGAAAAGGGCGGGCCGTAAGTCTTACTCACTGGCTCCATTACGGATCGGCTCTATATGGATACTGGCTGCGGTATGGGCCGCCTTCAATATGGCAATTCTTTCGCTAACCACCTGGGGAAAGACTCTTTTCATTGATATGAATATTCCGCCCATCCGAGCCGATTTTCTGGCTGGTCTGGTAATGATGGTAACACTAATTACACCCCTCACCGGCTATATTGCTGATAGAATCGGCCGGCGCCGCATCCTTATACTAATTTCTGCAATCGGGGTAATGCTCTGCCTGGCATTTCTACCGATTGCAGGAGAGCAACTTATGATACCGCTCATAATTCTCGGACTTTTTACGGCATTGACCCCGCCCTCGCTATTTGCCCTGCCACCGGAACTGATCGGGCCGGAGAATACAGGGCAGGGCTTTGGCGTTCTCAATACCGCACAGAACTTCGCCGTGCTTATTGGGCCGCTTATTGTGGGCCGAGTGTTGGATAGCACTCAAAGTGACCCGGCGGCGTTTTTCACTATGGCCTCTTTCGCAGTACTAGCAATCATTTTCACTCTATTGCTAAAGGCAAGGTAAATTAGACATAACTAAATGGCAGATTGTGCAGTTTTCCAGTCGCCTTTTCTTTTCACTGCTGCCAATCCCACGTAGAATCATTTGACTATCTAACTCAGCGGGAACGAGGCTAAGCTGGCAAAAATCAGACTCTCCGAGTAAGCTCAGTTCGCATATGTCAACTGACGGGCCTAGTTCTCCGCGCATCTTATTGGTGGCTCTTACCTGCGCCTTTTCATCTTTCACCAGCCCCACTCCTGTACCAGCTCCCAGCTTGGCTACCCGGGACAATATTCTTTGCATGTTTTTTACAGGCTCTTAGCTATATGATATAATGACAGCTATACGAAAGTGATTGAATTGGGGGCTACTATGAGTGAACAAGATAAGATAGAAGTCAGACCTATCAAACTAAAAGACATCGACGATATACTTTCCGTTGACGGAGAAATAAGGGCAGTGGGAAATGTTATTACTTATCGTAACTTGACTACTGAATATATATTGTTTGCTGGGCATGGAAAACCTCCTCAGCGAAGCCCGGCTAGTTACATGCGGTCGCTTACCGGAGACGTAGCACCATTGCTGAACTTTAGCTTTGTAGCAGAAGTCAATGGTCAAGTTTGTGGCTTTATCTTAGGCCAAGTGGCGCGTCTGCGTGAGGGCATCACCGAAATAGGCATAATCCAAATGATAGGGGTTCACCCAGATTATCAACGGAAGGGCATTGGCAGCAAGCTTATCCGTGCTCTGGCTGATAAGTATCGGTCCGAAGGCATAAAAGTGATACGCATAGGAGTAGACCACCGAGACAAGAGCTTACTAGGTCTAGTTGAGCATGTTGGATTTGGCGTTGATCGGCTTGTAGTCTATTCCATGATAGTGTGAAACATGCTTTTGGCCTATATCTAAAAGGTTCCTTACTTCCTGAGTATCTGAATTCCAGGGACACCATACCGATCAAGCCCACTACAAATCAGGTATTATGTCACCAGAATACCTGCCTGAATTGGTTTAGCAGTTTCCCGACCACCTCACGGGGTTCGATGAAGTTAAGCGAACAAACTGGCTAAGCGTTACACATCTCCAGGATAATGAATATATCTTGCGTCTTGGGCGGAAATAAATGAGAAAGAGTCTAATACCTTTTCTTCCATCCTCTACTAGATCCGCCAGGTCTTCTGTTGCCGTAAAACCCACCACCTCTGCTCTCAGAAGGTGGGCGAGCCGCGTTAACATTAAGCGTCTGGTCCTTCATTGCTTTCCCATTGAGGCCAGCAATTGCGGCTTGACCTTCAGACACTATTGCCATTTCAACAAACCCGAATCCTCGGGGGCGCCCAGTGTACTTGTCTGCTATAATGTTTACAGACTTCACTTCTCCAAAAGTCCCAAATTCCTGACGTAATTCCTCTTCAGTTATCTCGTAGGGTAAGTTACCCACATAAATCTTCATACTAGTGCTCCTTTCATTTAATCTCGTAATCCTTGCGGAGAAAATGGCGGTGGGACTTTGCCTTGCGCAGAATTCCATTCATTTGCACCATCCCTTGAAAGCGACACAACAGGGAAACCTGAGAATAACCTTCACGTATCGAGACTCTCATTGAGATGATACATCTCCACATTCTAGAAACATAGACGGGCAGGGTATCCCCGGCCCGTCTATGTCCGTGGTCAAACCGGCATTATCTACTCAGTCTGACTTTATTGTAGCAATCCCTACAATAGACCGGCCTGCCATTGGTAGGCTCAAAAGGCACTTCGGTTTCTTTGCCGCACTCGGCGCATATGGCAGGAAACATTTGGCGTGGGAGCCCGTAGCTGTTACCACGACCATACCGCTCTGCCTTCCTTGCCTGGCGGCATGAGGGACAGCGCTTAGGCTCATTAGTATAGCCCTTGGTTTGAAAGAACTCTTGTTCCTCAGCGCTGAAGGTGAAGTCAGCCCCACAATCGGCACACTGAATAGTTTTGTCCTGAAAACTCATTGGATGACCTCCTTTCTCAAGATTTTTAGCTGGGGTTTGGGTCATCCAACACTTAATATGAATCTAGCAGAATCCTAAGAAGATTGTAATAACCTAAACTTACACTACTAAATACATCATACACCGATTATTAAGATTGTCAAGTCCCGCTATGGCTTTATTCCATGTCTACGTCTGCCTCAATCGTACACTGCTGTACTCTCTATACTTTGATGCCTCCTGGTAATTAGAATTTTATGCCAATCACTGTAACAATAAATACCCTGGAAAACCAAGCCGCTTAAAACTCCGTAGGATATTGCCGAAGCCAAAAATTGGACTTCTATTATCAGACTAAGAATTATTATCCCTGCAGAGATAAGCCAATGGTGAAGGTGAACCCCATGCCTCCCAAAAGGAATGACAATTGATCTTATTCTACCCTGTTTTCCACTCATTTTGCCGGCCATATATTTGGTTAGCCCAAAACCTAGAAGACAGCCCACAAAGAAGAGATAACCAAGAATAATACTAGTAGCTAGTACTAGCAGGATGCAAACTAGCTTTCTCTTCATCTAAGAGATACTCCCTATAAGGCATCTGGGTGAGAGGATTTGAACCTCCGACCACCTGAACCCCATTCAGGTGCGCTACCAGGCTGCGTTACACCCCGTCGTCTTGCCTTTCGTAATATGTTATCACATGAAACTGCCAGGGCAACAACCTCGAAATCGAAAACCGGGCGAACCCCCTAGCAGGAATTTTATAGCGATAGCTATCTGGCAAGGACTTGCCTTCCTTATAAATAAGCATTGGGTGATAAATTCAATTCCGCCTTTGATAATCTGGCTCAGAATATGCCGAAGGGCAAAGATTGCCAGATCGCTTATTAAGGCTTCTTGTCTCGGTCAATGCAAAACGAGGAACTAAACAGAATGACTTTTTGTTGTTCCACAAATAAGACGGAATGTGTAAGCTGAACTTTCTGGCTATTATGTAACCATGTGCTCTGTTAAGTGAACCACATCTATGTGGACTGTTTCTCTATCTCAAACCTTCCGCGCCCTTATTTTCATTGTAAGGCTAGGATTTACCACAAGTTCATGATTAGTCGGCATCCGATTTAGGAGCC
>Ga0307429_1000663_pt1 | contig 18991 bp, 23 predicted proteins | sample SalMarWE160230MG_FD_202151 | JGI IMG/M metagenome (GOLD analysis project Ga0307429, IMG submission 202151) | Salt marsh sediment microbial communities from the Plum Island Ecosystem LTER, Massachusetts, United States - WE1603-230 | ecosystem: Environmental > Aquatic > Marine > Intertidal zone >... | reverse complement strand
TCCCCCCACCTGAGGATCTCATCTTCTTTCCCAGCACTAAAGGTCTCTCATAGAAGGCCTTGACGTATTTAAGGTGATCGTATTCTAAAAGTGGTCCCACCGTCCCATAGACAAATTTGGGATGAATGTTCTTAATGTCGGCATCTATCCAGACGATGATGTCCCCCTCCAGAACATAAAGGCTTTTCCAAAGGTTTTCCCCTTTACCTCTGATACTTCCAAACTCCGGAAGGCAATCACGAGCGAGATAAACCTTAGCTCCAGCCTCCCGGGCTAACTGTCTGGTTCTATCAGTGGAACCGCTATCCATGACCACAATCTCGTCTAACAAAGGATACTCCGTTTGTAGTTTCCTCTTTATCACCTTGATTTCTTCGGCGATGGTCTCCTCCTCATTAAATGTGGGAAGAGCTAAGCTGATCGCAAGATTCTTCTTTTTCTTTAGCTCAACCAACCGGCTTATGTTAGAAAAAGAGGAATGATGATAGGTATTGGTCTTGATCCATTCGTCTATTTTCATTGCTTAGTTTATAATACACCTCTCCTTTGACTCTTTTGGTCTCGGGGCACTTTATCACCGATAACAGTAGGTAAAAAGCCAGACTGAGCCAGTAGAGGAAGCCTCCGTCTGGAAAACAAATGTCTCCTTAAGATACTCCGACTTTCTCTATTAAGTAAAGTGACTCATTGCTTGAACTAGTTACCTTAGCTACTAGAGAATCTATTCTTGAGAGAAGAGGTACAACGCGGAGGAAAGGAAGATAAAATCTGCCTAACAATGATTTTTTCCTGGCATTTTCTCTCGAAGGCTTCTCTGTTTGTTGGTACAGAACCACCTCAATCTTTTTCCTTAGTTCTGTCAAGAATTTTAATAAAAAGGAACACTCCTGAGAGACTTTTCGAACCGTTAGACTATAGGATTCACAGAATTCCATTATTCTTGCCTTAGGGTAATCTCTTAAATGTAAAGGGTGTTCTGCGAACCCGGTAGGAACGTAGAGGATAAACCTTCCCCCGGGCTTCAAAACACGGGAAATTTCCTTGAAAGACTTTCGATCATCTTGAACATGCTCAAGGACGTGAGAGACAACGACCAGATCAAATTTGATCGAGCGAAAAGGGAGATTAGGTAAAGCCCCCAAAACAAAATTCATTCCTTCAGAAAATCTCTTTTTCAAAGAATGGATAGCATTCCTACTTATTTCCATTCCTATGCATCTTCCTCCTTTTTCAGCTATCCTTGCCAGCAGCTGTCCACTTCCAAACCCAATTTCCAAAACCCGCTTATTATGGGTTTGACTGAAGTCGTAAAAATTTTCTATCGCTGCTCGGTGGCGTATCGCCTCCAAGGATCTAAAACTTCTTCTTAATTTATATAATTGCTCATAGTACTGCCGCTGTTTTGTTCTGTTGCTACACATCATAGTGCACTTCCTTTATTGGGTGATTTGTTTCAGATTACCTGGGGTCTCTACTTCCGCTTGATTCGTAGAGAGCATTACCCCTTTTGAGGTTGGTAATCCTTTTCTAGTTGTTCTGTTGTTTCCTTCAGGTGAAGAAAGTCATGTTTTGCCTTATTATTTAGCTGATAAAAAATAAATTCGTTAGAACTTATTTTTAGGTTGAGGTGTCCTATATTCACGTGAGAGATCTTTTAGACCATATTTTCTGTATAATGCTTTATTTATTTCCTCGGTAAAGCTATTTATCTTTCTATCTGCTTTTTTTTTGTTTCTAGCTCGGACTACCAATTGCTGCCCGGTAAAGGGATCGCTTTTTAATTTTATTGAATATTTCTTTAGAATTTTGTTTTTCCTATCTTCTACTTCCTTCAAAATTTTCCCTCTTGAGGGGGGAATTAAACCCAACACTTTCCTGCTCGCTCTTATAGCCTCGATGATGGGGTCATCCAAACCTAAGTATCTTCGCCTACCGGGAAGCTCTCATCTAACCTCGTAGATGAATTCTTTCTGCTTAGACATCTTAGCCTTCCTTCATTTTCATTCCTTTGCTCAGAAGTTATTAAAGGAATAAGAAATCTTTCTACTTATCTGAATGACTAGCCAAAGGTCCTTCCGAAACCTCTTCAGGAGTGAGATACTTAAAAAACTTTGATTCGAGGGGGACTACAACAAGATCGGTCTGAGTGCACAACGAGCAATATCGTGCTTAACTACCAACAAAGGGTTTTTCTACTTCTTTTATTCCTTCTCTGTTTTGGTAAGAACATCCTTCTTTTAACCAGTTCCGTTTCACCTCGCCTCTAACCTATGGTGTTTACTTTGGTCAACTCCCCTTGAGTTTTGAAATGTTTTATGTTCTAGCTGTCAGATATATTCGCTTCTCTCCCGAACCTACGCCTGTTGCTACCCCCTCTTCAATTTGTTTAGAGCCATCATCTTATTTTTTCAAAGCAAAAAATGCGTAGAATCCGAAGAACCCGTACAATCCGAACCATCGCGGATCACCTAATACCATGCCTACGAACCCTAAAAATCCTATGAGACCCAACCACCCCAGTTTACTCATATTTGATCCCCTATGTGCATCTTTTTCCTACTCCTTACCTCTCTCTTAATCTCTGAATATCCTTTTCCTTTGACTCTATGTCCTTTTTCAGTTTCGTAATTTTACTTCCTAACTTCTTGAGTTCTACGTTGCCAATTCTCTTCTTCAGGTGAAGTTGGTATGTCTTTTCCCCTAGCTCTTTGAGAAAACTTTCCATCTCCTTTTTTCTCTGTCTGACCTCGGACCTTAGTTTGGTAACCCGGCCTATTTCTTTTGTTTCAAGGGCGAATTTTTCTATTCCTTCCTGGGTAGTTTTTTTAACTTTCTCCCCTAGTTTATTTATTTTTTCTCCCCAGTTTTTAGCTTCTCCTCTGGTCTTTTCCACCCCTTCCTGAGTACGGCTTCTAGTTTTTTCCGCTAACTTATCTAGCTTCTTTCCCAGTTCCTCAAATCCTCCCATCTTCTTGTCCCCCTTCACTTCACTTTTTCTCCTTTTTAAAATATCTTTGTTACTCTTACCTCTACCTTTTTCACATCGGGAATCCCCACCTGTTCCACAAGATATTTTTTAACCATCTCTTGGAAATCATTTACCAGACGAGGAATCCCTCCTTCTGCCTCACCATGAGCTGATAAGGTTACATAAGATTCCACCCCCTCTTTTGCAGGCTTGATTTTTATCCTTGCGTCTCGCACCTCCTCCATCTTCTCCCCTGCTCTTTGGATGAACTTAGATATTGCTTTGGTGCATATATTCAGGGATCCTAAAGGATTAGAAAGGATGATGTATCCACCTGCACCTCTAAGCCAGGTTGCTATGGGCAGGTAAATACTAAGACCAAGAAGAAATAGAAAAACAACTCCTGCAGTTAGTCTGATAGTAAGCTCACGCCACATGCTTGTCAGAGCATAGTATACAGTATACCGGGAGATGAATCCTGCATCTGCTAAAAATCCGGCCAGAGAAAATGCTCCCAGGGCAACTAAACCCACCACCCATAAGACTTTTTGGTAAGCTCTCATTTCTCTTCCCCTTTCCTATCAAAAACCTAATTTATAATCCTCAGTCCTCTTTCTTATCAACAAACTTAACCACTGCGACGAAAGCTTTCTCTTTCGGCTAGAGGGTCCTTCTTAGCTTTCCCTTCTTTAAGCCAATCCCGAATCCTGTTCCTCTTTTGTTAAGTTTGATGAAGTTTATCCGGAAAGGCTAGTCCTCCAGCGCTAAAATGGCTCGAGCTTTATTTATTATCCCCTGCAATTGGCTGATTTTTCCCTCAAGATTGCTTCTCTCTTCTTGCAAGTGAGAAATTTCCTTCTCGTATTCTTGCGTTTTTGCTTCCAGTTGAGCTTCCAGAGTCTCTATCTGTTTGCTGAAATCATCATTTTTGGCCCGTAGCGTCTGATTACTTTCTTGGAGGGTCCTAACCTCGGCTCTAAGGGTTTTTGTGTTTTGATTAGCTGCCTCAAGTCTTTTCACCTCTTCTTCTAATTGAGAAATTTGCTCTTGGTACTCCTGTGTTTTTGTCTCAAGTTGAGCTTCCAGAGCCTTTGTCTGCTCGGAAAGAACATCGTTTCTACTCTGTAGACGCTGATTAGTTTCCTTAAGGCTCTTGGCTTCGGTCAGTAGAGCTCTGTTCATAGCTCTGAATCTAATTTCCTCAACTCCAAAGGTAATAAGAACACCCAAGGCTACTATCCCAATGATAATCAATACTCCTTTAAAGCTCATGTTTTCCTCCTTGTTCCTTATTCAGCCTAAAACTGGCTTATTCTGAAAAAGTAGGCTAAGTTGTCTTTTTTTCTGTTTGGGAGATTTCTTGGATATAACCTTATGGTGTAGGGAAAACTGATGCGTGTGCATGAATAATGACCCACTTTCCCTCTATTTTTTTCCATACCAGAGTTGATCTTCCCTGCTGAAGCTAGCACAAAAGAAAACACATCTTCCTACCTTGTGAATTCTTTCCTTCTTCTCACAATCCTTCGCACAAAGAGGACAGATGCAGACATCTACATGCTCGCCTTTGAGTCTGAGCTTTGGGGCTTTAGCATCCTTTGTGTAAGGTAAGAGACGCTGCCTGGGTTTACCTGCCCCATGAGCAATGTTATACTTTTTGATGTAGTATCTGATAGTGGCAGGATCAAGGTCGAGTTCCCGGGCAATGCTGGTCAGTCCCTGCCCTGCTGCAATCCTCTTGGTCAGGAAAGATTCAAGGGACTCGCCCAATCTGGCCTCAATGAGCTTCCGTTTATGACCTGGCATCTAATTTCTCCCATCTTTTCCTCCCCGCAGGGGCTTTGACCCTCTTTTTAAGATAGTTATAAACTATCTCAAAAGGTTTCTTGGAGGAAGCTTTTTCTGGGGCAGCTTCAGGGGCTAGGTATTTAAAAAACTTTGAATCCAGGGGGACTACGATGAGCGTCTTTTTGGAAAGGGTTTCCCGATAGGTTTCCAGAGTCTTTAAAAAGTTAAAAAAGTCAGGGTCCTCTTCATAGGCCTGGGCATAAATTTTGGTGGCCTCGGCATCAGCCTTTCCCTTTATCTCCTGGACCTTTCGATAAGCCTCCGACCTTATCCGTGCCAGTTCTTTTTCCATCTCTCCCAATATTTTGGCTTTTTCCCCCTCTCCTTCAGAGAGGTACCTATTTGAAATCCTGTTTCTTTCAGCCTTCATTCTGGCAAAAACTGCCTCTGTGTTGGCTTTGGGAAGATCTGCTCTTTTAATTCTCACATCAATTACCTTTATTCCGTATTGCCTGGCCATCTGATCACTCTTTTCATTAACTACCTTCATGATCTTCTCTCTTCCCACCTCTATTCTTTCTATCTCTCTTTTTATCTCTTCTTCCTCGGGAGTTATTTCTGCGGACAATATTTTTCTATCAGAGCTTCTCACGGTGTCTATCATATTGTATTTACCTACCTCTTCTCTTATCACCGAGTAAATAATATCGTCCAATCTTGAGTGTGCTCCAGGCTCGTTTCTCACTGTTTTCATGAATAGAAGGGGGTCAACTATTCTCCAGCGGGCATAATTATTGAGAAATATGTACTTTTTGTCCTTGGTAACACATCTTTTTGTTGCGGCGTCGTATTCGAGCAGTCGGTCTTCAAACTTATTGGCCGTTTGAATGAAGGGGATTTTCATATAGAGACCCGGCTTTTTCAGCACCTTAATGGGTTTTCCCAGTTGAGTGACCACTACCTGGTTGGTTTCATTAACGGTAAAGAGAGCCGAGTCAAGGGTTAAAAGCCCGATAATTACGATGATGATTTCAGCTATGGCAGTCCCACTTGGTCTAGTAGTCATTTTTACCTCTTTCCCTTATTCCCCACTCCTGAGTGATCCCTCCAGCCCTTGGGCTCTCAAGTTCAGGAACTTTAGAATACCCTCCCGAGGCTCGGCCATTATCACCTTCTCAATGTCGGGAAGAATCTCTCTCATTGTCTCCAGGTATAATCTATCTTTGGTTATGACTTTAGCTTTACGGTAAGCCTTTAATCTGTCGAGAAATCTTTTTGCCTCACCCTGACTATGTTTTACTCTTTGCAGCGCATATGCTTCTGCTTCTCTTATCGTCCTTTCTGCTTCTCCTCTGGCCCTGGGAATCTCGGTGTTGTATTTTCCCAGAGCCTCGTTGACCAGTCTTTCTCTGGCCTCTCTGGCGCTGGCTACTCCCTCGAAGGCTTCCTTTACCTCACCGGGAGCATGGACATCCTGGAGTTTTACCGTCACCACATGAATCCCACTCTCATAAAGGTCTAAAATTCTCTGAAGTCTTTCTTGAGTTGCATCCTGAATTTCCTCTTTTCCAATGGTCAGAGCTTCGTCAACGCCTCTATCTCCAATGGTTTGTCTCATGGCCGCCTCTGCTGCATCTTTTATAGTTTTTTTGACATTCTTTATATTGAAAAGATAGGCTTTGGCGTCTTTGATTCTGTAGTGAACAATGAACCAGAGATCAACTATATTGGTGTCCCCGGTGAGCATCAAGGCCTCCTCTTCGATGTCCTGGTATACCGCCGGAGGTCCTACTCTGATGGTTTTATATCCAATCTCCATCTTCTGGATTTTAGCTATGGGTGGCTTGTCCACTCGTTCCACAGGCCAGGGAATATGATAGTGTATTCCGGGACCTTTGGAAGCATAATACCTTCCCCACCTTCTAATAATTCCTTCCTCATTAGGATGAACAATATAAACTCCTGAGAGAAACCAGATGGCTATGATCAATAAAACTATCCCCAGAGCTACTTTTTTGACACTCACCATTTTTTCCTCACTTTATGATTCCATAACTGGTAAATATTCGAAGAACTTCATTGGGAAGCTCACCTATTCTGTCTCTTTCTATAATTACATCTCCAATAACAAATAGAAAATGAGGGGATTCTCATTCACTTAACTCCTCCACTCATTATCCCGGAAATGACGTAACGCTGCACAAAGATAAACACAATTAATAGAGGAAGAACAGCAAGAGTAGTTATTGCCATAATACCGTTCCAGTTGATGCTGTATTGACCAAAAAGCTCAGCAAGCCCTACCGTGATGGGAGCTCTCTCTGGTCCTTTGGTGAGGATTAAGGCAAAAAGAAACTCATTCCAGGCTCTTATAAAGGCCAGCATCCCGGTTCCAATAACCCCGGCCCGAGCCAGGGGTGCTACGACGAGCAAGAGTACTTTGGCTTGACTGCATCCATCTATAAGAGCCGCCTCTTCTATAGATACGGGTATAGAGTCGAAATAGCTTTTAAGCAGCCAGATAACTAGAGGAAGGGCAAAAACAGTATCTATCATTACTAATGCAAGATAGGTATTATATAAACCCAACTGCCTTGATAAATTAAAATAGGGAATCATTAAAACCGCACCAGGGAACATTTGCATAGCTAAAATTGCCAGCATAAGAGTGCGTTTTGCCGGAAGCTTGAATCGGGAAAGTCCATATCCGGCCAGAGAGCCCAAGATCACACAGAGAAAAGTTGAGCAAATGGAGATGAAGTATCCATTAAAGAAATAGTGCAGATATTTTTCTTGGGAAAAGACTGAAATGTACGGTTTAACAGTCCAGGTATGTGGTAACATAGTTGGTGGATAGACAAATATTTCCCGAATTGGCTTAAAAGAAGTTAATACGGCAAATATAGCCGGAAAGAGAATGAGAAAAGCAACAACGACTGCTAAGGTGTACAAAGGAAAGTATCTGAATTGGCCTCTTTTTCTCGTCATGCTCGAGCTTCCATTCTTTTAGAATAAATAAAAATATAGGCACCTACACATGCAGATATGATAAGCGCAGTGATAACGCCTATGGCTGATGCATAACCAAACTTGAAGGCTTGCATTCCCCTTTGGTAAAGAAAGAAACTAATTAAATAGGTGCTGCGCAAGGGGCCTCCCTTGGTCATGGTCCACACCAGATCAAAATGAATAAAAGTAGTAGCGAAATCAATAACAATGATGGTCATCATTAAAGAGCGCATCTGGGGAAGCGTAATATGCCAGAACCTTTGGATACGATTGGCTCCATCAATTCCTGCAGCCTCATACAGATTTGGGGGAATGGACTGCAATCCACCAAGGATTAATATCATTATGAGGGGAAAATTTCTCCAAACACTCACCCACAAAACAGAAAATAAAGCGTACCTGGTATCACCGAGAAAATTTATGGGTGTGCCAAGAATTTGTTCAATTATATTATTTAAAAAGCCCAGTGGCTGATAAAGGATACCCCACAATAGTGCTGAGGCAGGGGCAGAGAAAAGAAAAGGTAGAAGCAGGGCGCCCCGGAAAAAATTCCTCGCCTTAAGATTAGGCCATTTCACATTCAATAAAAGAGCTATTCCCCACGCAAGTGCCAGGTCTAAGACAATAGTGCCAATGGTAAAGATAAATGTATTCTTTATGCTGATCCAGAAAAGCTCATTAGAGAAAAGGCTTTGGTACTGTTTCAAACCTGCAAAGACAAAAGAATGATGAGGAGAGTACTCTTGAAAACTATACTGAAAAACCTTAAATAAAGGATAAATAACGACGAGAAATAAGAATATAATAGCTGGAGCAATAAAAAGGATCCCTCTCCACTCAAATTTATCTTTGTATCCTTCTAGCAATAATATCTCCCTTCCAGGACACAGAAGCTTTAAAGCTTCTGTGTCCTGGCTATAACTGAATAGCTTACCTGGCTTCTCGAATTACCTTATTCCAGTAAGCATTCGCATCGTCCAGGGCAGTTTTAGCATCTTTTCTACCCAAGAAATACTCCTGTGCGTTTTTCATCAAGGAATTGCACAGATCACCCAGTTGAGGCAAAACAGACCAGGGTTGAGAGGCCGGATCGCCTATCATCTCCGGAAGGTAACGAAGTGCCGGGTCCTTTTTGATAGATGGGAACTCAAGCGCCTTGGTATTTGCCCAGAAAAGGGACCTTTCTTTGACCATTTTTAAGGCTACCTCATCACTTAACAGATGTTTAATGAACTCCCAGGCCAGCTCAGGGTGCTGGGATTCCGAGGATAAACTAACACCACTCCCAGTGATTAAGTATCCACTGGTGACATCTTTGAATGGGGGAGTTAGAGCAATGTTACCTGCCATTTCTGGATTACGCTCAAGAGCTTGTGCCTTTAAAAAAGGTCCGGTCTGCTGCATGGGAACTTGTTCAGCGGTGAACAACTCTATCATTTCTTTCTCTCCTATAGCAAGAGCCCCGGGAACTGTTCCAGGGTAAACCAAACCTTCAGCGAACAAGCTTCCCCAGTATCTCAAGGTTCTCACTCCAGCATCGGAGTTGAAGACAGCCAGTCCTTCCTCATTTGTCATTTGCCCTCCAGCTTGAATTAAACGGGTCCAGAAATTGTACAGGGTAAAGTGAGCAGAACTTTTCATAGCCACAGGCAGAGCTATCCCCCATTGATGTTTTTCAGGATCTTGGAACTTTCTTAAAGCTACTCTTAGCTCCTCCCAATCAGTTGGCGGCTCTATACCTTTTTCTTCAAACATCCGCTTATTGTAATAAACTCCGTAAGACATAGTATACAGATAGGTCATTATGAGCCGACCTTTCCACCAACTATCCCAGGCAGGGTTATGACGTGAGGTAAATTCTGGATCTGCTTTACTGATCAAAGGGTCTAAATTTTCAAACACTCCCAGTTTGTCAAAACTTGCCGCCCAGGTAACCTCCATAGCCATAACATCAGGAGCTTCTCCAGCCTGAGAAAGTGTTAAGAGTTTGTCCATGTATTGGATATGAGGAACATACATGTTTTCCACATCAACGTTGGGAAACTTCTTCTCAAACGATGAATTTACCCACTCAATAGTCTCCCGTCCCCATTCTTGATCCCACCATTCACTCCAGGTGAGCTTGACCTTATCCTGGGCCAAGCCAAAGGTAGTGCCTAAGCCCAAAGCAAGACTGACAGCAAGCAGTAACCCTGCCACCCTCAAAAATTGTCTGCCGATAAAACGCTTCTTAAAAATCATTCTGTTATTACCTCCCTTTTATAGTTTCGTTCTCTATCCATGTGCTCATTTTCTCTATCCTAAAAACGCCGCTAAAAAGCCTACTCTCTCGTCCAAAAGACTAACTTCAATGCTCCCACCCCCTTTCAAATTATTGTTTTCCGGTTTTTTCTCGTAACAGATATATTTCTCAAGAGCTTCACTTATACCAATACCTTTATCTTTCTCCAGACTAACCTACTCTCACTGAGTATTCTATGAATAGCCTACCTACCAGATCAAGATATTCTTTAATTACCTTAGTTAATTTCTTTCCAAAGATTTCAAGTCCATGGATGAGAGCATCAAAATTAGTGAGTTCCACATAAGCCATAAGAACAGCTAATACGATAGCTACTGTGAGGGGCACTGCAATTATTATGGTTCGTACCCAGCTTCTTTCTTTCTGTTCCATCTTTCAGACCTCCTTGATCGGTTCCCTCTACCAAAATAACCTTTTATCTCACAACTAGCTAATATAGAATGGCTAACCGGTAAAATCCTCCGGTTTTAAGTCTTCCAATTTCTTCTTGAAATCTTGAACTTCTTCATCCCCGATAGGTTCATTATCTATAGCTACCTTGTTCAATACTGTTTCCTCTACAAAGATGGGAACGCTAAGTCTAAGAGCCAAAGCTATAGCATCACTGGGACGGGAATCAATCTGTACACTCTCTTCCTTTTTCCGGATGAGAATGCGACTATAAAGCGTTTTATTTATGAGATCACTGATAATTATTTTATCTACTTTGCCATGCAGTTTCTCAATTAATGATTTTGCCAAATCATGGGTTAAAGGTCGGGGCGGTTTTACATTCTGCAATGTTAATGCAATAGCCTGGGCCTCAAATAAACCAATCCATATGAGAAAGGTCTTTCCTCCCCCCTTTTTCCTCAAAACAATGACCGGCATCTTTGAATTCACATCTATACCTACTTTCACTACCTTTACTTCTATCATTTTTTGCCTCCTCTTATTACGGCCCTCCTTTTATTTTATAGCCTCTTCTCGTTATGATTTCAGTTACCAAAGAATGAAGTTCTTTGTATTCCGGGAAACGAAAAGCAGGTGGCGTCATTTTCCTTTCTAATTGGCAGATCTTATAAAGATCATCGTTTAACTTATCAATGGTCTTTTGCTGCTTTTCGATTGTTTGCTCTAGAGTTATAACTCGGAATTTGAGCATCTGATTATCTTCTTTTAACTCAGCTATTAAACTCGGTGATCCCCAACCAAAAAGCGTAAATCCAGCCAGAATGCTAGCTATTGTAATATTACTCATTAGTTTCCTTTTCACCTTCCCCATCTTCTCTCTAAAGCCTCTCTAATGATTTTTGCTATTTTCTTTTTCCGAGATAACTCTTCTTCATTCAGGTATTCGTCTGCTCTTGTCGGTTTCTCAAGCCTCTTAGCCATTTTTTTCCAAAAACTGGGTGGCATATACACTCCAGCTTCTATTCCTCCCAGGAGTAAGGCAAGGTCTCCAGCCTCAGTCCTTACCCCTTCAAACAATACTTCTGTTCTCACCTTCCTCGTCTCCCCTCTTTTAGCCCTATTTGTAACCTCATTTCTTAAAATACCTCTTCTTGAATTTTGCCATCCTTCTCGATGCTGTTTTTCCAGCTAGTCGCTTGACGGGGCGGCCACATTGAGGACACTCATAATCTTGGATCGAAAGCTTATCGCTGAGGGCAGCATACCCTTTCCATTCGCAAGCCGGACACCAAACCGCAATTATCATCCTCTTCTTAGCTCCTTCCGGGTTTATTTTCTCTTAATAATTTCATGCCAATCCTTCCTCATTATTTCTTCGCCTCCTGTTCCTTGAGCCACTCTATAAGCGCCATTCTCACAAGAGATATAACAGACACCTTCTTTCTTTCTGCCATCCTTTCCAGTTTCTTCATTAAATTCTCGTCTAGGTGCCATAAAGCCTTAAGCAGAAAGGTCGATTTATCCATGGTTTATCCTTTCAAAACTTCTTCCTTGGTAGAGAAACTAAACTATTCCACAACTTTAATTTTAAATATAAGTTCTTTACCAGCTAGAGGGTGGTTTAGATCTAAGGTTGCCCTATCTTCTCCTATCTTTATAACTTGAGCTGACCTCGTTCGTCCTTCCCGAGTTTGTACAGATATCTTTTGCCCTACTTGCAACTTCTTTCCTTCAAACACATCTTTGGGAGCCTCCATTATTAACTCTTCTTTCCTTTTTCCAAACCCCTTCTCTGCAGGAACTGTAATCTCTTTTTCCTCACCTTTCTCCATTCCTATAACTTGCTCATCAATCCCCGGTAGAATCTCACCAGCTCCTACTCTAAATTCTACAGGTTTCTTACCTTCGGTAGCGGCAAAGACTTTTCCATTTTTTAGTTTGCCACTAAAATGCAGTTTCACCTCATCTCCCTTTTTTACTGGCATGCCTTTTCTCCTTTCTTTTGTTTTATTAAAATCTCTCTTTAAACCAAAGCCTATTTTAAGAGCTTAGGGTGTGAGGGTTCCATAGCTAATTTCTCCTCCTCTTCTTCTTTTTCCTTGGTGACAACCTTTTCCTCTTCGGCCTCTTTCCCCAATACTTTTTGTTTCTTTTCCCAAAGCATTTTTCCTTCTAAAATAGCATCGGCTATTTTAGATGTAATCAGTCTAATGCTTTTTATGGCATCATCATTAGCTGGAATGAGATAATCCACAAGACCAGGATCACCGTTAGAGTCCACAATAGCTACAATCGGAATGGCCAGTTTCCCTGCCTCCTTAACAGCTATTTCTTCCACCCTAAGATCGGTTACGAAAAGAGCTTGAGGAAGGGTGGTCATGTTCTTGACACCGGCTAGGTTTCGTCTGAGTTTTTCTAACTCCCGGCGAAAACCCATCTCCTCCTTCTTGGAGAGAACTTCCCATTCACCCGCTTCTTCCTGTTTTTCTAAGTCACGCAGTCTATTTATTCTCTTCTTTGCGGTGGAAAAGTTAGTTAAAAAACCTCCTAACCAACGATTGTTAATGTAAGAAGCTCCGCATCTTTTTGCCTCTTCCTCGACACACTTCTTTGCTTGCTGTTTAGTTCCCACGAATAACACAGCTCCTCCCTTCGCTGCTAGACCCCTGACAAACTCACAAGCCTCCTCTATTTTTTTTACTGTTATGCTGAGATCAAGGATGTGTATCTGATTTCTTTCCTGATAAATGTAGAGTTTCATCTTGGGATTCCAGGCGCTCCTTCGATGACCAAAATAAGCCCCAGCCTCTAATAGCTCCTTCATACTGACTACAGACATCTGTTTCCACCTCCCCGTAGTTAAAAGATTCCTCCAAGTTTTTCTCAGCAATTTAGTTATGTTTTATAAGACTATAAGGTTTTGGATTTACTATATAGACCTTGGGCATACGAAATAGAATGTTATGGGAAAGCAGGATCTGCCATATTCGCTGGAAAGATGCTTGAATTCCTGTATTTAGAGTCATATGCTGAGCCAGGAGCTTAAGGGTCCACTTATTAGCGGGATAGCCAAAGGCTTTTGGACTTTTTTGGATGCTTTCTAAAAGAAGCCTTCTATATTCCTCGGTTATCTTAGGTGGTCTACCACGGCGGGAACCTATAAAGAGTCCCTCAAGTTTCTTCTCCTTGTAAAAGGCAAGCCATCTGTAAACTGTACGTTCATTCATATTTGTTATCTTGGCAATTTCCGATATCCCCTTACCTAAATGCGTGAGCCAAATAACCTGGGCCTTCCGATATAGATGGGCATTGGGGGTCGTTTGCATGAGATTACGCAGTTCTCCTATCTCTAATTCTGACAACCTAATGAGAGGCATCTTAAAACTCCTTGACTGACAGCATTTTTAGAAATTATTAGAAAAAAACAAAAAAGTTCTTTTATAAATTATCATTTAATTTACACTATTATACTAAAATAAAAAAAATTTGTCAAATATGCCTTGGTCTTGTCAAAGAATAGGGAATTGATATAATCAAGTCATCTCTGACTCTCAGAGGCCAGATAAATATGGACACCACTTTGGATACTCTTAATTATCGAAATCTTTACCAGAGTGGGGAATTAAGAAAAAGGATAAAAAAAGCTTATAAACTCTTGGAAAACTGTAGTCTCTGTCCCCGGAGATGTGGCGTAAATAGAAGAGTAGGAGAAACCGGATTTTGCAGATCCGGTGAGAAGTTAGAGGTCTCCAGCTTTCATTCTCACTTTGGCGAAGAGCCACCAATTTCTGGCTATCGGGGCTCGGGAACTATCTTCCTGGCCCACTGTAATTTAAGATGTATCTTTTGTCAGAATTATCCTATATCCCATCTGGGGAATGGAAACAAGATCTCAACCCAACAACTTTCTCAAATGATGCTCAGTTTGCAGAAAAAGAGGTGCCATAATATAAACCTGGTAACTCCTACTCATTTCATGCCTCAAATTCTGTCTGGTTTCTCACAAGCTGTCGAGAGAGACCTGAACATCCCTTTAGTTTATAATTGCAGTGGATACGAAAGCGTTGAGACTCTCAAGCTTCTGGAGGGGGTAGTTGATATTTACATGCCTGATCTAAAATATGGAACTAGAGAGGCAGGAGAAAAGTATTCCTCAGCTCCTGATTACTTTGAAATAGCAAAAAAAGCGATAAAAGAAATGTATCGGCAGGTAGGAGACCTAAGGCTTGATAAGGAAGGAGTTGCTCAGAGAGGTCTTCTAGTTAGACATCTTGTTCTACCCAATGGACAGGCGGGGACAAGAAAAGTTCTTGCTTTTTTAGCAGAAGAAATTTCCTCCCACACTTACATTAGTATTATGAGCCAGTATTTTCCTGCTTATGAGGCGCAAGAATTCAAAGAGTTGAATAGGCGAATTACCCGCCAGGAATATCAACAAGTTCTGGACATGGCTGAACAGTTAGGTCTAGAGACAGGATGGCGACAGAATTAATTAAACTAGTAATCAGTGGTCAGTATTCAGCGAAAATCTTGGGTGGTTGGTCAGCCACGCCTGATTTTTGGCTATGAAGCCTGATTACTAAAAGAGGGAATCGTAATTAACTATCCCAAAGTTACATCTCACCTGAATATCTTCATTACGGGGGTTGCTCTTACAGCTATCCTCTCTCTTATCCTGGAGTACGGTTTTTATCTAGGAGTGAAAACCGAAGCTCTCCTCCATCGTCTGGATCTATTTATTGTAGGGATATTTCTTGCCGAATTTTTCTTTAAGTTAGCCTTAGCGAAAGAGAAGCGAGCTTATTTGATCGCTAATAAAGTTGATGGAGTAGTTATTGGCGTCTTTTTTGTCCTAATTTTATTTATTAACAAGTTATTTACTGCGCCTGAATTGGCTCAGTTTTTAGGAAGGATTGGCATTGTTTCTCCGGCCGAGGCCTATATAGTAATCTCTCAGGGGTATATTCTTGTGGCCTTGCTTCTCAAACTACCTCAACTCAACAAAGCTCTTCTCATTCTGAAGCTAAATCCCTCCTTAGTAGTTATTTTGGCCTTTCTCACTATCATCGGTATAGGGACTATGCTGCTTCTTTTACCCCGCTCTACCGCATCAGGAAAGGAGACCACTTTTCTAGATGCTCTTTTTACTGCTACTTCGGCGACCTGTGTTACGGGACTCATTGTTGTCGATACGGGAACTCATTTTTCCTTGCTCGGACAACTAACCATCCTTTCATTAGTGCAAATAGGAGGTCTAGGATTGATGACTTTTACCTCTTTCTTTGCCCTAGCCCTAGGCAAAGGATTTGGACTCAAAGATAGGGGTCTGCTTCAAGATATACTCAATTACAGAAGGCTAGGTAGAATTGGATCTTTACTTTTATCAATTCTCACCATCACCTTCATTATAGAGGCAGCTGGGGCTCTTCTGTTGTATAGCCAATTCTTACCCAGATATGGAGCAGGGGTGTCTAGTCTCTATTTTGCTATCTTTCATTCTGTTTCAGCCTTCTGTAACGCGGGATTTTCCCTTTTTTCGGATAGTTTTATGAGTTATCGAGGGAATTTAGGAGTTAATCTTATTATGAGTAGTTTGATAATCCTGGGAGGATTGGGATTTATGGTAATAACTAATCTTCTACGCTGGGTATATGTGCGTCTTAAGGGGGAAAAGCGGTCTTTGTCTCTTCAGAGTAAGCTGGTACTTTTGGTCTCAGGCATATTAATTGCAACAGGGCTCAGTCTTATTCTTCTAGGAGGAACTATGGAGAATCTTTCCTTTAAAGAAAAAGTGCTGGGAGCCTATTTTCAATCAGTAACCGCAAGAACAGCCGGGTTTAATACCTTAAATATAAGTGGTTTGTCTGTATCTTCTGCTTTTTTGCTCATTGTCCTCATGTTTATAGGAGCCTCTCCTGGCTCCACTGGAGGAGGTGTTAAGACCAGCACTTTTGCTGCACTAATTTTTACCATCAAATCTATGGCTCAGGGGAAAAACAGGGTGGAAGTTTTCCGCCGTACTATACCTCGCCTGATAGTTTATCAGGCCTTATGTGTTGTCATTCTAGCTCTGGGATGGATTGCCATTTCCACTTTCATCCTTGCTTTAACTGAAAACGCTTCCTTCATTAATATACTTTTTGAGGACCTTTCCGCCTTTGGCACGGTTGGTTTATCCAGAGGGTTGACCCCTAACCTGACCCCAGTGGGTAGAGTTGTCATCATCCTTACTATGCTGGTGGGAAGAATTGGTCCTCTAACCCTGGCATTAGCTATAGGGGGAAGAAGAATTAGTGAGCTTTATGAATACCCTGAAGAAAGAATAATGATAGGGTAGGAGGAAAAAAATGCGTAAGTTTGCCGTCATCGGGCTAGGGCGATTTGGTGGAACGGTAGCCCAGAGTTTGGCTGAAAGAGGAGCTGAGGTAATCGCTGTTGATAAAGATGGTAAGTTGGTTGACAAATTTGCCGAAATTGTGGATCTAGCCGTTAGGTTGGATTCTACAGATGAGGAAGCTTTGAAATCTCAAGGGATAAATCAGGTAGATGTGGCCATCGTGAGTATAGGAGATTTTGAGGCTTCTGTTCTTACTACTGCTCTTCTGAAGCGACTAGATGTTCCAATGGTCATTACTCGGGCCTCCCAGACCGCATCAGATATTCAAGATCGAATACTGAGTCTTGTAGGAGCGGACAGGGTAGTTTTACCTGAGATGGAAATGGGTAAGAGATTAGCCAGGAATCTTTTGGTTTCCAGTGTCCTCGATTACGTCCCAATTTCTGATAAGTACAGCGCAGCAGAGATCCGATCTCCTAAATCTTTCTGGGGTAAAAGGATAAGTGATCTTAAGATCCGACAGAAATACAAAGTAAACATTTTAGAGATGAAGAAAGTATCCGGGGAGGGGGAAGACGAGCGGGTGGAGAGAATAAACTATCTTCCTCAGTCCGATGACGTTATCGAAAAGGGAGATATTTTGCTGGTGATAGGCGAAGAAGAAGATATTGAGCGTCTCTCAAAAGAAGAGTAGTGATTAGCTAGCTGTTTACAATCTTTGAAAGTTTGCTATGCTTAAACCGTAGCAAGCCGGGATGGCGGAAGTGGTAGACGCGCATGGTTGAGGGCCATGTGGACGTTTCAGTCCATGGGGGTTCAAATCCCCCTCCCGGCACCAGACAGTAAAGAGGATTAAGCATTGAGAACTAAGAGTTATAATACAGATAGAACTGAGAGCTAAGAATTAAGAATTGAGATTTACCGAAAATTACAAAAATGCTTTTATTAATTCTTAGTACTGAGTTTTTGGAGGGTGGTAAGTTATTGTAAATAGAACTAAGCATTAAAAATCAAGATTTGCCAGTGGATTTTTTCTTAGTTCTCAGTTCTGAATTATTAGGGAACATTTCTCCTTTTTGGCAGTCTAATAATAAGAATAACTTTTGAGAAGCTGGGATCAAAAAGAGGGAGGTGATTTGTAGGGTAAGAAACAAGAGGTATCTTTGTAATTAAGACTTAAAGGAGGATTTAGATGTTGAGAAAGAAAAAAAGTTTGATACTAGCCGGTCTATTTCTGATTTTACTGGCTGGTGGTTTATTTATCCCTCAGCAAGATGCAGCCGCACAAAAGATCCGCATTGCGGTGATGCCCTTTAAGATAGGCAATATAAAAAACTGGTGGGGTTGGGGTTGGGACCCTGGCGAAGGGATCTCAGATATGTTGGTCACCGAACTGGTAAATAGTGGTAGGTTCAGTGTGGTGGAGCGAGAACGCCTGGACGAGGTACTTCAGGAGCAGAATCTGGCTAGAGAAGGAGTAGTGGATGCAGCTACGGCAGCCAGGATAGGAAGGATCCTGGGGGTACAGCTCTTTGTCTTTGGAACGGTCACCCAATTTAGCCTGGACTCAAAAATTATAGAGCTTCCCGTGGTGGGAGAACTTGCTGAATGGCGGGCACGATGTACCCTCAATGCAAGATTAGTAAATGTGGAGACCTCCGAGATCATGGCAGCCGTAACCGGACAAGGGGCTAAGAGTCAGAGTAACGTTGCCCTTAGTGAAAACTGGGGTGATCTATCCGGTTTTACTTTTGGTAGCTCAAGATTCGCGGAACATATTCTCGGTAAAGCTACCACCAAAGCAGTTGAAGACGTAGCCGAAAAAATTGAGGAAAAGACGGTCGGTTTGACACCCGTGGTGGTAACTCCCGAGGTAACCCCGCAGGTTACCGTAACTCCTACAGTTATTCAGGCGAAGATCCGCATCGCGGTGATGCCCTTTAAGATAGGCAATATAAAAAACTGGTGGGGTTGGGGTTGGGACCCTGGCGAAGGGATCTCAGATATGTTGGTCACCGAACTGGTAAACAGTGGTAGGTTTAGTGTGGTGGAGCGAGAACGCCTGGACGAGGTACTCCAGGAGCAGAATCTGGCCAGAGAAGGAGTAGTTAATGCAGCTACCGCAGCTAGAATAGGAAGGATTCTGGGGGTACAGCTTTTTGTTTTTGGAACGGTCACCCAATTTAGCTTGGAC
>Ga0307429_1000662_pt1 | contig 19008 bp, 20 predicted proteins | sample SalMarWE160230MG_FD_202151 | JGI IMG/M metagenome (GOLD analysis project Ga0307429, IMG submission 202151) | Salt marsh sediment microbial communities from the Plum Island Ecosystem LTER, Massachusetts, United States - WE1603-230 | ecosystem: Environmental > Aquatic > Marine > Intertidal zone >... | reverse complement strand
AATGTAGGAGGTATCCACTCCGTGCTCGCGGGCCTTGTTCGCGATCATCCGGCCCAGAGGATTGTTGGTGAGGCGAGTGACGTAGGCCACTCCAAGCCCCAGTCGTTGCGCAGCGACGGCCACGTTTAACTCCGAGCCACCCACGTTCACGTCGAGAAGGCTCGTCTGTTCCAGCCGTCTGAAATTCGGTGGTGAAAGGCGGATCATCGTCTCGCCGAAGGTCACAAGGTCATGATTATGTCCCACTGTCACTCCTTTACCCTATAGCTTCATATTGTACTAAGTGCCTTGTCCAAAGCCGAAAGCACCGTCTCCACCGCCTCTGAAGTTGCCCCAGGCCCCATGTGCCCAATCCGAAATACCTTGCCTTTAAGCTCTCCCAGGCTTCCGGCAAGTAGGAGTTTGTGCTGTTGCCGCATGTAGGCAAGCAGCTCCTCCACCTTGCCCTCCGGTCCGATCACCGCGGTCACCCCATGGGAGGCAAACTCATCGGGCACATAGGGCTCAAGACCAAGGTTTCGCAACCCTTGGCGAAGCTGTGCCGTCGTCTCGCGGTGGCGTTGAAACCGGTTCTCAAGCCTCTCTTCCAGGATCCGCTCCACCCCTACCCGAAGAGCGCGCACGTTGTTCACTGCGTGGGTGACAGGATGGGGGTGCCAATTGCCCCACTTTTTCTCGTACTCTTTCCAAACCTTGAGGTTCAGATACCAACCAGGACTCTCTACCTGGTTGATCCATTTCCAGGCCGCTTTCCCCACCGCTACCAGCCCTAATCCTGGTGGCGATTCCAGTCCCTTTTGCGAGGCGGATATACAAATGCCAATTCCCCAAGCATCCATCTCAAGAGGCTCAATGGCCAAAGAAGAGACAGCATCCATCATGAATAGAACGTCGTAGCGCTGGCATAATTCAGCCAGTTCTCGGATTGGGTTGAGCACCCCGGTGGATGTCTCACAGTGCACAGCCGCAAGGACATTCAAGTCCCCTTTTTGGATAGCTTTCTCTACCTGACCCACCTCAACCGGCTGACCGACGGTAAACTTCACCGTCTGAACGTTCGGCGTATAGGTGCGAGCGATCTCTTCGAGGCGTTCGCCAAAAAAGCCATTCTGAGGGATCAACACCTTCCCATCAGGGAAGAGGAGTGAACCAAGAGCCATATCGAGGCCAGCACTCCCCGATCCTGGGAACAGAAAAAGATCTCCATTAGTTCGGATAATCTTACGTAAGAGATCCTGGGTTTCTTTGTAAAATGTTGTCCACTCCTCACCATAATGGGCTACCAACGGCTCGGCCATGGCGGACAACACTTCTGGAGCGATCTCGATCGGCCCTGGAATCATCAGTCTCAACTTGTTCATCTGCCACCTCTCATTTACAATTCGCTCTCAACTGTGTCATGAACCAGCCAAGAATTTAACCTCTTCGTGTCTTAACCAACTTAGAGGCCCTGGGCTAGTTTGCTTCATGCTTGAAGCTATATTTCCGAACCGCAAAGCTTCCTTTGGGCCCAACGCTAGGTAGCCGAAGAGAAAGCCACCTGCAAAGGCATCCCCGGAGCCTAATCGGCCGACCACTTCGAGATCATACCATTTGTCTCGGTAGACTTTTCCAGCACAGACGGCGATTCCACTTCGTGCGTTCCTCCATATTGATGTACCTATCCCTGTCCGAAGGCTTACTACTACACAGTCAATCCCAAAGTGGCAGCTCAGCTCTCGAGCAGCAGCCTCGACATTATAATCAGAGATACCAAAAACACGTCTCGCATCTGCTTCCGTGACAAACAAGATGTCGACGTATTTCATCATTGGGGAAAGTATGTTTCTAGCACGATCTTCTGACCAGATGATACGCCGGTAATTTACATCGAAACTTACGCTTACATCAAGCTCTTTAGCGATCTTCATGGCCTTAAGAGTTGCTTTTGCGGTGCAACAAGAGAGCCCTGGTGTAATTCCACTCACGTGCAGAACTTTGGCGTCAATCAGCACGGACTTCCAATCAATCTCGCTTGGCCCAAAGGTCTGCATAGAACTACCTGCTCGATCATATAAAACCTCCGTTTGATGGGGACTCGCACCGAGATCAGCATACATAATTCCCACACGGCCTTCTTCAGTCCAAATCGTATACGAAGTGTCAATGTCGTGCTCTTTGATTTTGTTGATGACCAGATGGCCCAACACATTATCGGTTATTTTTGTCACAAATGTGCCTTTGAGTCCTAATTGAGACGCAACCAATACTGTGTTAAGCTCGCTACAAGCTGGATTTACCTCAAGTACGGGTGACTGCTCAATCCGGTTATAGGTTTGTACAAAAAGGCCTAACATCACATCTCCAAATGCCACAATCTTCATGCTCTTATTTCCTTGCAAGGAATCATGAAACTAAACTGCTCACGAAAACATGATCCTTGAATCATACAGCAACCTTTCCACTATAGGACCCTCTCAGCATCGAAGTCCTCAATACTTCAGCCACGGGATCCCGATAGACCCATCCTGTTCTTTCAAAACCTGATCTCATCTTTTTCGCGAACTTGTTCCTCTTTAAAGAGGCTTCAGAACGTGATTCCCATTTTCTCCAATTCATTTATTGCTTTTTTTATGATTGATTCCGCCGGCAAAATATACGGGAGTCTAGGATATCCAGCATTGACTCCTCTTGCGCGGAGAATCCCCTGAATCATAGGAAGGGTTGGTGCGTAGTGCATAATATCGCGCATACGTGAAACACGTCGTTGCATCGGGCGTGCTGCTTCCAAATTCCCATCCTTAACGGTGTTGAACAACTCAACTACGGGTTCAGGAATCGCGTTTGCAAGACCTGATACTGATGCATGTGCTCCCATCGCCACAGCCGGAAGAATCAGAGCCTCCGTACCTATGACGGACACGAAATCGCTACGATCAACAGACCAAAGAAAGCTGTAGAAGGTCATAATGCTGAAGCTCGAATCCTTCACTCCTTTTACCCCCAGGCTCGCTAAACGAGCGAGGAAGTTGGGAGATATCGAGACACCCGTCGTCTTGGGGTTGTTATAGACGAAAACAGGGATCGAAACAGCATTCACCAAAGCCTCGAAATGCCGAGCTACTTCATCTTCTCCAAAACAATAGTAAATTGGCGGTACAGCGGCTACTGCAGTGGCTCCGGTCTTCTCGGCATGTCTCGCTAGCTCGACAACGGATCGTGTAGAAGCGCCTCCAACGTGCATTATGACAGGTACACGGCCATTCACCTCGTCTATAATGATCTCCGCTTCTCGCTTTCGTTCATCTTCACTCATAAGAGGGCCTGATCCATACGTTCCACAAGGATAAAAACCTTGTACTTTATCTATCAAGAAAGAGATGATCTCACGCTGAGCCTTCTCGTCGAAGTTGCCTTTCTGATCGAAAGCAGCCAACACTGGTGGGATTACTCCGGTTAATTCACGATCCATTGGTACCTCCTCATAATTTGCAAAGCTTCATAGGTGTTCCTATTAACGATCTTACTAACAATAGTCGTAGATAACCTCTGATTCATGCCTCCTTTCCAACTTCATGGTCAATCCACCCTCCTACTTTGATATCCCGATCTTTCTTCAACCCAAAAGTCTATCTGGGCGGTTTGCCTTCCATGCTGATGCCAGTTTCTTCCCTCCACGCGTCGTTGTGCTTTCAAATTTCGAAACTCTGGAGAGCTACCGGCAGTTTTTCCCCCAGAAGCATCGAGCTATATGAAGAGCTCCTCGAACCGTTGCTTCCTCCATTTCTTTGTCCGTCAAGAGAAGGATTCTCTTTTCCGTCGTCAGTCCCGCTTGCACGCACAGGTGTTTGAACGCCTCACAACGAGGTTTGCTTCCGACAAGTACCATTCCGCGAGATAGATCGATACCAACGCGATCGGCTCTTCGGAGTGCCTGCAAGTCAGATTCTATGAGAGCTCCCTCCAGTAGTGCCAGTCTCTGTGCGGGCGTCGTATCCATCAGAACATCGACAAGACGTGGAAACAGCACCGCTCTCAGCAAACCCCATTCTCTTGTGAGCTCTGCTCCAATCTCGAGCCACGCAACATTGTAGCCGGCTCCGCTCCAGTGATCGTTAGACACGGAGTGAGCAATAGAGGTATTTGAAAGGAGTGCTTTGAAAACCTGGCCGCTCAGCGTCGTGAGGCTTGATTGTACCTCACTGTGAGTGTTGATAGCCACAGCTTTAGTATGAGAGCTTAAGAACACAATGTTTGTAGGAAGCTCGGGATGGAAAGTACCAATAATACCCAACGCTTGTGTTTCCTCTGCACGCATGAAATCCAAGTTGTGTAGACAGCCCTTTGGACTCAATCGGGAAGAGTTCTTCACTCCAGGGATGAAATGCATCGGCAAGTTGATGATCTCCGGATCAGTATTGGAAGCCACATGCTTGGCCAACTTCCCAACGCCTGCTGGCGCCTCACAGTGCGGTACGTGCAGCAATCCTAGCTCCGATGTCGCCATCCCTAATGCGAAAATGGCGCCCACGGAGCCTTCGGTGAGTGTGGCGTGACGGAGAGCCTGTCTAATGGTCTTTCTGATGCCAGACTTCAAAACGGCTTCTGACCGAGAAACAGCGGTATCTCGCACTCCAACTTGGGTTGTTACCCTACTCTTGATTGTCCCTTCAATAGTAACCCAGCACCTTGTATATGTTGTACCAACGTCAAGGATGAGGATAACACGTGGAAGATCATGCGTTTCGTGAATCACACTAACTCCTGCTTCCTTCCTCTCTTCTGATGTCAAGTGTCTTTGCACTCTGGACAGCTGCAGACAGTGCTCGGGCTTTATCAGTCAGAACGTCAAAATCGTTTCTAGCAACCGCCAACTTATCAACGAGCCAACCTCCAGCACAGACCACCGCAGCACCGGCACGGATGAACGCTCCCGCCGTCTCTGCCGTCACGCCACCTGTCGGCACGAGCGGAATCTGCGGCAGTGGACCATGCACCGCCTTGAGATATTCAGGACCGAGAACGTTTGCTGGGAAAACCTTCACCATGTCCGCCCCTGCTTCCCAGGCAGTGAGAATCTCGGTTGGGGTCATTGCACCAGCAATGACAACCACCCCGTACCGGTGAGCCATCTCGATTACATCGAGTTCAACTGTTGGGGTAACGAGGAATTCCGCCCCGGCAAGGATCGCCTGACGAGCAGTAGCCGCATCGAGAACAGTCCCCGCCCCCATGAGAACCCCGTCTAGCCTCCCCGTTGCTTCCTCAATCGCTCGCAGCGCTCCGGGGGTGGTCATCGTGATCTCGACACAGTCGAGCCCGCCTTCCTGCAGGGCCTGCGCGATGTGAACGAGGTCTTCCGCCTGGTTGACCCGGATGATGCCTAATGTTCCAGCTTCTTCTAACTGGTTAATCGTTAGTAATTTACTGATAGTTTCCTCCTGGTCAGGACTGTTAGTATTTGCTTTCCATGGAAGCATATACGTCCATGAATTCCGATTTGTCTGCTGCAATGTTGACCATAGAAGGCATGGATCCTTCGACTGACTCAATATCCTTTAACCCATGCCCCGTAAGAACGCAAACAACGCGCTCGCCCTTTTGGATTACGCCGTGTTTGAGAGCTTCGGCTAATGCGGCAACGCCTACAGCAGCGGCTGGTTCCACGAGGATCGTCTCATTCACTGCTAAGGATCGGCACGCTGACAAGATTGCCTCGTCCTCTACTGCAATCAGAGTTCCTCCACTTGCTCGAATCGCCGTAAGCGTTAGAGTTCCTGTTTCTCCTGGATCATCAAGCGTCAGAGCAGTAGCAATAGTATTAGGTGGTTCTGACAATCTGGGAACATTCTCAAGGCCAGCATTAAACGCTTTTACAATTGGGCAGCTTCCACTTGGTTGCACCCCGATAATCCGTGGGATTCGCACAATCATCCCTGCTCGATGCAACTCATCAAAACCCTTCCATATACCTGAGATTAGTGTGCCGGAGCCTACTGGAACAACTACTGCATCTATATCAGGAAGTTCTTCTGAGAGTTCATAGGCCAAGGTTTTGTAGCCATCCAGGATGAATGGATTCCTTACAGCAACGGTATTCATGAGGGGCCAGCCCTTTTCCTTTGCTAGACTTTCGGTCAAGGTCAACACGTCTGTCTCACGCTCTGCTTGTACAGCAAAAACTGTGGCTCCATAAGCTTGAGTCATGAATGCCTTTGACCGCGTCCCCCCCTGATACATAAGTATCACAGCATGCACGCCAGCCAAGGCTGAGTATAGAGCAACAGAGCTTGCGGCGTTCCCGCTGGACATCATGATTACAGTTTTAGCGGAAGGATCGAGAGCACTGGTCATCATCGCTACGCCACGGTCCTTAAATGAACCTGAAGGGTTAGCACCTTCGTCTTTGAGCCAAAGGTTGATCCCCCATTTGTCCCCAACTGTGCGGCTGGCATAGAGTGGGGTTTCACCCTCTCTGCGGCTTATCCTCCGAGGTAGAGGCGGCAAGAAGTCTGCAAAACGCCATATCCCCGCTGCACCCTGACGCGGCGGCCACGTAGGTGGGGTCGATAGATCGTATTCCGCGAGCAACAACCCGTCGTCATCAGGACATTCACGTCTTGTCATTGGAAAGAGGCGTTTACATCTCTGACAGCGCAACCCAATAAATCGACTCACTACCTTCTGTTCATCGTGCGTCATTATTCATCCTCCTGATGTGCACTCTGTTTCTGGAATGGTTTTCCGAAATTTGTCGTGCCTCCAACTACTCATCGACACGATCAGCTTGCTAATCTGTTTAACGGCCGCTGCAAGAATGCGATGGCCGAAGACTACGGTGGCAGTAGATGGATCGCTGAGGACACCGGATGGACTGTGATCACGTAGTGAAAAACCTAGTTGTACTTTAGATTCACCGAACCAATCCTCGGAACACCACCATCCTTGCGGTGACTGCGACCAGGTACCTGTAGGTAACGGTGTTCTCACCAAGTGTGGGTAAAGGGCAAGCATCAGTGACGTTTCCACCTCGCCAGCGTGACCGATTCCGCCAGAATGAGACTGGCGACTCTCTCTAATTGTGTGAGCAATCAGATGCCAATAGGTACTGGCAACGATACACACTTCGCGTTCTGTGCCCTGTCTTATACGGTCGATCGCCAGGCGTAAGGGCGCTGTGTTACCCCCACGCCCCTTGACAAAGAGCAATCGCTGAAACCCATGATTAATAATCGAATTGCCTATATCGACAAGCTGCGGAACAAACAGGCCGTCGTGTAGCGACACGGTACCAGAGTACATCATGTGGTGCTGGGACGAGCCGTACGTTAGAGTAGGAAGAAGCAAAACGGGAACAGAGTCACTCACCCGTTTCACGGCACGAGTTGCGATTTCACTCGCGATTATTGCATCCGTTCCTACGGGTAAGTGTGGACCATGCTGCTCGGTCGACCCTGTCGAAATAACGACCACTGCATCTTGCTCTGCTAATGATGCAATCTGATCACGGGAACATAAATCCCAGCGTAACGGAGCCCCGTGGGTTCCGTTGTTTTGCAAAACTGGATTTGCGTTCATCACAATTGAGCTTCCCCACAAAGCCTCTGGATAGTTGACAGATAGACCTTTAACGACATCCACAGCTGATCCAGATCAATGTATTCATCAGCTGAATGAGCTTGTGCAATATCACCAGGGCCACAGATTATGCTGGGAATTCCGTAAGCTGCTAACCATGGTGCATCCGTGCCAAACGGGACACCGCATGGATCACTTGGAAGCCCCAAGTTGGCGAGCACGAACTGCATTGTTCTTACTAGAGGATGCGAAATTGGCGTCTCCATCGGGCAGTTGTGGCGAGTCTCATCCATACGTATAAGTTCTACATGGACACCGGGCACTGACCGCGCCGCCTGTTGTACAATTTGCGATACATCATCGACAATAGACTCAATTTCCTCGCCAGGGAGCCAACGCCGATCTATTCGAACGGTACATGAGTCAGGCACCACGTTGGGCATTGTCCCGCCATGGATCGCGCCAATGTTAAGGGTGGCTCCACCAAGTAAGGGATGTCGTATAGAAGTATTAATGCGAGAGGCGAGCTCATTCAAAGCAATGACAGCATGCGAAGCAGCAACGATCGCGTTTGCTCCCTGCTCCGGACAGCTTGCATGCCCAGCCTTCCCCGAAAATTGCAGCTCCATCCACTCAACACCTTTATGAGCAGCGACTAGGCGCAGCTGGGTTGGCTCACCGATTACCGCCATTTCCGGACGACGTCCAGTGTCGAGGAATGCCTTCGTCCCGATACCGCCAATCTCTTCTCCTGCAACAGCAGAAAGCATTACTCCGTGCTTCAAAGAGATCCCAGCACGATTAATAGCAACAAGTGCAAGAGACATTGCCGCTACTGCTCCTTTCATGTCCACGGCTCCACGACCGGAAAGCCGCTGTTCGTCGAGCCGTACTGCTTGTGGAAGATCGGTTGGTGGGACCGTATCGATGTGCCCATTGAGCAAGAGCCGCATACGCCCGCTGCTAGCTGAGTGCTCAACAACAAGATTTAAGTGTGTAGGAGGACGCACGGCTTCAACATGGCAAATTAACCCTTCCTTAGCAAGGAACGATTGTAAGTATGCAACGACGGCTTGCGTACCAAGCTTAGGATCACTCGGAATTGCCACTAACGACCGAGCAAGCTCGTAGAGTTCATTCTTGGAGATGGTCGCTAGTGCAGTCTCTTCAGGTAAATCACTCATCGAACCACTGCTTCAATGTTTTCATTATTGCTCCTTTGAATTCACTATTACTCTGACTATCAACCCAATCTCGCGAGGAGTTTATCAGCTAGATTTGATGTACCCCAAGCCATGTGAGAATAGCACCCCCTATTCCCTAACACCTAAATTAAAGGTACAGACGCTCCGTTTATCTTGGGCCAGTGTGAATTGCGTTTTCCATTACAGATTGGTCCTTGACCGGAAACAGTTACAGAACTACCAGTGTACTTTATTGGGACGTACTCCGATACAGCTTTTGGCATAGCAGGGAGCTCCATCTTTAATTGCTCTGTCACTTCAATGTAATTGCGCATAACTATGGTCTCCTTATTAAGTAAATAATTTCAATAATCACACTTCTTTGCACATCACTAACGTCCTAACACATTGCCTTTCCAAATCCCTAATAGGTGTATAGGACCATACTAGATGTATTAACTTATTATATGCATATCAATTAAATATGTCTTCATCTTCTTTTCATCTAAGCGAACTCCTAAGCCTGGAACCTGCGGTACATCGAAAGTTCCATCAGCTGACATAGAGACGGGAGGGTCCACTATATCATCGATCATATAGTGTCCTGATTCCTGGATATCACTAGGATAGTTTATTCCGGGGAGAGATGCATAAATGATATCATATACTAGGCCAATTCCGGATGATATCATGCTTCCTGCCCATACTCCAATATTATGTTTGACACACAGATCATGAATTTTCTTAGCCTCCGACATTCCTCCAACACGTGATAACTTAACATTGATGATGCGGCAACTTTGTAGTTCAATCGCGTGGCCTGCAGCACGGACGTGCACAATACTCTCATCTAGACATATAGGTGTTAATAGCTCTTTCTGTAGGTTCGCATGATCAATTAAATCATCATGCGCTAACGGTTGCTCAATCTGAGTAAGATCTAAGGCGTCTAATCGTTTCAATTGATGACCAGCAGACGTCAAGTTATACGAGCAATTAGCATCAACCATGAGTGGAAATTTACCTACATGGCTTCTTACGACTTTGAGTATTTTGTAATCGTGACCTGGAGAGATTTTTAGTTTAAGCCGTTTAAATCCTTTTGCTAATTGCGTGTCGATTTCTTGTAAAGTCTCATGTGCAGTAGAGAATATACCTATAGCCGCCCCTGCGTCGACTGCCTTCTTTGTGCCTCCCAAGAGTTTATAGATGGGCTGTCCTTTTTGCTGACTAAGAAGATCCCAGTAAGCTTGCTCAACAGAACTTTTGGCCATGTGATTCCCAATTACTCTAGACATCGCGTTAACAAGGTCGTCTACTTCATCAATGTTTTTCCCTAGAAGACCTGGCAATAGAAACTCTATTAGAATAGGTTTACAAGTTGCGATGGCCTCACAACTATACTGTGGATTCACCCCTGCTGAACACTCTCCAATTCCGACTGCGCCTTCTGCAAATAACTTGATAATTAGAAACTGCTGTTCTGTTTCCACGCCTCGAGCGGTGACGAACGGCTTAACCATAGGAATAGAAATATGGTAAATCTCCGCACGCTCTAATCTCATTCTTAACCCCCTATCATTTATTTTTTCGCGCAAGCCTTATTGCTAACTTTGCGGCATTTGCTACATCTGGTGCATACCCATTAGCGCGATCTTGTCAGCGTATTCTTGGGTACCCGCCACCCCTCCGATCATCACCTTTATCTGACCGCGAAGACCGGCCTGTTGAAGCGCATCGATAATCTGCGGCATGTGAATCATCGTTGTCGTTAATAGCGCAGACATATCGATGATATTGGGCTTGTGTTCCTTCACTGCTTTCACGAACTTCTCTCCTTGTCACCGCCACACCGAGGTTTACGACCCCGAACCCTGCCCCTTCGAGCATCATCGCCACGAGGTCCTTGCCGATGTCGTGCAGGTCACCTTCGATGGTACCGATCACGACCTTGCCGCGTGCCCTCACCCCCGCCTTGGCCAACAGCGGCTTCACAGTATTACTACTGCGCTTTTCATTGCCTGAGCCGAGATGAGCATCTCGGGGACGTAACAATCCCCTTTTCCGTACTCTTCGCTGGCGATATCCATCGCTGGCGTAAGTGTTTCATCGAGAATCTGCTGTGCATTGAATCCCTGGGAAAGCGCCTCTCTTGTAAGTTTCCCCGTTTTCTCCCCGTCTCCGTATAATACAGCTTGCCTTATCGCCTCTTGCATTTTAAGATTCTCCTTGGTTTGCGATATAAGTTTTATACTTCCTTCTCAATAACTTCTTCTCTTGAGATAGGCAACTTATCTATTCCCTCCTTTCGTGCGAATGCTGCCATAACTTCGAACAATTCATCCACACATGCGGGCTCAAGAGAACTCTCTTTAGTTGGATCCAAGTCCAAGATATTCTTCACTTTCAAGTGAGCACGTTCGCGAATGTCTGAACCCTCAGCTCCCTTTCCAGATCTACCATCCTGATCGATAGTGTTAAATGAAGGTTCCCAAAATTCTTCTTTGAAAAAACGGAGAGTATGTTTCGATGTAAGGAAGTGTTTACTTTCCTTCTTATTTGTTCTAATGAGTTGTTCTGCTAAATTCTCTGGGCACAAATGTATTCCCTTAGAAAGCCTACGAGCAAACCCACAAATCTCGTTATCTATAATTAGCTTTTCAAGGCTTTGAGTACTGGCAAATTCCAGCATCCCCGGTCCGGCAACAATATTGGCGCCGGCAAGTAACGAGGCGGTTATTCCCAGACCTGTCTCGAGCCCAGCTTGCATATCTAACCTTTTACTATCAGCTCTCCCAAGATTAGATGTAGTTGGCAATCGAAAGTGCTTCCCAATTTCGATCATACCACAGTCAAGCAGAATCGCCTCGGGGGATGCCATTGTTGGAGTAGCTGAGCGCATGTTCAGGTTACATGCGCCCCCCCCCCAAATGAACCTTGCTCCAGGGTTTGCCACCTGGTGAATTACCAATCCTGATAGATTCTCTGCAGTGGCTTCTAGCATCGTTCCAGCTAGCGTAACAGGAGCGGTAGCGCCAGCAAACGGAATATGAACAGCCATGGCTGGGATATTGTCCCGGGCGCTGTTGATAAGGTTGTATGCGCTCATCTGACTCCAACCCAATGGAGAAACACTATTAGCGCAAATGATATGCGAAGGCTTATTGCTAAATCTTTCCGCTCCCTGTGCTACAATCCACAACAGTTTACGCATGACCTTGTACCCTGATGGGGTAAACGCAGTGAGAATTGTTGGTTTCGTAGAGAACAAGAGCGCGACGAATAGCCGGTACGCATCTGTTATTCTCGCTGGAACATCATTGCATGTAAATAAGGAAGAATGGAAAGATATGTTACTGCATGCATTAACAATTTTTATATGATTTATTAGATCCTGAGTTACTGCAAGGCGTCTCTTTGTGGGATTATCAAGATCATGTACATATATGGCAGTACCACCGGTCTCGAAATAAACGTTATTATCTCTAAGACAATAGCATTCATTGCGTAAGTGATCATAAACAGCAAATCCCTTGGGAACACTTTTTAGGGCGTCTTCAATTAAGTCCGCGCTGATTCTTACGATGTTTTTCTTAAAATCTACTTTTGCACCGGCATCTGACATTAGTTCCTGGGAGTTTCTATCGCTTAGTGTAACGCCAGGATTGCTGAGCAATGCAAAGGCCCTTTCTACGATATATGTTACATCACTTTCCTCTAAAATCTGCCATTGAGGAATGGCATGTTTTTCCACCTTTTCTCCCCCTGATGTATTATCTCTGTGATCTGGGTTCATTAAGTCGCTTTTTCTCGCTTTTCGCTAAAGAAGATAATAAGTTATAGCACATTCTTTCTATGCGAAGGTGCCTCAGCGTTGATCACAACCGTACCTCTCTTTAGTAGACAGTAGATCTCCTCCTTGGGTTTGGCAAGTACAGAGATGTCCTTTAAAGGATTGTGCTGAAGTACCAGAATGTCGGCTTCTTTGCCAGGGGAAAGTGAGCCAACACGATCCTCGATGCCAAGCAGTTTTGCTGCCTCCACTGTAGCGGAAGCAATGGCTTGAGCTTCGGTCATCCCGTTTTCCACAAGGAACTCGAATTCTCTTCCCGTACCCCCTGGGGGATTCAGCGGCGTGCCACAATCGCTTCCGAAGGCGATGGGAACGCCAAGTTCGCATGCCTTCTTGAACGTTAATGTCTGATGCACCAAAAGTTTCTTGCAATTGTCCTGCATAAATTGGGGTACTCCGGCAGCTTTTGCTGAGTTATCTGCCATGAAGGCTGTAGCCCCAATACACATAACAAGGTAGATGTTGTTTTTCACCATCTTTACCAAGGTTTCTTCGTCCGCGTAGGTGCCATGTTCAATAGATTGAACTCCTGCCTTTATAGCGTTCTTGATTCCCTCTAAGCCGTGAGCGTGTGCGGCAACTTTCTTCTCTGCTCGGGAGGCTTCCTGGACGATTGCTTGCAATTCGGCAAGCGAAAGTTGCGGCAGTCCTGGGGCGCCTATAGAGCTGACGCCGCCACCTGTTGCCATTACTTTGATTTGATCAGCGGTCATGGCGAGTTGTTCGCGCACTCCCTTACGGGCCTCGTCAAGGCCGTCGACTTCACGGCTTCGAAGAAGCAATGAGGCATGTCCTCCAGTGATGCAGAGAGGGCGGCCACTGGCATACATCCTTGGCCCAGGTACAATTCCCTCGTTGATCGCGTTGCGAAGTGCAATGTCCACATACTCCCGCCCTCCCATGTCCCGGATGGTTGTGAACCCGCTGTACAACAACATCTGTGCACCGTGAGCTGCACGAAGTGCAACTTCCGCTGCAGAGATATCCTTTGTGAGAAAAGGATCGACCCCTCCGTACAGGCCTGTGGTATGGACATGCGCATCGATCAGACCAGGGATGAGCCACTTGTCCATTACAGAGATGACCTTCTCGCTAGCTCTAGGTTCTAAGTGTTGCCCAAGCTGTACGATGATTCCCTGATCCACTTGTAGGTCCAGCTGGCGAAAACCTATCCCTTGATCGTCTTGAATAAGCACGTTGCCATTGCTAAGCAGCATTATGTTCCCCCTTATTGAAGTTAGTCAACCTCTTTCGTGAAGCGGTTTTCACAGTCAGAGATCTACCCTGGCAATACCACAGCCAACTTATCTAAAATGGCATGTAGTGATAATTTATTGAATTTATCTTAAAGTATGCTCATATTATTCACTAGATGCCAATGATTTGGTTTACGAAATGCTGAGACCGAGGGTCTTGCGGAGATTGGAAGAACACCTCTGGTGAAGCTTCCTCAACAATCCGCCCGTCTACCATGAAAACTACCCGATTGGCAGCTGCCTTTGCGAAACCCATTTCGTGTGTCACGACTATCATGGTCATTCCTCGATTAGATAGATCCGCCATGACGTCAAGGACATCCTTGATCATCTCCGGATCAAGAGCGGAGGTTGCTTCATCGAAGAGCATGAGCTTCGGATCCATTGCTAGAGCCCGCGCTATGGCGACACGCTGTGCCTGCCCTCCTGAGAGTTCATCGGGATATGCGTCTATTTTTTCGATCAATCCCATTCGCTCAAGGAGTTCTCGCGCTTTACTAATTGCATCAGCTTTCGTTACTCTCCTAACTTTTGTTGGACCTAGGATGAGGTTGTTCAATACATTCATATGTGGAAACAGATTGAAACTTTGAAAAACAATCCCGATCTCCTTTCGGGCCTCCCGCAGATTTGCCTTGTCCCCTGTAATCTCTACGTTATCGACCCATACCTCACCTTGCCGAGGTCTCTCGAGGCCATTAATACATCGGAGTAGTGTGCTCTTTCCCGCACCACTTGGCCCGCAGATGATCACCGTTTCTTTTTTTTCAACACTCAGCGTGACATCAACGACTGCTTGAAGGGATCCAAAACTCTTTGTTACGTTTTTTATCTCTACAACTGACATCTGAGACTCCTTACGACCGTACTTGACTATGCTTTAGACGATTCTCGAGCAACAAAGCTAGTTTCAACATTGGGTAACAGATCGCCGCGTAAAATGCTGCTACCCATCCGAAGACAATAAACGGTTGTCGGTTAGCTTGCATCACTTGACGCCCCACGGTTGTCACATCGGGAACAGCAATAAGCGATAAAACAGCTGTGTCTTTGAAATGGAGCACCATCTGGCCGGCTAGCGGAGGAAGGATTAAACGCATTGCCTGTGGGACGATGACGTACAGCATTCGGTGGAAGTATGACAAACCCAAAGCGATTGCTGCCTCGCGTTGACTTGTGTGAATGCTCTCGATACCGCCTCGAATGATCTCAGTGTAGTAGGCACCTGAGTGGATTGACAACGCGAGAATACCGGCATAGGTAGCAGAGAAGGTAACCCCGAAGTAGGGCAATACATGGTAGATAACGAACAGGATGATTAAGAAAGGGAGCCCACGCATGATATAGATATATACTATGATGGGATAACGTACTACTCTCAAACGTGATGAACTAATTAGGCCAAGTACTGCCCCAATCATGAGGCCGATAAGTAACGACCACGCATAATAGGAGAGTGTATTGGCAAAACCTCGAAGGAGAATTGGTAGTATTTTAGCGGAAACGCCCCAAAAACCCGAACCATACGCGCTAGGCTCCATGTCGTGCCCACCTTCTTTCAAGCACCTTGGAAATGAAGAAAAGCGGCAGCGTGGCAGCTAGGTAAATGATGATTGCAGGAAGAAACGACTCCAGAGGGCGAAAAGTCCAAACTGCGAGAGCACGTGCCGTCTCTGTAACTTCTCGAAGAGCAATAACTGAAAGGACTGCTGTTCCCTTAATGAGTAAAGTCACCTGGCCAGTAAGAGGAGGAATGATTTTCCGAAATGCCTGAGGCAGAATCACATATCGCATTGTATCAAAGAAAGTCAATCCCAACGCATAAGCTGCTTCAAATTGTGTTCTATGAATGGCCTCAATCCCAACACGGATGATCTCGGCACTAAAGGCTGCGTTAATAAGTGTGACAGCAAGAAGTCCAACCTGCATTTCCGACATCATGATACCTAAATGAGGTAAGCCGAAGTAGAAAAAGTACAGTTGAATTATTAATGGAGTGGAACGAAAGATCTGAATGAAAAAGGATGCCATCCAATACAGGATAAGCGGACGGTAGATCCTTATGATTGCAAGCAACGTTGCTAACACAGTTGACAGGCCGAAGGTGACCGTCCAGATTTGCACGCTGAGCCCGACCGCAGGAACAAACTCCGGCCAACTGTTAAGAAAAACACGCCATGAGAATATACTCATCAAACTGTCTCTTTTGACTCCATGTGGTATTTTTAATGCCGTGGGACGCTTTCTTCAGCATGTGTGCGTCCCACGGCAAAAAGTATCGTTCCTGTCACCATTTGCCCATAGAAAGATAATTCAGCACAGGCAAGGAGGTGCTCTGTTTATGGTGCTAATCGAATTGGTTCCATGGGATATAAGACTCTCCCATCCATTTCTTGCATATTTCAGCATACTGTCCAGTTAGTTTGATCTTGCGGATGAAGTTGTCCATCCAGAACTTCAGATTCAGGGACGTTACTCCGGGCTTTATGGCAAACGTGGTGGTTTCCGCACGTAGTGCGTTGAGGACAACCAGTTTGTCCGGATAGGCGGAAACCTCCCCTGCCGAAATTAGATTCCCGTTAAGACAGGCATCCACTCGTCCACTGAGTAGGGCTTCCGTGGCATCGGTGTCGAGCTGATATAGTTTCAGAGTGGCATTCGGGAGCATCTTCTTTCCCAATTCTTCTCCAACAGCTCCGGCAATAGCTCCCACAGTGTACTCCGGCGAATTCAACTCCTCCCAACTTGTGAAACCGCTTTCTCGTTTCGCGTAAGCAACTGTGGCGGCAAGATGCAATGCCTCGCAGAACCATACTGACTTAGCTCTCTGTAGTGTGGTTAGCATACGCGGACAAATCAGGTCTATACGTCCTGTCTGAAGGGCTGGGATCTGTCCCGCCCACGGCATGTCGATAATCTCGAGTTTGACACCGAGATTCTCTGCGATTAGATTCATTAGGTCAACTTCCCAGCCGACGATGTCTCCGTTTTCATCCAGGAAAGCATATGGCCGGGCAGCGGCTGTCGTTCCGATGCGTATGGAACCACGCTCGATAATCTGCGCAAGAAGATCACTCTCCGCTACTGCTGTGATCCCCAGAGCTAGGCCTACTATTCCTACTAGTAATGCCACGATGCCGATCCGCTTCACAATATCGTACATATTCTGCCTCCTTGTCTTTTCCAGTCAAACATTCCATTCCTCCGCCATTATCGCCAACAATCTGCTGGTCTGAGTATCACCTCCTTTCTATGATTAGACCGCCAAGCGCTTGACAAACCTCCAATATCAGAATGTGTTACGCTCTTCTGGACAAGGTGCGACAACTACTATCATTTCGAGCTCAACTGGGATGTTGTTGGGAAGGTTTGATGTGCCAAGCGCCGCACGGGCGTGGCGGCCACGATCACCGAACGCCCTTACTAAAAGCTCAGACGCTCCGTTGATCACCTTTGGCTGGTCATGAAAGTCGTTAGCCGAGTTGACAAACCCGCGCACCTGTATGATCTCCTCCACCTCCTCCAACGAGTCCACTACCGACTTGATCGCTGCCAGGCAGTTCAACGCGCAGATCTCCGCGGCTTTGTACGCTTCATCTAGCGAGACCTCTTTCCCAACACGGCCAGCATATACTGCCTTGCCATCCCGTGTCGGACCCTGCCCGGAAACGTACACAAGGTTTCCAACACGCTTTGCCGGAACGTACTCCGCCACCGGTTTCGGTACCACAGGTAGCTCGAAACCGAGTTCTGTCAGCTTTTCTTCAACACTCTGTTTACTAATTGCCCACTACTCCTTTAACTGGATGCATGCCCCAATGCCCGTGATATCTCTGTTGCGGTTTTCGTAATTGCAGTAATTATCTTCTTTAGCTCTTCTGGGTTATCGAACTCGCGCTTTAGTCCTGTTAAGCTGACCGCTCCCATCATGTCTCCACTAAATCCTTTGATTAGAGCCGCAAAGCACTTGATGCCCGCCTCGTGCTCTCCGTTGTCGACCGCATAGCCGCGCTCGGCGGTTAGTTTGATCTCCTCCAACAGCTTGATGGGGTCGGTGATCGTGTTTGGAGTCCGCTTCTCGAGGGTGGTTTCTCGTAGCAGAGACACCACCTGGTCTGTGGGAAGTCCGCTCAGGAGGGCTTTACCGACCCCGGTGCAATAAGCAGGCGCACGGCTCCCGATCCTCGACATTATGGGAAGTGTCCTATGGCTTTCGATCTTGTCGATATAGACCACATCGTGACCATCTAAGACGCACAGGTGGACGGTCTTCTGGGTATCGGCGCTCAGCTTGACGAGAAATGGATGAGCGGTTTCGCGTAGCGGCATGCGACGCAACAGTTGGCTGCCCAGCTCCAGGATCTTGTTCCCAAGCTGGTAGCGACCATCACCATCGCTTCGAATATAGCCTCCCTGAATGAGAGTGTTAAGGTAGCGATAGGCACTCGTTTTATGAACCCCAATGCTGCTAGCTAGCTCGACGGCTGTCATCCCTTCCGTACTTTGAGCTAACTCTTCGAGGAGATTAAGCCCCTTTGCGAGTATTTTTGCATCCGTAGTTGCCAAAAACGCAACTCCTTATAGCGTTTATTAAAACTACTATAGCGGAAAAAGCAACTCATGTCAAGGGCAATGTGCCCGTGCGCCAAGACATCGTTACCAGGTAGAGGAGTTGGTGAGGAGGTGGCTGAAAAAGGCGAAAGATAAAGATAAAGACAGAGCGTGAGTCGCCTCACGGGAGAGCCCTTTATGAATCACTACAAAGCGGACCACGACAGAGCGGCTTGTGAATCAGCTTAAAGGGAGGTCCCTTCTTAAGATAGACGCGCGCTTGAGTGGAAAGGCGTTAGGCGGATTTTTCCTTTTCTTCTTCCTTTTCCGCCTCTTCCTTCAGCACCTTGCGGATTTGCTCCAGGCGCGTGGCGATGCGGGCAAAGACCGTCCCTTCCGGGAAGGTGCCGTCTTCTTTCAGGGTTCCGGCAGGGACGCCGGCCAGGATCTCAGCCCCCTCTTCCACGGTGGAGACGGGATAGATATGAAACTCCCCCTTGTCAACGGCCTCAACAACCTCCTCGGAGAGCATCAGGTTATCGACGTTCTGCACAGGGATCAACACCCCTTGTTCACCCGTTAATCCCTTTGCCTGGCAGACCTTGAA
>Ga0307429_1000659_pt1 | contig 19034 bp, 14 predicted proteins | sample SalMarWE160230MG_FD_202151 | JGI IMG/M metagenome (GOLD analysis project Ga0307429, IMG submission 202151) | Salt marsh sediment microbial communities from the Plum Island Ecosystem LTER, Massachusetts, United States - WE1603-230 | ecosystem: Environmental > Aquatic > Marine > Intertidal zone >... | reverse complement strand
GGTAGGTGAGGGCTACTGGATTTTCATGACCAGCGCAGCTACACTGGGCGGCTTTACCCTCTGTCCAATAGCACCAGACCTTGAATAGAACAGCCTGCCTGATGGAGAACACGGCTGGTTAACCTAGGATGGGGGAGGGGGATCCCCAACTCCCCCTCCCCCATAACTTTAGTAAACATTGGGGATGGAAACTAGAAACTTGAAAGAAATTGGGGAGGGAAATATGAAAAGAAAGAGAGTATGGCTCCTCTGCCCATTAATAGTAGTGGCGCTGCTCCTCTGTGCCGTCCCTGCCTATGCCAGCATACCGACTATGCCTCACGCTTTCTACGGGACACTGACTATAGCTGGCACGCCAGCTGCGGTGGGGACGGTAGTCACGGCTAAGGTAAATGAGGTGCAGTGCGGCAGCATCACCACTACCGTTGCCGGTCAGTATGGTGGCTCGGGTGCCTTTGACGAGAAGCTTACGGTTACCGGTGAGATTGAGACCGGAGCTGACATATCCTTCTTTATCAATGGTACTGCAACAGGTCAAGCATATGACTATGACTTCAGCCCGGGAGCGGTGTCCGAGCATAACCTGGCGATTAATGATGACACCGATCCGCCATTGGTGACTATAACGGAGCTCAGCCCTGACCCTACCACTGACGCAACCCCAACCTTCACCGGCACAGCTACTGATACACAGAGCAATATTGCCTCGGTGGAGTACAGGGTTGATAGTGGCAGCTGGGTGATGGCTACCGCCAGTGACGGTGCTTTTGACAGCCTTAGCGAGGGCTATACCTTCACCATACCGGCGCTGGCTGATGGGGGATATACGGTATATGTCCGGGCGACTGATGCTGCCTCACCTCCGAATACCACACTTGAGGCAGACTATGCCAATGACAGTTTTACCGTTGATACGTTAGCGCCAACGGTAGACAGCACCTCACCGGCGAGTGGGGAGACTGGTGTGCTGGTGGACACCGTAGTAACGGCTACTTTCAGTGAGAGGATGGACGCTTCAACCATTACCACCGGCAGCTTTACCCTGGAGGGTGTAGCCGGCAGTGTATCTTATGACTTTGGCACCTATACTGCCACCTTTACCCCGGATGCCGACCTGACCGACGATACCATCTATACCGCTACTTTAAGCACGGCGGTAACCGATGCTGCCGGCAACGCGATAGCAGCGGAGTATTACTGGAACTTTACCACCGGCGTGGTGCCGGATACTATACCGCCGTCGGTAACTGTAAGCGACATTGTCACTACCACTGACATAACCCCGACCTTCACCGGCACGGCTACCGATACACAGAGCAATATCGCCGGGGTGGAGTACAGGGTTGATAGTGGCAGCTGGGTGGCGGCTACCGCCAGCGACGGTACCTTTGACAGTCTTAGCGAGGGCTATACCTTTACCACCTCTGCCCTGAGTATCGGAGAACATACGGTGTATGTCAGAGCGACTGATGCTGCCTCACCTCCGAATACCACGCTTGAGGCAGACTACGCCACTGATACCTTTACGGTGGAGGAGTCGGGGGTGATTCCGGGTGACGCTAACGGAGACGGTTTGGTTAATGCTGTAGACATTACCAAGGTGGAGAGGATAATCGCCGGGCTGGATGCCGAAACACCCGGAGCTGATGCCAATGAAGACGGCTCGGTCAACGCCTTGGACATCACCATGGTAGAGATAATAATTGCCTATCCATAGTTAAAGAGGAACCAAATAAAAAGATAAAAAATAAGGAGGAGGGATCCCTAAAGCGGGGGTCTGGAGGAGTGACATTTTATGTTAAAACCTGATTCTCCCCTCTAAAGGGAGAGTGGAACGGCGATGTAAGGAGGACGCAATGGGAAGGATAGCAAAGATTCTGGGCCTAATAGCCATTGTGGCTCTGCTGATGGGAGGTGGAGCACTGTTCCCGGTAGTGGCACAGGAAGCAACCGAAGCAACCGTTGTTACTATCGAGGCCCCGGCTGAAGCAACCGCTGATAGTGATTTTACCGCTAATGTCAGCGTTAATGAGGTGACCGATTTTGATGCCTGCCAGTATGACGTTATCTTTGATCCTTTGGTACTGCGGCTGGACGTTGTCGCCAACGGGCTGATTGGTTCAACCGAGATACCGGTCGACATCTGCAACGAGATTAGCGCCGGTACCTGGCGGGTGATTCAGAATGTACCTGGTTTGGGTGGGGTAACCGGCTCCGGATATCTGGCGGTATTGCACTTCCATGTTCTCGGCTCTGAGGGTGAAAGCAGTGCTATAGACCTGTCTGGCGGCGTGCTCAGTGATATTACGGCCAGCGAGATACCAGCCACGTGGGTCGGGGACACCATTAGTGTTTCCGATTTCACAGCGCCTACGGTAGACAGCACCTCACCGGCAGCTGATGCCACCGATGTGCTGGTGGACACTGTAGTAACAACTACCTTCAGCGAGGCGATGGATGAAATAACCATAACCACTGGTAGCTTTACCATAGCTGGTGTATCGGGCAGCGTTTCCTATAATAGTGGTACCTATACCGCTACCTTTACGCCGGCGGCTAACCTGGCCTACGACACTACCTATACCTCTAGCCTGAGCACTGCCATAACCGATGTTGCCGGTAATCCTTTGGCTTCAACCTATTCCTGGAGCTTTACCACCGGCTCGTTGCCGCCGGGAACTTCTTTAGTAAGCATTGATGCCCCGGCGCAGGTAACCCCTGGCGAAGACTTCACTGCTAACGTTGATATCAGCAGCGTGACCGACTTTGACGCCTGCCAGTATGACGTTACCTTTGATCCTTTGGTACTGCGGCTGGATATTATCACCGACGGGGTGATAGGTTCAACAGCAGTGCCGGTCGACCTCTATAACGAGCTTAGTGCCGGTACCTTCAGGGTAATTCAGAATGTCCCCGGTCTTACCGGGGTAACCGGCTCCGGGTATCTGGCGGTATTGCACTTCCATGTTCTTGGCTCCGGTGGCGATAGTAGCACCATAACTCTTTCCGGCGGCGTGCTCAGTGATATTACGGCCAGCGAGATACCGGCTGTCTGGAGCGGTGATTCGGTTACTGTGCAGGGCGATACCACCCCACCCACCGTAGTTAGCACTTCACCAACCAGCGGGGCTACGGGTGTGGCGGTAGACATAGCGGTAACGGCTACTTTCAGCGAGGCGATAGATGAAACAACCATAACCACCGGCAGCTTTACCCTGCGAAGAGGTATCACTCCGGTATCAGGCAGTGTTTCCTATAACGCTGGTACCTATACCGCTACTTTTACTCCCGCTGCCGACCTGGCCTATAACACCACCTATACCGCCAGCTTAAGTACGGCGATAACCGATGTTGCTGGCAATCCGCTGGCTTCAACCTATTCCTGGAGCTTTACCACCGGTTCAGAGCCGGGAGTGGTTACCGTTAGTATTGATGCCCCGGCAGGGGTAGCGCCTGACAGCGATTTTAATGCTGATGTTGATATCAGCAGCGTGACCGACTTTGATGCCTGCCAGTATGACGTTACCTTTGATCCTTCGGTACTGCGGCTGGATGATGTCACCGACGGGCTGATTGGTTCAACCGAGATACCGGTTGACATCTGCAACGAGATTAGCGCCGGTACCTGGCGGGTGATTCAGAATGTACCTGGTTTGGGTGGGGCAACCGGCTCCGGATATCTGGCGGTATTGCACTTCCATGCTATTGGCTCTGAAGGCGATAGTAGCGCCATAGGCCTATCTGGCGGTATTCTTTCAAACATCCTGGCTGAGGAGATAACGGCAGTATGGAATGGAGATATAGTGACTGTTGCCGATACCATGCCGCCTACGGTAGACAGCACCTCACCGGCGGCCGATGCCACCGACGTGCTGGTGGACACCGTAGTAACGGCTACTTTCAGCGAGGCGATGGACGAATCAACCATAACCACTGGTAGTTTTACCATAGCTGGTATATCGGGCAGTGTTTCCTATAATAGTGGTACCTATACCGCTACCTTTACTCCCGCTATCGGTCTGGCTTATGAGACTACCTATACCGCTACTTTAAGCACGGCAATAACCGATGCCGCCGGTAATCCATTGGCTTCGACCTATACCTGGAGCTTTACCACCGCTTCGGTACCGCCGGGAACGGTTTTAGTAAGCATTGATGCCCCGGCTGGTCCGAAGTCTGGCAGCGATTTTACTGCTAATGTTGATATCGGCGACGTAACTGACTTTGACGCCTGCCAGTATGATGTTACCTTTGATGATACGGTACTGAGGCTGGATGATGTCACCGAAGGGCTGATTGGTTCAACAGCAGTGCCGGTTGACATCTATAACGAGCTTAGCGCTGGTACTTTCCGGGTGGTCCAGAATGTCCCGGGCTTAACCGGGGCAACCGGCTCCGGATATCTGGCGGTATTGCACTTCCATGTGCTCGGCTCTGCAGGTGATTTTAGCACCATAGTCCTGTCCAACGGCATACTTTCCAACATCCTGGCTGAGGAGATAACGGCGGTATGGGTTGGGGATACGGTGATTATCACCACGTCTGGTGGTGGTGGCGGCGGTGGCGGTGGTGGTGGTGGCGGCGGCGACTCGGATACCACGCCTCCGACAATCTCCGGTGTGGCCGTGTCTAACGTAACTAAGACCAGTGCTGAAATCGCCTGGCAGACCGACGAGTATAGTGATAGCCAGGTAAATTACTGGGCTAGCCCCGCTTTGGATACCCCTCTGGATACAGCGCTGGTTACCGCCCACAGTGTCAGCCTCGATGGGCTGGCCCCGGGCAGTAACTATTACTTCAAGGTCTTGTCAGCTGATAAAGAAGGTAACCAGGCGGAATCCGAAGACCATGCCTTTACCACCCTGTCAGACGTAGCCGCTTTCTCCACCAGCAAGCTCTCGGTATCGCCGGGTGCGGTTTATGTTGGGGAGACGGTAAACATCAGTGTAACGGTTACCAATAGCGGCGAGGGCGCCGGTAACTACGCAGTGATGCTCAAGATAGACGGTGTGGTAGAGGAGATAAAGGAGATAACGCTTGACGCTGGTGCCAGTGAAGAGGTGACCTTCACCACGACCAAGAGCATAGCTGGTACCTACTCAGTGGAGATTGGCGGCCTTAGCGGCTCCTTTACAGTGGAAGAACAACCAGTAGAAACAACTCCGCCACCGGATATCCCGGAGGAACCGATCATAAACTGGCCAATCATCTGGGGCACAATGGCTGGAGTACTCGTAGTGGGTGTGGTTATCCTCTGGATAGCCATAAGGAGAAGAGCCTATTAGAGTGTGAGGCTTATAACGATATGGGGAAAGTAAAAACTATTTGCCGGGTGCTGATGCCTGTTTTGGTTGTTGTGGGCATGGCACTTTCCCCTTTTTGGGCCATGGAAACAGCCAAGGCAGCTAGCACTGCCGATGAAGACATGCTGGTGGGTGAGGGCTACTGGATTTATATGCAGAATGACTGCACTCTGGTTGGCTTTACCGTTACTTCGATAGAGCCATCACTGGATTAAGCGGGGAGAACGCCTGCCGCTTGTAGGTCGAGCAAACGGCGGGTGAGGTAGAGAGGTAAAAATTAAAAAGGGAGTCAAAAAACTAAATAAGGGAGGAAAGCAATGAAAGCGAAAATGGTTGCCTTTATGTTTCTAGCGATGCTGCTGGCTCTGGCAGCCACCCCGGTCTACGCCGATAGCGCTCCGACGCTACCGCACGCCTTCTACGGCGCAGTCGAAATAAACGGCAGCCCGGCACCGGTGGGGACTTCGGTTAAGGTGGTGGGAGAGGGAGTCCAAACTGGTGTTGGCACCAACCCGATAATAACTACCGCTGAAGGTGAGTATGGCGGTGGTACCGACCCAATGGCACCCAAGCTTGTTGTTCAGGGGGGTGTATCCGATGGAACTACCGTAACCTTCTATGTAAACGGTTTTTCTACCGGACAGACGGCTACTTGGCACAGTGGCGAGGTGACCGAAGTAAATCTGTCGGCGACTATAGAAGATGGCGCAGTCCCCGATGAGACAACTGACTCAACGCCTCCGGATACAGGCGACTCGACGCCTCCGGATACAGGTGACTCAACGCCTCCAGATGCAGGCGACTCAACGCCTCCGGATACAGGCGACTCGACGCCTCCGGATGCAACCGGGCCAGCAGGGCCTGAAGATAATGCACCAACACCACCATTGCCCCCATCATCGCCTTCGGATGGTTCTGGCGGTGTTCCGGTTCTATGGCTGGTAATTGGCGGCGCGGTTCTGGTCGGGTTAATCATCGCCTTTTGGATAGCTAGAAGCAGAGCATATTAATTAAGGTAGTTAGCAGGTTTTAAGCCCTCGACTGCCTGGCAGTCGAGGGCTGGCTCCTTTTTTCCGATTTGCTATAATAAAGAGAAATGTACAGGTTTTTGAATGGTAAACCAATTCTACTGGCGGCTTTTTTAGCCGTCCTGTTAATAACTGCCTGCCCGCAGACTCCTCCCAATCCCGAAGCTACCATCGGGGAAATAAAGACATCCCCCGCCCTCTACGAGGGTCAAACGGTTACCATTGAGGGGGTATATCAGGGCTGGCAGGGGGGCTACGGTAGTCCACCGGTAACCCGCAGCGACTGGCTGGTGGAAGATGCCAGCGGCTGGCTCTATGTTACCGGGAAACCGGCTGGCGAGCTTGACCCTCTGGTTGATGTTGGCCGTACGCTAAAGGTTACCGGCCAGGTTGAGCTAACCGAAGAGGACGAGCCGTATCTGGTTGCTGAAGAGGTAGAGATAGAGCCGACCAAAGCCACCGCCTTGCTCCGGCTTCAGGTAAACCTGAGGCAGCAACAGCTCGCCGACCCCACGCCGGCGAGATTAGAACAGATGCAGGCCATGGGCATGAATACCGAAGACCTGGGGATACAGAGGATTTTCATCCACCTTGCCCAGGAGCCGACGGCGGAGCAGTTAGACGAGATGGAAACGATTGGCATTACCCCTTACCCCGAATCCTGGATACCCTCCGCCGAAGGACCGTCCACCGGCTTTCTGGTAGCTGATATGCCCATAGACAAGCTAGATGAGCTGGGCGGTAAAGCTTACGTAACCCAGCTGGATACCGCCGAACAGCCGTCAGAGCCCTTAGCCTAAAGGGCGTCAAAATTGCCCCAAGTTACCCTAAAGTCACCCAAAAGTACTATGAAATAGCGCCTCTTTTTGTTGACTGCTGGCATTTTATATGCTATACTTTTGCTCAACTGTCCACAAATTTAAAGGAGGCAGCTATGAAAACCCCCGTGAAGATTTTTGGCGTCTTTTTTCTTGTATTGTCACTAACCCTTGGTACTATGCCTGGTGTCTACGCTATTTCTCAGCCTGAGAGCGAGCACCAGGCGATTTCATTACCGGCAGCTGGGTCTGAGGCAAAGGTCAGCTCCTTGCTTTCTTTACAGGTGGATGCCAAGCTGCGCTGCCAGCAGTTTCCGCCAACAGCCGGTGAGCTGAGTATGATGCAGGCTGGAGGCATGAATACGGAAGACCTGGAGATGCAGCGGGTATTCATCCACCTCGCCCAGGAACCGATGGCTAAGTACTTAGACGATTTGAAGGCGATAGGCATTATTCCTTACCCCGATTCCTGGATACCGCCGGTAGGTAAGTTCCCCACCGGCTTTATCGTGGCTGACATGCCGGTCAATAAGTTTGGTACGCTGGTGGGCAGGGACTATATTGTCCAACTGGATACTGCCGAACAGCTGTTAGAGCCCCAGAATGACCTGGCGGCAGTTGCCATAAACGCCGACGACGTTTGGGGCTCAGGTTATGACGGCACCGGTGTCAGGATAGCCGTGCTGGATTCCGGTCTGGATATTTCTCACCCTGATATACCGGCGCCAGTAGCCAGTAAAGACTATTCAAGCTGGCCGCTTCTGGATGACACTATTGCCAATAGCGTGACCGGTCACGGCACCCATGTCGCCGGCACGGCTCTGGGGAGGGGAACACAGTCCTCCGGAGCCGCCAGCGAGTATAAGGGCATGGCGCCTGATGCTGACCTTATCTTTCTTAAGATTGGTAATGATACCACCGGCAACGCTTCGCTTGATGCCATGAGCAACGCCATTAAGGCGGCGGTGGATACCTATGAGGCCGATATTATAACCATGAGTTACGGTGGCTGGGGGTACTATCATGATGGCACCAGGCAGACCTCACAGGCGGTAGATTACGCCTTCAGTCAGGGAGCAGTGGTCTTTATCTCGGCGGGCAATGAAGCCGGTGCTGGTGAGCATTACTCGGGTACGGTTGATGCCTACAGCAGCGCTGGATTTATCCAGGTCAATGTTACCGGCTCCGCCGGGGATAACGCCGGGCTTGGCTTTAATCTGGTCTGGTTTGATGGTCTGGCTGAAAGCAATGACCTGGTTCTGGAGTATTACGATTCCACCCAGACGGCTATGGCGGATACTTGGGTAAGCGCTCAAGAGGAGAGCTGGAAGGGTACCGAACACGAGCTTTCCGGCTATGGCTCTGAAGCCGGCTGGTACTACTATCTGCCGGCGGGAAGCCCGACCTACTATCTAAAAGTAACCAACAATTCCGCCAGTGACCAGTTCTTCCACATCTACTTTGAAGGCATTGCCAGTAGCGGGGCTTCGGTGGAATTTCAGGATGCCGACCCGTTTTACACTCTTGGTTCACCGGCCGATGCCGAAAAGGCTATAGCCGTCGGCGCTTATACCAGCAGGAAAAACTGGACCGCTTATGATGGGGTCAGCTATCACTTTATCAACCCCGAACTAACGGTGGGTACCATGGCTTATTTCAGCAGCCGCGGACCGAGGGTAGACAGTGGTGCGCCGCAGAAGCCGAATCTGGTGGCTCCGGGCAGTGCCATAATCTCGGTGCGTGACCAGGATGTCTATACCTGGCCCGGTGGCGCCAGCGCCTATTTCGTCGATAACGATGGCTTGAACCTGGATGGCTCAGGCCCGGCGGACTACTACGTGATGCACGGGACAAGCATGGCTTCTCCCGCTGCCGCCGGCGCTGCAGCGCTACTTCTCGAAGCCAATCCTGAGCTAAAGGGGCATCCGGCCGATGTCAGAAACCTGCTCCAGTCGACGGCCAGTTCGGTGGATGCCGACGATGATATAGACGGCTATGGCCTGCTCGATGTCCAGGCGGCGATAGATGCTACCGCCTCCCAGTTTGAGTTGGACTGGCTGTTTATGGTTTACCTGGATGCCGATAATAACCTGGAAAGTGCCGGCATAGATGATATGAACGAGATGGAAACCGCCGGCTCTACCAGTGACGTTGCCATTGCGGTTCAGATGGACCGTGCTGAGCGCGACTATGCCGATGACACCACCAATGGAAACTGGACTGGCGCCAAGCGGTTCTACGTTACTCAGGATACCGACCAGTTGATTATTAACTCCCCGGTGATTGAAGACCTGGGAGAGGTGAACATGGGCGACCCGGCAGTACTGCAGAGCTTTATCGAATGGTCTGTAGCCAACTATCCCGCCCAGCATTACGCCCTGGTGCTCTGGAACCACGGTAGCGGCTGGAGGGGGAGAGAGGGCAGTGGTGAGTCGGTAAAGTCCATCTGCCTTGATGACGAGTCTGGTGACGAGTTGACTATGACCGAACTTCGCAGCGCCCTTAATGCGGCCAACGCCAGCACCGGCCAGACGCTGGATATCGTCGGCTTTGATGCCTGCCTGATGCAGATGGTCGAGGTAGCCTATCAGGTGATGGGTAGCGCCAGTCGTCATCTGGTTGACATAACCGTGGGCTCGGAGGAAACCGAACCAGGTGATGGCTGGGATTATTCCGCCACTCTCGTCGCCCTGACCGCCAACCCGGCGATGACACCGGCGGGGCTGGCTGCCCAGATAGTTAATGACTACGTAAGCTTTTACAGTTCAAGCTGGGACATAACCCAGTCGGGGGTGGACTTAGATTATATGGAGACACTGGCAACCGCTGTTGACAGCTTTGCCATAGCTATGACCAACGCTACCGGCGATTGGACGTCCATCAGTACCGCCAGAAGCTCGGCGCAGGAATACTACTATTACTACTATATCGACCTCTACCACTTTGCCCAGCTGGTAAATCAGGATGCCACCATAAGCCAGACGGTCAGAGATGCCGCCAGTGACGTGATGACGGCGGTAACTAACGCCGTTATTGCCGAGGGCCACACGGCATCCGTGGGCAACTCTCACGGGCTGTCCATTTACTACCCGGAGTCTCCCGGTGATTACTTTACTAGCTATGAGACTGACGTTTTGTTTACCAACGATACCCACTGGGATGAATTCCTCTATGCCATTCTCTTCACCACTCCCTCCGTGCCTGATATCACGGTGTCTCCTACCAGCTTTAATGTAACCCTGGAGCCTAATACTACAGAGGATTACATCCTGACCATCGGTAACGATGGCACCGGTGAGCTTACCTATGATATCAGCGACCAGGAAACCACACTATCGCTACCGCCAGAGGCGGTAGAAACTATAGAGCATGTTGCCGCAGGAGAGTCTTCAGAGGAAAGAAGAGGGGTTGTTCCGGTTACACCTTCGTATGATCAGCGGACTCCTTCAGAGGTTGCTCTGTTCAAGGATTCGGACCCTTGGTACTACACAGCAATAGAAGAGATACTTACTGCTTACGGGACTACTTATGATGTATACAATTCGAGTCAGATGGGTGTTGTTGATCTGAGTCCGTATGAGAAGGTGATTACCGCCTCGGTACAAGGGGATACTTTCTGGGATGCGCTTGAGGCAAACAAGACATGGTTTGAGAGCTATGTTAGTAGTGGTGGGGTGCTGGAGATGCATTTATGTGCTTCCTCCGGCAGTAATTCTCCAGGTAAGGTCTACCCTGGAGGTTTTGTCTTCTACGATACCAATATTGAACTGGTATCCATAGTGGACTCAGCCCATCTTGTAGTTAATACGCCGAACACAATAACCGATGCCCAACTCGACGACTGGTACTACTCGGCACACGGTTGGTTTGATGTCATACCCGGGAGTGGGGATGTGGTGCTCAAGTCAACTACAAATGATGAACCGGTATGGGTTGAGACTGCGTTTGGCTCTGGTTATATCTTAGCCACTACGCAAACAGTGGAGTGGAAAGCTGGAGCGGGATATCCGGAGTTTCTGGAGAATATGACCGTGTATATGCCGGGGTCTACGCCGGTGACAGATTGCTCCTGGCTGAGCGAAAGCCCCATTTCGGGCACGGTGGCGGTGGGTAGTTCTGACCCCGTAACGGTGACCATAGATACCACAGGTCTTACCGCGGGCACCTACAACGCCGAGATAATCGTCGCCAGCAATGACCCTGATGAGGCTTCGGTAACCGTGCCGGTGACCCTGCAGGTTGTTGCCCCTGAGCTACCGACGGTAACCTCGGTCAGCCCTGATTCTGGGGAGCAGGGGGCGACCCTTGATGTTACCATTGGCGGCACCAATCTTACCGGCGCCACGGCGGTAACCTTTGGTGACGGGATAACCGTTAATTCCTTTACCGTGGTCAGTGCTGTGGAGATAACGGCCAGCATCTCTATCGATACTACTGCCACCCTGGGGCTGAGAGATGTTGCAGTTACCACTTCAGCCGGAACGGGAACGCTCACTGACGGCTTTACCGTGTTAGCGGTAGGGGCGGTTACGGTTAGCGTTGATGCCCCGGATACAGCGGCACCTGATAGTGATTTCACCGCCAGCCTCGATATCAGCCAGGTCACCGAACTGGACTCCTGCAACTACGATGTTAGCTTTGATGCAGCGGTACTGCGGCTGGATGACGTAGCTTCGGGGCTTATAGGCTCAACGGTAATACCGGTTGATATGTACAACGAGCTAAGCCCGGGGGTTTACCGCGTAGTCCAGAATGTTCCGGGTTTGACCGGGGCAACTGGCTCCGGCTATCTGGCGGTATTGCACTTCCATGTCATCGGCTCTGAGGGCGATAGCAGCGCCATATCTCTGTCCAACGGCGTGCTATCCGACAACCAGGCTGGGGAGATAACCGCCACCTGGGCTGGTGATTCCGTAGAGATTACCTCGGTGACGCCCGGGGACGGTAATGGCGATGGTGCCGTCAACGCCCTGGATATCACTAAGGTGGAGAGGATTATCGCTGGTATGGATGCCGAAACACCTGGCGCTGACGCCAACAGTGACGGCAGTGTTAACGCACTGGACATCACCAAGATAGAGCTGATAATTGCCGGTCTGGATTAATGGAAAGAGTAATAAGAGCTTTTAGCTTAGTAGCTGTTGTGGTGGCACTGCTTCTGGTTGTGGGGGTAGTGCCACCGGTGGCGGCGACATCGGGAGTTACCGTGAGCGTTGATACCCCTTCCGGGGTAGACCCAGGCAGCGGCTTTACCGCCAGTATCATTATCAGCGAGGTGATTGATTTTGACGCCTGTAACTACGATGTCACCTTTGACCCCCTGGTATTACAGCTGGATGACGTGACTGCTGGGCTTATAGGCTCAATGACAATTCCAGTTGACCTCTATAATGAGCTGAGCCCGGGAACATACCGGATTATTCAGAACGTGCCGGGCTTAAGCGGGGCAAATGGTTCGGGATATCTGGCTGAGCTGCACTTCCATGTCATCGGCGCGGCTGGTGACAGCAGCCTGGTAGGTCCGTCTAACGGGGTTATCAGCGATGTTACCGCCGTCGAGATAGAGGCAAACTGGGTGGAGGGGGCGGTGGCGGTAGTGGCTGAAGCCTCTCAAGCTGCTATCCCACCCGTGGCTGCTAATCAGCCACCTGAGGCAACTGAGCCAGCGCAACTACTGCCCCCGTCATCGCCTTCAGCCGATTCCGGTGGCGTGCCGTTTCTGTGGCTGGTAATCGGCGGCGCGGTTTTCCTGGTGCTGATTATCCTTTTTGTAGTAGCCAGAACGAGAGCCTATTGAACGCTGTTACTGGACGCTTAAGCTTAAATCCTGCCGGCTGGTCATAGCGGCGGCGGTGTCCAGAAAAGCCTTTAGTGAGGTGCTTTGCTCTCTGAGCTGTTTTAGCTCGGCGCCGATGGGACTTATCGAGGTTGGGCTGTCAGCGTAGGTCCCGTGAAAGGCAAAATAGGCCTGGTTCAGCTTTCTGATGTAGTAGCCCATGGAGGCTAAATACTGCCGTTTTTCTTCCATGAATGCCTCGGCCTGAGTGATTTCCCCCTGAGCCAGATATGTATCAACCGTCTGTCTTATTTCCCTCATCTCACGGTTAAAGTCGAACTCGGGCTCCTCCGCCGGCTGCTGCCGGCTGTTTGCGTAGTCCGGATAGTATTTCTGACAGACAATGGCGCCTATTTCCTTGCTGACTATGCCGACCACGGTTTCGTTCATGGTGGCAATATCATAGTTACGGGATATGCCGGTTAAGTCCAGCAGGTATTTAAATCCCAGTGGCTTAAAGGCCAGATAGTTGTGTAGCCACTCCTCGGTGGCGGCGTCAACGGTAAACTGCAGGCTGGCGTCGTCAACTACGAAGGCGGGGTATGTCCCCAGCCCCCCGATACCCGTCACCAGTGAGGAGACACCCAGATTATCTACCTGTTCTTCAATGCTCTCCATTGCATCCAAACTCAGCTCCTGTTGCAGGTGAATTTCCCTCATGCTCTCTATCCTGTCTCTGGGGGAGACCACCAGCAGGTGCGGCGGCGGCTCCAGTTCAAAAATCAGCGGCGGGAAGCCGAACTTTATTTCGATATAATTATCCAGCGGGTGATAGATACCCTCCTCCGCCAGCACCTCTCTTATTTGCCCGGCTATTATTTTCTCTACTTTGTCGGCTAGAGCCGCTTTTTGCTGTTTTAGGCTGTCCAGTTCGGCTTCAAGCGAGGCTAAATCGCCCGCTTTATTGCCGGCGTTGACAGCGGCAATTTCGGCTTCCAGGCTTTTTATCTGCTCAACCAGTTCAAAGTAGTTAACGACTGTACCAGCTCCATCTTCAATATCTTCTTCCTTACCGAAAACCTGATTATTTAGTTCATCGGTGATAGTTACCAGTTCCCATTGAGCAATGCTGAATTGATAGGGGCTGACTATCGATTTCAGGGAGCTGTCAAAATCGGCGGCGGGAGCGCAGCCCCCGATAATTAAGCAGAATAACAGAAGAATGAAAATAACCGGTTTCAGGCTCAACTTAGGCTTGCCTTTAACCGGTCAATGATTTGGGACAGCGCCGGGCCGGTCTGGTCATGGATGGTAATGTCAGCGTAGGGGTCGTGGGGGGTGGGTGTCAGGTTAATAATAATCAGTCTGGCGCCGCTGTCCTTGGCGATTAGCGGCATCTGGGCGGCGGGATAGACTACCAGCGAAGAGCCGGCAACCAGAAACAGGTCACAGGCAGCCGCCCTGTTTCCGGCTTCATGGGTTTCCCGTTCCGGCATGGCCTGGCCGAAGGAAATGGTAGCCGGTTTCATAATTCCGCCGCAGCTATCGCACCGCGGCACCTTTATCCCCTCCCTGAGCCTTTCCTGTATCTGCTCCCTGGGGTACCTTTGCCCGCACTCCAGGCAGCTGACCCACCGGGCGGTCCCGTGCAGTTCGATTATCTTTTCCTCCGGTATTCCGGACCTCTGGTGCAAGCCGTCAATATTCTGGGTGATGACGCAGTCCAGCTTGCCGATATTATCCAGTGCGGCGATGGCGTGGTGACCGGGGTTGGGTTGAGCCGCTGCCATCTCAGTCCAGGATGAGGTGGAAAACTCCCAGTACTTTTCCCGGCTTTCCTCGCTGGCCAGGAACTTCTGAAAGGTAAATTCGCTGGGGTCGAACCGGCTCCAGACTCCTCCAGGGCTGCGGAAATCGGAGATACCGGATTCGGTGCTCATGCCGGCGCCGGTAAAGACCACCAGCTTTTTTGATTGGGCAATCATATCGGCGGCGGCGTTAATTTCACTCATGGCTAATCCTACCTCTGAAGCAGGGAGTGTGGGGCTGGGTATAGGAGCAGGTTATATCTCGGCCTCATTCTGAGCGGCGTCAAGCAGAAAATAGTTCACCTCGCCCCCGCAGAACTCCCGCACCAGCTCTGCCAGTTCCCCGGTTATGGCTTTAGCCTCGTCCTTTGACACCGGCGGCAAGCAGTCCACATTTATAGCCACATTGCTGGTGGCCGGGCTGAGCTTGGTATGGTCGCCCTGGCGCCAGTTCCAGCGCCGGCACATTACCTTGGCGTTGTCAAAGTAAATCACTTCGCCGGCTGGGGGGTGCTCAACAGCTTCCGAGCCCAGTGGGGTAAACGGCTCATCGCCCTTGGCCAGGATGAGGCGAAGGTCACCCTCAACCGAGCCCAGGTCATCGCCGCCGCTGGGCACCATGTGTTTTATGGAGAAGTAGTTGAACAGAGCCACCAGGGTATTGATGTAGGGCAGCTGGTCACCCCGCCGCGCCCGCCTCCCCAGTGACTCGATGGAACAGTAAAACTTATTGGGGTTGGTGCCGAATTCGGAGTAAGCCTGCCGCCAGGGGGCTATACGGGGGTGGTTTTTGATATCCTGCAAAGACTCATCCCGGGTGGCTTTTTGCACGACCTCTCTCAGCAGTTCAATCAGTCGTTGATTTTCGCCGCTGTTATCAACCCCCCGCGCAATCACCACCCCCCGAGCATAATCGGGGAATTTAGCCAATACCTCCGGAGATACTATATCTTTCATCTGACCTCCTATGTCATTCGGGCGGTAATTCTGGCCAGCTCCCAGGAATATTCGTAGAGGTGCATCCCCTTGCTGGTGGCAAACAGCTCGCCGTCATCAACCCCTATCTCGCTGGCCATGTATTCCTTGAGCAGCTGAATGGCAGCCAGGTTTGAGGGGAAACCAGCCCACAGGTCCCAGGAGCGGAAATAGACGTAAAAGTGAAGCTGGTTATTGCGGATTCGGGTATCTATGGCTCTTAGGCAGGGAGGGTCAGCCAGTTTGATAGAATCGGCATCGCCCACGGCCATAAAAGCCTGGTTGGTATTATAGCCGTCCTGCTTATACATTTCGATTACTTTTGGTATCTGCCGTTCCAGGTACTGACCGTAGGTATACTGCTCGCCCTCTCTTTTGTGGGCGGTCATCAGGTAGGGGAGATAGTCGTCTATATATTCCATGGAGGTGGGTGGCGGCACCCCCTGGGGTGTAGAAGGTATTATTGGTCTGGTTGCCGGGTTCTTAACCTTGACCACGACGAAGTCGAGCTCTTTGCGGTGCTGGCCGGCATAGCTGCCGCGGTCAATCTTGTATTCATATCCCTCGGTTAGAGTCTCGCGCAGACAGAGGAACCAGGCCTCGGCAAGGTCTCTGGCTTCGATTACCGAAATATTCACGCTTGAACCGCCCTTCTTTTATAGAGCCCGGATGAACTCGGGGCGCAGCCGGGACATATCCTTACTGGTTAGAACCTCGTTTATCAATTTTAGCATCTCCGCCTTTTGCTCAGGTAACCGTGCCTTAATCGGCAGGTAGTTGGAAGCGTGGTTGGCGGTGAAGAAACACTTGCTAAAGCTGGAATTTTCTATCATCAGTTTTAGCTCTTCCAGGGACTGAAACGGCGAGATGATGGTGAATTTGCCCTCCTCCCACTCTTTATGCAGGGGGGTGCCGGGGACAAGCATCAGGGTAAGGGCGCCGGCAAAATCGGGGTCAAGGTCGGTGAGTATCCTAGCGGTGCCCAGGGCGTGCTGCTTACTGCCTTCAATGCCGCCCAGCCCCAGTATTAACGTAACCGAAAGGGTAATACCGGCCTGCTTGAGCTTTCTTCCCGCCTCCACAATCTCATCATAGCTGGCTCCCTTGTTGATTTTCTGGAGCAGCTCCTCATCGCCTGTCTCCACCCCCAGATAGGCAATCTTAAGCCCGAGCTGGTTTAGCTCTTTGAGCTCGCCGACGCTTTTTATCAGTGCCGACCGGGGGGTGGCATAGGTGCCTATGCGGTGCAGCTTGGGGAATTTCTGGTTCAGGTATTTTAGCACCTCCACCAATCGGCGCTGGGGGCAGATTAAGGCGTCCCCGTTTTCTAAAAATACCCGCCTCATGCTCCAGCTGTAGTGCTCGGCCACCTTATCAATATCCCGCTTGATATCTTCAAGGGGTCTTATCCTGAATTTGATACCGGTATAAGTCCCGCAGAAGGTACACTTATTATGGGAGCAGCCAAGGGTTACCGGCAGCAAGAAGCTGTTGGCTTCACTGGGCGGTCGTACAATTACCTGTTCGTCATACATGATTTCTAAGGCCGCTTCTTCCCTCGCTTAGGATTAGCGGTGTCCCCCTCCGAAAAGGGCGAAGAACCTGTCTTCATAATCATCAAACACACCCCAGCGGTCTAATTCGTCCTTCAACTCTCTGGGTTCGATATCACCTTTGTAGGCTGATTCAAAAAGCTTTTCGATTCTTATCCTGACGTCGGCGGGGATACCCCTGGCGTCTATATCCAGAAGCCCTTTGTTCCCCATCTGCTCCAGGTTATCGGCTATGGAGCTTCGGGTCATTTCATAGATAAACTTCATCAACGATACGTCCCAGAGCTCATCCTGACCCTTGATGATAGAAGCCAGCGGGTCGCCACGCTTATCAATGTCACTGTTTATCTTGTCGACTACCGCCCGCAGGCTGTCCGAAATTATATTGAGCTCCTTAGGCTCGTTCTTGTAGGTGTAAAACAGCCCGGGGGCGTTAGGGCCGTGGGTACCAATAAGGGCTTCAAAGTATTTTCTCGCCTCTGAGCTAAAGCCTTCGAGGTGGGAGAGGTAGTAGGGGGTGACAATTCTGGGTCTCTCGGCGATTACCCTGCCTTCCCTGACCACCGTTTCCGAGGTAGCCTCCACCAGCTCGGCGTAGGCAGGTTCGGTGACCAGGTAGTAGTACACATTGGTCGTGCCGAAGGTAGCCAGGCTCCGCTTGGGCGGCCTTAGTATCTCGGTGCGGCTGACGGCGTCTCTAATCCTTTCGTCCTCAATATCCATCTTTATTGCCTAGACTATAGCCGATAGCTCCTGTTTATATTCTTTGAGGAGGTTGATGTACTGCGAGTCCAGTTGTACCAGCAGCTTGCGCCACTCTTCCTGGAACTGCGGCTGACTTTCTATATCAATGTTTAATCCCGCCGTCGTGCCCAGCTGCTGCTGCATCGCCTGCTGAACCTTGGCGCTGAACTCTGCCTTTAGTTGCTTGTAGGACTGCTTTCTCTGCTGCTCACCCTGTTCGGTATAATGGGTGAATATATTTCTTATCCGGCTGAAGATGTTTTCTATGCCTATTTTATCATTCTTTAAGCTTTTCAGCCCGTCCATTGCCTTTTTATTGTTTTTCCGGATGGCTTCGCTCTGGGGCAGGTTGATGTTCCTTATCAGTATTTCGCTGATTCCCTCTTTGATGTAACTGACCACCTTCTCATCGCACTTTCCCAGTTCGGTAGCCAGGTTAAGGTTTTTATTCAGGTATCTGGCAGCCAGTTTTTCCCCTTCGGGGACGTATTTCCATCTCAGGCGCTCCTCTTCGGTCACTTCGCCCAGCTTCTCCACCTTCTCCATAGCTATCTCACGTGCGCTCTTGATATCACTCATTTTAAGGTCTCCAGTTGTTAGTACTACTAATATTATACTAGATAGTGGCAAAAGCCTCAAAGTGCCTTAGTTCAGCTTTAACGGTTCTCTATCTTCCCCATACCCGCCCGTCCTCATAGGCTCCGCCTCTTTTCATCTCTTAACCCCCTCTAAGAAGGACTTGATAGAAGTATCACTTCTGTAGGGTGGGTCAGGGTGGGAAATAAAACACTCTCTAAAAACTGGGCGCTTCCTCCCCCTTTATATCTTTTCCCACCCACCACCCTTGAGGAAAAGGGGCTAACGCCCCTTCATCCGCTCTTTAACAGCCATCTATCTGCTCTCCCGCCCTCATAGGGATTGTACCTCTTTAAGACCCCACTTTTCACCTTTCTTTTAAGGGAGATTTGTATTTAAGAGGGTAGATGATATAATTTAATAACCAATAGCTATGGGGAAGGACTTTGAAAT
>Ga0307429_1000657_pt1 | contig 19066 bp, 16 predicted proteins | sample SalMarWE160230MG_FD_202151 | JGI IMG/M metagenome (GOLD analysis project Ga0307429, IMG submission 202151) | Salt marsh sediment microbial communities from the Plum Island Ecosystem LTER, Massachusetts, United States - WE1603-230 | ecosystem: Environmental > Aquatic > Marine > Intertidal zone >... | reverse complement strand
AAGGAAAGGAGTTGTGGGTAAAGAATCTATTTGTATCTAACTTTCGCAACTTTGCACGCCTGGATTTGGAATTTTCTCCTCGATTGAATCTTTTCTGGGGAGATAATGGAGAGGGTAAAACCAATTTCCTGGAGTCTCTTTACTGTCTGGGACACGGCACATCTTTTCGCACCAAGACTGATGAAGAGCTAATTAAGTGGGGACAACCTAGTTTATATCTAAAGGGAGAGGGGGTTAAGTCGGAAAGACTTTTTACCTATGAGGTTGTGCTTGATCGCAAGGTCTCTAAGGTTAGGAAGGTAGACTCTCACCGGGTAGGTTTACGAAACCCTACTAAATGGCTCTGGATGGTTACCTTCTCCCCGGAGGATATCTGGCTAGTTAAGGGTTCCCCTCAACAGAGACGTGATTTTCTGGATGCTAAGCTGCCCTTGTTTAATTTCCGCTACTCTTACCTAAGATCTTCTTACCTTAGAGTTCTCTCTCAGAGAAATCATCTTTTTTTTCTGAAGAGGATCAGAAAATCCATCAACCAAGAGCTAGATATTTGGGATGAACAGTTAGTTGAGTTAGGTTCGAAGATAGTTAAGCTACGTCTAGAAGGACTGGAAAAGCTAGAATTCTTTTTTAAAGAGATTTATCCGAGGGTGATGGGGAGGGATTCTAAGATTGGTCTAATTTACAGATCTTCTTTTTTAAGGGATCCCACCCCAATCATAAGCGAAGAGGAGATAACAGAGACCTTCCGAAAAGAGTTAAAACTAAAAAGAAAAAAGGAGTTGGAACTAGAGACAACCCTCATTGGACCTCACCGGGACGATTTTCTTATTCTTGCCGATGGGGTTGACTTACGCTGTTTTGGCTCTCAAGGGGAACAGAGGATAGCCACTCTCTCTTTAAAATTGGCCGAACTTGGCCTGGTGAGCTTAAGGGAAGATGAGCATCCAGTGACTCTCCTGGACGACGTTGCCTCTGAACTCGATCCTAAGAGGCAGAAACTGCTGCTGGACCTGGTGAAAGAACAAAGTCAGGTATTTATTACCACGACCCACCTTTCTTTATTTGAGCCATCTTTTACCAAAGAGGGCTGGCTTTATCAAGTGAAAGACAATAGGGTAAAAAGAAAGAAATGAAACGAAATAGTTTTCCTTCCTCGGTCGGTGAAGTATTAGAGAGGCTTTTTAATAAATTGAGTATAGATAAGAAGCTAAAAGAAGTAAACGCATTAAAGCTATGGGAGGAGGTGACAGGGGAGAAAATAAGCCAACATAGCCTTCCTCTTTTTGTAAGAAAAGGAAACCTCTTTGTTAGAGTGGATAATTCAGGATGGCTGACTCAACTCACCTACCTCAAGCACGAGATAATATCGGAACTAAATCAGAGATTGGGAGGAGAGTCAATAAAAAACATCTATTTTCGATTGGGCGAGGTTAAAAAAAAGAGAAAAGGAAAAATTAAAGCGGCCAAAGTAAGGATTGACTTAGAAAAAGAGGAATTGGCAAGAATAAAAGAAAGGTTGAAAGGGATAAAAAATAAGTCTTTCCAGCCAGTTCTCTCACGAATTTTGATAAAAGATAGGCAAATTAAAAAAGAAAGACCGCACGAGCCTTAATTAAGGCCACAAATTGACTGCGGTAATTTTTGTGATAGAATACAAAGGAGTAGAGGTTGGACTATAAAAGGCTGCGCCAGGGGATGGTAAAAGATCAGCTCATCGCCCGCGGGATTAGTGATGAGAGAGTGCTGGCAGTTTTTTATAAGGTAGAACGGGAAAAATTTGTCCCTTCTGATCTACGAAAAGACGCTTATGGAGATTTTCCATTATCCATTGGCGAGGGGCAGACGATCTCTCAACCCTATATGGTTGCCCTAATGACCCAGAGCCTGGAGTTGAAAGGGTGTGAGAGAGTTCTTGAAATCGGTACCGGTTCAGGATACCAAACGGCCATTCTGACAGAGCTGAGTGAAGAAGTTTATAGTGTGGAGAGAATAAAAAGTCTGGCTCAAAAAGCAGAGTCACTTTTAAAAAAGTTGGGATATTCTAAGGTTAAGATCTTTGTCAGCGATGGAACGAAGGGATGGGAGAAGTTTTCTCCCTATGACCGTATTCTGGTAACCGCCGGGGCTAAACAAGTACCCCAGCCTTTGGTAAATCAACTTAAGGATGAGGGGGTAATGGTTATACCGGTAGGAAGTATCTATTCCCAAGAATTAAAAGTAATTAGAAAAAAGAAGGGGCGGGTGAGAAGTACAACTGTGGAGAGATGTGTTTTTGTCCCCCTCATAGGAAAGTACGGTTGGAGTGAGAATGTTGGAGCCGAGTAGTCTATTGGCAAGACCTGAGAGCTTAACCTTCTTTTTAAGTATGCTTCCTATTTCGGAGCTGCGAGGAGGACTTCCCTTTGCTTTATCACAGGGACTTTCTCCTCTGAAGGCTTATTTGATAAGCGTAGCTGGCAACATATTACCGGTATTTCCTCTTCTTTTGCTGCTCAGAAGGCTATCTATCTTTTTTGGGCGATATAAAATAACCGAAAAGACTCTTAACTGGACCCTGGCACGAGCCCGAAAGAGAGAGGATTTAGTAAGGCGATATGGATTTGGAGGTCTTATTCTACTGGTAGCTATTCCTCTTCCCGTCACCGGAGCCTGGACAGGGGTTCTGGTAAGCTTTCTTTTATCCCTGGAGATCAAGTATTCTTTTGTCGGTATCTGCATAGGAGTTTGCCTGGCTGGTGGTATAGTTCTATTGGTGAGTCTGGGGTTAATAAAGGGAATAAGCATTTTCTCGTAAAGAATATCGGGATGTAGCGCAGCCTGGTTTAGCGCGCCTGCCTCGGGTGCAGGAGGTCGTGGGTTCAAATCCCGCCATCCCGACCAAAATGAAGGATTTGAAGCCGAGCCGAGCGCATCCGAGAGTAAGAAATTTTCTAGCTTTTCCATATTATTCAATGGGGGGTTTCAACTATTCTATTAAACGCTCCTGAAGAAAATGAAATTGGTTAGTAGGACTATCTTCGACAAGAGAAGAGGGGTAGTTTTTGCTCTTACCGTTGTTCTTAGTAGCTTTGTTTTGCTAGGTAATGCCTGGAGTTCTTCTGTTCCACCATCTCGAGTTTATACGGTAAGACCAAAAGACACTCTCTCTGCTATAAGCAGGCGCTATGAGATCTCCTTGAAGCAAATTCTAAAAATAAACGGTCTTTCACTTCGTGAAAAGATTTATCCGGGCCAAAAGCTCCTCATTCCCTATAAGATGGGAGTGTGGCATCCAGTCAAAAAGCACGAGACCCTATGGAGAATTGCTCGTACTTATGGAGTTTCTCTGGAGGAGATCAAACAGGCCAATCGCTTATCTTCCAATGAAATCAAGGTGGGCCAAAAATTATTTATTCCCAAGGTTACTGAGGTCAAACCCATAAAAATCCCTGATTATCTTTTGTCGGAAAAGAAAGCTATACCAGAAAAGAAAGTTTTGAGCCCACCAGAACCCATAGATACGCAAGAGGAAAAATCATTCTTACTTTGGCCAGTAGAGGGAGAAGTGATAGGCTATTTTGGGGATAAAGGAAACAAAGGAATAGATATCGCTGCTCCTGAGGGAACTACCGTTTTTGCCCCTGCTAATGGAGTAGTTGAGCTTGCCGGATATGGAAAAGAACCTGGAAACTTACTGATGATTAAACACGGAAAGGAAGGACTGATTACTGTATATACGTATCTATCCTCTTGGCTGGTAAAGAAGGGGGATAGAGTAAAGAAAGGAGACCCCATCGCTAAAGCAGGAATCACGGGCACTGCAAAGAACCCTTGCCTTCATTTTGAAGTTCGCAAAATAGAAACTGTAGAGCCGGTAAATCCTCTAGATTATCTCCCATAAGGTAGCTAACGGCCTTAAAAGAGTCTCTTACTGTTTTCGTAGGCTGATTTTTATTTTTTGACCACGATAAAAGTCTTTGGGTTGCTTCTAGACTGTGAGTGGGTTTTGGGCCTACAAGATACTCTGAGGCTAATTATAGATGTCCATCATTTTTAGCAAAAAGGAAACTTATGTGGTACAACAAGAGGTTGAGGTAACTAACAAAATAGGTTTACATGTTAGACCAGCTTCCATGTTAGTGGAGACCGCCAGTAAGTTCAAATCTGATATCTGGATAGAAAAAGATGGTCAGGAAGCTAATGGAAAGAGTATTATGAGTCTCTTATTACTCTCCGCCCCCCAGGGTAGCAAAATCAGCGTCAAAGCAGAAGGACCAGATGCTGCCGAGGCTGTTCAAGCTCTGGTAAAGATAGTTAAAGACAAATTTGGTGAGGAGTAACTGGCTGAAGGTTGAAAGATGCTTAGTGCAAAATGGGTAAGGGATAATCTAGATGCTGTGAAGGAGGGTTTAAAGAAAAGAGGGCTCCAGATTGACCTCGATAGGTTTCTCTCCCTGGATAGCCAGAGAAGGCGCTTAACTCAAAAGTTCGATGAATTAAAACGCCAACAAAATGTGTATTCCAAAAAAATAGGAAAATTAAGACAGGAAAAGAGGAATCCTCAGGAGATAATTCAGAAGATGCAAAAGGTCTCAGCGAAAATAGCAGAATTTGAAGAAGAAAAAAGAAAGTATGATGAGGAAACCCGAAATTTTCTTCTCAATCTCCCCAATCGGCCACATCCAGAGGTTCCTGGAGGTTCGGAGAATGTGGAAGTAAGGAGGTGGGGAACACCCCCTGGATTTGATTTTTCCCCCCAAGATCACCAGAAGTTGGGTGAGACCCTGGGAGTGCTTGATTTTAAAAGAGCAGCTAAGATGACCGGAAGCGGATTTGTTCTCTACAAGGGATTAGGTGCTCGTCTCGAGAGAGCTCTTATCAATTTCATGTTAGATCTTCACATTAGTCGGGGGTATGAGGAGGTTCTACCTCCCTTTATGACCAATTCTGCTGCCACCACAGGAACAGGGCAGCTCCCCAAGTTCCGGGATGACCTTTATCGATGTGAGAAGGAGGATTATTACCTGGTTCCTACGGCTGAGGTCCCGGTGACTAACATCTACCGGGAGGAGATTCTGGATGAGGAAGATCTTCCCTTGTCCTATGTCGCTTACACGCCTTGTTTTAGGAGAGAAGCAGGCACTTATGGTAAGAAGATCCAGGGAATCATCAGGCAGCATCAGTTTAACAAAGTGGAACTGGTAAAATTCACCACTCCCGAGACTTCCTACGAGGAACTGGAGAAGTTAACCTCGGAGGCGGAAGAGGTATTAAAAAGGCTTGAGCTTTCCTATCGGGTAGTGAAACTATCTGGCCAGGAACTCGGCTTTGCCGCTGCTTTTGGTTACGATATTGAGGTATGGATTCCCAGTCAGGAGAAATTTCTGGAAATATCTACCTGCTCCAATTTCGAAGATTACCAGGCCCGAAGAGCCTCCATCAAGTTCAGAGCTAAAACTAACAAATCCACTCATTACCTGCACACTCTCAATGGATCGGGCCTCGCCATAGGGAGAACAGTAGTAGCCATTTTGGAAAATTTCCAAAATCGAGATGGCCATGTCCTCATCCCCGAGGTTCTGCGCTCCTATATGCAGGGAGCGAAATGGATCGAGAAGCCATAAGGAGGGGTGTCCGAATTGGCAAGGAGCCGGTCTTGAAAACCGGTGAAAGGCAGCGATGCCCGTCTGGGTTCGAGTCCCAGCCCCTCCGCCAGTTTTTTATGAACCATCCCTTCGTATTTGGGTTGTCCCCTTTTATTTAGCTTTAACTCCCCTACTGGCCGTGTATAATACCCATAGACATTCTCGCCAGTACTAAACCCCCTTAGCTTTTGACCCTCCAGGCCGCGCATTGTTTTCTTTCTAAGGTCATCAAGATAGAGCTCATTTATTAGTCCACGGATGTGAATTCCTAGTTTAGAGTCATCTTCACCAGTGACGATGCCATCAGAAACAGATATAATCTTTACCTGATGATAATCAAATTTGAGAACTAATGTGAGCATTTGATGGTTACTTCTTGATAAGCGTGATAAATCATCCACCACTACAGCGTCGAATTCTTTATTTTCAGCAGCCTCCTCCAGAGCCTGTAGACCCGGTCGGCTAATAAGAGAGCCGGAAATCGCCTCATCAATATAAATATGTTCATTAGTGAGGGTCATACCATGCTGCTCAATATAACCTTTGCACACCCTTATTTGATCATCGATGCTTTTCTCGCTCTGATTCTCTGAAGAATACCGTGCATATATCGCTGCTCTCATTTCTTACCTCCATTGTCCGAAAATAAATCAGGATTTTGCTTAGCTATCTGGATATATTCTTCTGCAATAATAGAAACCACAACATCCAGTAATTTCTGAATAGAAGGATTATCTATCCAGTTTAAACTCGTGGGTTGAACTATCTTCTCACTATTCTTCTCAGTTTGCACAATTTCCATTAAGAGACCTTGCCTTATGACAGAATTGGTATATACTACTAACATAAGGTATAGAGATACTATACCGTATGTGACTATATTATAGCACAAAAGCTATAAGATGTCAAGTGTTTTCTTCTCAAAAGTCTCAAAGTGTAATTGGCGTCATTGCAAGCGGAGCGAAGCAATCTCGCTTTAAAGACAAAACCTCCGCAAATCTGTGTTCGCTCTTCTCTTAGAAAAGAGGAAACAAATGGACCCCAAGAAACTAGGTAAAAAGATAAAACTATCCCGCGTAGAACTCGATCTAACCCAAACTCAACTTGCCGAAAAGATTAATGCCAAACAAAAAAGCATCTCTCGTTATGAAACGGGAGCATCTTTACCATCTATAAAAACTCTGGTCAAAATCGCCAAAGTTCTCAAAAAACCAGCTGGATATTTCTTAGAGGAGTAAAAAGAATTTGTCATTACTTCCTTTTAAGACGATGACAACTTGAATTCTATGCTTAATTGCTTATAGAAAAATTTAATCTAGGTAGAAGAAAATGGAGTTTGCAACCCTGCAATCGCTACATAAAACTATTTTGTCAGCTCTGAAAATATCTGCTGATACCACAGGTCTTCCATGCAGTAGGGCACAGGAACTTGGATCTGATTTCTTAACAAAAAATACAATGGTTTCTTTGACTATATGGCATATTATTAATCCCCAAAATATAGAGGGATTTCCGATAACTAGTGATTCGTTTAGGGTATACGATTTCCCTTCTGCGCATGTCCTTATTCGAACCCTATTTGAGGGATATATAAATATGAACTATGTTCTCATTGATCCCAAATCAGATGAAGAAAGAGAGTTTAGACTGAATCTGTGGGATAGACATGCTTTATTGGAACGGCAGAAAATGGCTAGTTCGATTGGTTCTCAACACAAGAAAGTCAAAATAGAAGAGAGAAAAATTGATGTCTATGCAGAATCTATTAAGAATTCACAGTATTTTAGAACCCTTCCAGGAGATGAGCAACAATCTTTTTTAAATATGCATAAGTGGACCAAACTCAATACCATCGAAAGAGCAGATAAGGCTAATATCCATAGGTCTCAATCTGAATTCATATATAAATTTCTTTCAAACTACGCTCATTCTGAAGCTTTTGCATTAATGCAGATTCACTCTGTTTTTTCTGTTCAGATGGCCCAAAAGTTGATGCGTTTTCCGATACGTTTCACTGAGATGTTTCTAAGCTTAACGTTGAAATTATTTGCGAAATTACATCCAGTTGCAACGTCCATAATTGAAAGTGATCAGGATCTTTTGGAAATAATAGATCTCTGGGAGGATTTAAAAAGAAAAGATTTAAAGGAAGTGTCAAGAATAGGTATATAACGCATAATAAAAGCTCTTTACCAAGAAAAAATCTTCCTCTGCTGGAAAAAACAATTTAAGGCCTGAACCGGTAAAATATGGTTAAATATCACGAAAATCATTTGAATAATAAGCGATTTTTCTTTTTGGGAAATGAAAAATTGTTACAGAAGAAGAAAATCGGTGTTTTTATTTCAAGAACAATTCCTTTGAATATAGTAGTCCCAGCAGAGGAGTTTTTGTTGTCATTGAGCGAATTATTCTATGTTTTTATAAGTGGATGGCATTCATCTTTTGAAAGAAGGATTCTAAAGAAATTATTATTGGCAGGCAAAGAATCAATCTTCTTTACTTCCAAGGGTATTAAAAATCAGTCGCTGTACAATTACTTTACAAAACCAATCAACGAGGAAAGATTGCTGATGGGTTCATTGTTATTGGAAAAGGCAAAAGTTACATTGCATAACTCTATAATAAGAAATGAGATGATTGCAGATATTGCAGAACATAATCTTTTTATTTTTATAAATAGAGGTGGAAATCTTGAAAACCTTTTTGATAGATTGTTAAACCAAAACAAGGTACCGTTGATATTTAACCACTCAGCAAATTCCGCTTTTCTTACAAAGGGTAAACCAATTAATCTGGAAAACTTTCAGGAGATACTATCATGAATGAAATGATAGACTGGAGAACAGAAATTTTGCCTATCCTTGAACAAATCAGAGATAATGGTGTAGATATACATATAATGAGGAAGTTGTTCATAGAAGAACTGAATTATGATTTTGCCGACCAAGAAGCACTTATTGGATTTCCTGAAGATATTAGAAAGAAAGTACTTTCTATCAAAATAATATCAGAAAAAAATGGATTTAAGGTTCTATTTTGCATTATTGATAGTCTTTTGAAGGGCGTAGAACTTCCAGTTGTCAAGAGTATTTCAAGATATCATCCTGCTAACATCATAATATTCACAAATAGGGAAAGTAACGAAGCCCATTTTATTAACACTAAGTATGTGGGCAAGGAACAGGAGAAAAAGGTCAGAGGATTCAGGAGAATAACTGTTAGCCAAACTGATAGACTGAGAACAGCTGCTGAAAGGTTGTCGAGAATCTACGCTAGTGATGGTATATCAGCGCTTGATCTGATGTCAAATTGCGAAGAAGCGTTCGACGTTGAAGCAGTGTCCAAAGAGTTTTATAAAAAATTTGTTGAAAAATATAAAGAATTAAGGAAGGTCATTCGGGAGAATAATAGATTATCAGATGTAATTACTGAAAATATAACTCAGGAGATTATTAACCGTCTTTTGTTTTTATATTTCATTCAGAAAAAGGGCTGGCTTAATGGTGACTACAAATTTCTTTATAATAACTTCAAATCAAATAAGAAAGAGTATTACAAAAACTTTCTTGTTCTTCTGTTTAAGAGACTTTCCATTAAAGACTTTGAATGTCCAGGGTTCGAAAATATACCATTTCTCAATGGTGGACTTTTTGAGTTCCAGGAAATTGAAGAGAAAATATCTATTCCAAACGAATCTTTTGAAGATATCTTTGATGATCTTTTAGAACGATTTAATTTTACTATAAGAGAAGACACTGAATTTGAAGAAGAAGTGGCAATAGACCCTGAGATGTTAGGAAAGATATTTGAGGAACTAATTCTATCTATAGAGTCGGAGAAATATAAAGATATCCCTGATCCACGCCGTGCCTCCGGAAGTTATTATACGCCGCGTTTTATTGTGTCATTTATGGTAAAGCAATCTCTACTTAATTATCTCATAAGTGAATTACCTCATATTCCAAGAAGTCAGTTGAAGTCTCTGGTCTTTGATTTATCTACCGAAAAGATTGAAAAACTCGCCTTAATTAAGAACAAACTTCTTGACTTGAAGATAGTTGATCCTGGAGTTGGTTCCGGGGCTTTTTCTGTTGATATTCTCAGTAAGTTGTTGAGAATAATAGAAAAATTGAACGAAAAACTTGGGTTAGCTGAAGATAGGTACAATTTAAGAAAAAGACTTATTGAAGATTGTATTTATGGGGTCGATATTCAGGAAAGAGCAGTTCATCTTGCGCGGTTAAGATTATGGCTGTCCTTGATAGTTGATCTTGATGTTGAAAAAATCAAGGACATTCCACCTTTGATTAATCTTGACTTTAAAATTGTCAAGGGCGATAGCCTTGTATCAAAAATATGCGGATTTAAGTTTGATTTAAAGACATTAACTCGTTCTAACCAAAAAATATTAGAATTAATAGAAAAATATAAAGAACTAAAAGACAAATATTCAGAGGCACATACCGATGCTAAAAGACAGATTTTGAAAGGAAAAATAATTAAAACAAAATGTGCTATAGCAATCTGGCACCTTGAGAATATTAAGAAACAACATAAAGAAGAATTAAAGCTGATAGGTGCACAGGGAGCTCTATTTGAAAAAACCAAAAAAGAGACTAGAGATGAGGAACAGAAAAGAGAAATACTTGAACAAAAAATAACTGCTATTAACGAAAAAATTGAAGAAATAAAGACCGGTGAAGACATAGACGCATTCAACTGGCATCTTGATTTCTTCGAAGTAATGGGAGTAAAAGAAGGTTTTGATATTGTTATCGCTAATCCTCCTTATGGTGTTGATGTTGATAGGAATATTTATAAAGATGAATTTAATCTTGACAGTAAAGATAGTTATGGGGTCTTTGCCGCTCTCGGAGTGAATATCTTAAGGCCAGGCGGGACGCTTTGTTATATTATGAGTGATACCTGGCAGACTATCAGAACGCATCATAAACTCAGGGAAAGACTTCTTGAACAAACCGAATCCCAATACCTCATATCAGTGCCAATGAAAACTTTCAAGGCAACAGTAAACACAGGTATATATTTATTTAAGAAGAGTACCACCGATGAAGAGAAAGACAATATTGTCATTACTGCAGATTTCCATGGATTGGATATCAAAAGAGGAGATTTAGAAGCTGCTCTGGACTTGATTGTTGATGAAGAACCTGATGAAAAATGTGAAGATGGTTATACAATTATTTCAGATAGAGAAATGTCAATCTATGCCTACAGACAGAAGATAATAAAGAAATTTTCTAATCTTTCTTTCTTCATCGCCTCGCCAAAGTTATTTAAATTGATGCAGGATGTAGGCAATGTAAAGCCAAAAACATATACTGATGAAAAAGGTAGTCCAGTGATGTTTGATATAAAAAAAGAGAAGGATCTATTTGACCTATTTCAACAAGGTGGTCCGAATGTTCGTAGAGTGAACTTCAATGGAAAAGAGATTGAACTGGTGAAATTGGGAAGTATTGCGGAAGTGAAGCAAGGATTGTGTACTGGTGACAATAAGTATTATTTAAGGCAACGGCTGGCGACAAATGGATCAAATTACAGAGAGATTGATTTAAATTTGGTGGTAAAAGAAGAGGAACTTGAAAAAATAAGAAGAGATGAGCAATTCAGAATAGATGTAATAGAGAATGGGATTTGTACCAATCCAACACACAAGACTCATAAGCATAGGTATTTTGGCGGTAGGTATTTTATTCCTTATGAGAAAGGTGGAGCATCTGATATTGAAGAAGGCTGGTTGCCCAACTATTATGTGCCAACACCATATTTAATTGATTGGTCAGAAGATGCACTAAGAAGAATGAAAACCTTAACTATAGCGGAAAAGCTCAGAAAGAAGGGAATTGTAGTCCATTCAAAAAAACATGAGAAAACATTAACTACCCTTTTCAAAAACAGGAAATTTTATTTTGAGAAAGGTATAAGCTTTTCGGACACGGGTTTTTATGCTCCAACCTATAGAGTATTGAATGGAATACTTTTTGATGAAATGGGTATGAGTATTTTCCCAAAGGATATTTTCTCCTCAATAGTCTTACTTGCAAGCAAAATTTCTAGATATTTTATTAAGAATTTCATTAATAGTACAGTCCATTCACAAGTTGAAGGAGTTAAAAAAATTCCAATGATTTTCAGTATCAAAAAAGACTATAGGCAAAAATTAACTAATTTAGTTTCCACCATCATCCAGAAACAAAGACAGAATCCCCGTTACGACTACATGACCAACGAACAACTCGATATCGATAAGCTTGTCTATGAAATGTATAATCTTAATCAAGAAGACATAGATGAAGTTGAAAATTGGTATTTCAGGCGATATCCAAAGTTGGCAAGGATTATTGAGGAGAAATTGAAGAGAAAAAATGATGATTGAAGAGAAAGAATATTTTAAGTTTTTGAATGATTTAAAGAATAAAATAAAGCAGGCCCAGTATCAGGCATATACGACAGCCAATAAGGAACTTCTCAGCCTTTACTGGGACTTAGGTACTATTGTTGAAAAACAAGAAAAATTGGGTTGGGGACAAAAAATAATTCAACAACTTGCTGAAGATTTACAAAAAGAGTTTCCTCGAAATAGTGGCTTTTCTTATGCAAACTTAGATCGAATGAGGAAGTTCCATCTTTCTTACAAGGATAATCCAAAACTCGCACAACTTGTGCGAGAAATTCCCTGGGGACAGAATATCACCATTCTTGAAAAACTTAAAGATAATTATCAGAGAGACTATTATTTGCGAATGACTATTAGAAGTTCCTGGAGCAGAAACATTCCCATCCATCAAATAGAATCAAAAACAATTACTGTCTCCAGCTGTCATAGAAGATAAACTCAGAGATTTAGAGGAGAAAGAAGAATGAGTTACTCAGACATTATTGATAATAGAAGAAGTTTCCTCAAGGATGAAATAAATTCGATTCTAAAAGCAACAAAAGAGGCTAAATTTGCTGTTGGTTATTTATTTCTATCCGGCTTTGATGAAATAGTAAGCAATATCTCTCATTTGAAAGAACTTAAACTGATTGTCGGTGCTGTATTTAATACAAAGACTCTTGAGGAAATTGCAGAAGGTGTAGCGAGAAAAAATGAACTTGAAGAGGCTGCGGAAAGGCTGAAATATCAAAAATCAGCAGAGAAGAAAGAGATTGTCAATACTGTAAAGACCAAGATAGGTCGCAGTATTGGAGGTCTGGAACAATCTGAAGAGAATGAATCCATGCTTTTATCTCTCAAAGATTTAATAGCATCGGGAAAAGTTAAAGTTAGGTTATATACAAAACAGCGTCTTCATTCAAAAGCGTATCTGTTTCTGTACCAAAAAGAAGCGGCCGAACAATCAAGAAGTGAAGGAATAGCTATCGTAGGCAGCAGCAATTTGACTCTATCAGGATTCAAGCACAGCACAGAACTAAATGTTATTGTTCGGGGGAATGAAAATTTCAAGGAACTCAAAAACTGGTTTGAAGAAGTCTGGGAAGAATCCGAACCTTTCAAAAGAGAACTCTTAACTTCAATTGAAGAGAGCTGGGCTTTGAAATATGCCAATCCTTATGATATCTATGTGCTAGTGCTCTATAATCTTGTTCAATCCAAGATGAAATTTCGTTCCCATGTTCTGTGGGACTGGCGTGGAATGCCAAAGTTATATCAGTTTCAAAAGATAGCAGTAATGCAAGCTTATGAAATCTTGAACCGATATAGTGGTGTTTTTGTCTGTGATGTAGTGGGGCTTGGCAAAACATTTATTGGAGCAGCATTGCTTAAGCAATTAGGAGAAAGGGCGGTTGTTATTTGTCCGCCTCGTATAAGAAATATGTGGGAAGAATTTGGTGAGACATTCAAGATTGATATCAAGACGATTTCTCACGGTGCTTTGAATAAGGGAGTTTTTGATAAAAACAGTGAACTCTGGACATACAAAGATAGAGATGTTGTATTAATTGACGAAAGTCATTATTTTAGAAATTCAGATACAAAACGGTATTATGAAATTCACCCGTTTTTGGTGGGCAAAAAAGTAATTCTTGTAACAGCCACCCCTCAGAATACTTCAATCTGGAATATTTATAACCAGATACGACTCTTTAATCAGGAAGGTTCAAATGATTATCAAGTAAAAGGTGGCTCGCTTAAGGAGTTCTTCAATTTGGTTGATACAGGCGAAAACAAGATTCAAGACTTACTCAGTAAGATACTTACTAGAAGGACAAGGAAGCACATTAAGAAATATTATCAATCTTTTGAAGATGAGCCCATTGAATTTCCAGAAAGAAAACTCAAAACCATTTCCTATAATATTGATGAGACCTACAATAATCTATTTGTAAAAATAGAGGGGGCATTGAAAAAGCTCACTTATGCGAAGTATAATCTATGGCCCTATGTTAAAGAGGAGAACAAAGATGAAGAGGTTTATGTAAATCTAAGAAAGATAACCGGGCTTCTTAAAGGTTTGCATAAGGTAATGCTTTTCAAGAGGCTAGAAAGCAGTATATATTCTTTTTCTGAAACAATCAGAAGATTGTTGGGAATTCACAAGAGGTTTCTTGAGAGTTTAGAAGCAGACATTGTGCCTGCCGGTGACGAAGCACAAGATATAATTTACAGCGAAGATGTTGATATTTCTGATAAACTGGAGAAACTAAAAGAAGCATCAAAAAAGTATCAGGTCAATGATTTTGAGATGGAAGAATTAAAACAAGACCTGGAGAACGATGCCAACGTATTTAGGGACATATCGGAATTCTTGGAAAGAGTTCCAGAGAGTAGCGATAAAAAATTTGGCGAGGTCGTAAAACTTTTGGATAAACATAAAAAAGAAAAAGTCTTGATTTTTTCCGAATACGCAGACACAGTCAAATATCTTCATAGAAGGTTGAAAGCCAAGACCGACAACCTATCTTTTGTGACTTCAAAAACCAAAGATGCAATATCAATAATTCGAAGATTCGCTCCTAAAGCTAATGAGTACAAACTGAAAGACAAGGAATCACCGATTAATGTAGTTGTTTCTACCGATGTATTTAGTACTGGACTAAATCTTCAAGACTGTGGGATTGTGATAAATTATGATTTGCATTGGAACCCTGTACTTCTAATCCAAAGAGTTGGCAGAGTGGACAGAATTGGCACAGAATATGACATTATCAGGGTTTATAACTTTCTTCCCCATAAAAAGGTGGAAGAGAAGATTTCACTCAAGGAAAGGGTTTCAAAAAGGGTTCAAGAGATTCACGACCATATTGGCGAGGATGACAAGATACTCGATGAATCAGAAAGATTGAATAAGGAAGCATTATATGCAATCTACGAAAAGAAAGACATTGATAAGCTAGAAGAGAAAATAGATGAAGAACAATTTAATCTTGATGAGGCTGAACTACTGATTGAGACATTAGCAAGGGAAAAGACGGAGTATTTGAATTATATAAAAAGTCTACAGCTAGGAACGAGGGGCTGTAAAAAGACTAAAAATTATGAAGGAGTTTTTGCCTATTTTAGAAAAGGAGATATAGATAGCCTCTATATCTTGGATAAAAAAGGTAGGATTATATCGGATTTAGGAAAAGTGATATCAGAATTGAGATGTAATACAGATGAACAACAACTTAACGTATCTAAAGAAGATAAACAATCGCTATTTACCGGCTTAACAAAGTTAGAAGAGAGTTTTAAGAAAGATTACCAATCCAAGGTTGAGTCTGAGCCTAAGAAGGACCCAGTTATTGTTAAGGCAATCAAGAAACTTGTTCATTTAAGGAAGGAAATAGAAAACGATCAAGATTTAGTACTGATAGACAAAATAAGCAATGTGTTAACTAGGGGTATTCCAGATGAAACACTCAAAGATTTAAGGAGACTTGAAAGAGCGAAGGTAGATGGCAATGAATATTTAAAGCGTCTCGTTAGAATTTATAATCAATACAGGTTGGGGGATTTGAGATATACCGAGAAAGATGAGCAAGAATACAAGGCAGTTGAGTTAATTTGTTGCGAAATGTTGAAATAGTTGATGGAATACTACGAATTAAGGCCAGTACGATGCTGGCCCAGATCTTATTCCAGAAGTACTTCTCTTACCATAATGAAAAACAGGGACAGCGATCATTACTATTAGCCGCTGTATGTAGACTTTCGACATGCCGCGGATATTAAGAGCTGTAGCAATAGGTTTTCCTCGCCATGTTACTCATCAAAGGGAAAATTATCAGCAATGTGTTCTTGAAGACAAAAATGGTTTCAGGTAATATCTAGGGTGGCCTAGAGATTATGCTCGAAGAAACTCCCCAAAGATATGGGTATATTGTCCTATGAGCAAGAATCAATAAATGGGCGCTGTTCCCACTAAATGCCCATGAAGTAGATTATTGAGAAACAAATTGATAAGGAACTTTGGCGTTTTAGCATCTACACTTCTCGCAACTTTAGAATTGTTTTATAAAGGTACTGTAAAAATTTGCATGAAAGAAAAGGAGGGGGAATATGGACTATTTTCTAAATAACATAGCTTCTTTAGCGCTTATCCCACTCGTCGTTGCCATGGTGCTTAAGTTGAAGGGTGCGCAAATAGACTCTTTAAAACAACAGAATGAGACCCTTAAGAGTCACGTAAGCTATCTAGACAAACTTAGGCCTAGTGAGATAGAAAAAGATTATGAAGCCGTAAAGAAATTCGCCGATAAAAAAACAAAAGAATTACAAAACGCTAATGAAGAACTAGGCAAACTGAGAACAAAAATAGAACAGAAAGAACAACTTAATAAAAAGGATATTGATTTCGTAAGCTCAGTTGTTGGATTGACACAAGAGGGCTTATCTTACTACGCTTCTGGCCCGACGTTTTGGCATGAGTACCGGAAAGACCTGGAGAAAAAAAGGGGGAGGGATATTTATCCATTACAAAGGCACGAAAACAAAAATAGCTAAAGAACGTATGAATAAGGAGGGACAGCGACCATTTTTGTTGACAGATGAAGTCGCTGTATGTAAAGATTTTAGATGCCACTAATATCGCGAGCTGTAGCAATAGTCCTAATTATGTTACTGAAAAAGGAAATTATCAGCCATGCGTCTTAAATGAGAAAGATGTTTTCATGAGGAGAATAGAGGGGCTGCTTGGGCAGTAACTAAAGGTTTTGCCCTGTGGGAGCACTCGCAGGAATCAATAAATGATCGCTGTCCCTGTCAATAAAATAGATCCTACGCTCAGTTTATGATAGTTTTCGAATCCCCATATGCTCAAACATGATAAACCCTCAAAGCTATAATAAGAATAGTATGTGATCTAGGATATCTCCAATTTCACTGAAAACCTGATGAATCATAAGGTGGACTTCACGGAGAAACAAGCACAGCGAATAATACAGTGGAGGGTTCAATATGTTTATTGATGGGTTTATGATCTCAGGATATCGGAGTTTCGGTAAAACACCTCAGAGGATTGGTCCACTGGGTAAAATCAATTTGATGGTCGGTCAGAATAACTCCGGCAAATCGAATATCTTGCGTTTCTTGGAGAAACACTTTAAGTACGTTCTAGTCTCTGCAAAAGGCAACAAAAATCAGAAGAGTGAATTCGGGAATCTGGACACCCACCAAGGCGAATCTGTGAGCCCGATCGTCTTTGGTTTTGGTCTAGTTCCAGGGAGTCTTACGCACCAACAGATTCGTGAAAACGTAGTCACTAGACTAACACAAAGGAGATGCTCTATCGAGCTATTCGACAAATTGCTAGAGTTCATCATATCTCTTAACGACGATGGAGTTGCTTGGTTTAGGTATTCTACTCCCATATTGGGCGAGCCCCTGCAGTTTGACCGCGAACTGGTCGAAAGCCTATCAAAGGCATTGATGGGTGAAGAGTGGAACAGATTGTGGCAGGCGCTCACAGACAGTAGAGGGGGAGGCCTGATGAGTCACTGGGTACCACAGGTTGCGAGTTTCATCTCCCCCGTGAACGTTACGATACCAGACATCAAGATTGTTCCCGCCATAAGACGTGCGACAGGAGGAACTCCCCAGGCTACAGATTTCAGCGGCGCAGGCATAATTGAGAAGCTTGCTCAGCTACAGAACCCTGATATTGACAAACCAGAACTCCGTCAGAGTCAGCGATTTAAGCGAATCAACGCATTCCTAAAAACAGTCACGGGCAACGACAGTTGCCGTATCGAGATTCCTTATAAGAGGCAAATGATTCTGGTGCATATGGATGGACGAATACTTCCGTTGGAGTCTTTCGGAACCGGGATCCACGAGGTGATTATCCTAGCTGCAGCTGCAACAGTTTTAGACAAACAGATATTATGTATTGAGGAACCGGAGCTCCACCTGCATCCTTCCCTGCAAAAAAAGTTCCTTTCCTACCTATCCCAAGAGACCGACAATCAATATTTCATAACGACGCATTCCGCACATTTTCTCGATGTGCCCAACGTCACAGTATTCCATGTGAGAACCGAGAACGGGGCGTCATTGGTTAATTGGGCCTATACATCGTCCAGTAAATCAAATATATGTTCAGACCTGGGCTATCATGCCTCAGACCTGTTTCAATCCAACTGTATTATCTGGGTGGAAGGTCCCTCGGATAGAATCTATGTTCGACATTTCATATACACTTTTGATCAAGAACTGGTAGAAGGGCTTCACTACTCAATCATGTTCTACGGGGGGAAGTTGATGAGCCACTTGACCGCGTCAGACGATTCTTGGGTTGACGAGTTCATCTCTCTCCGACGGTTGAATAGGAATATATGCATAATAATGGACAGTGACAGGTCTTCTGCACGAAAAGGAATCAATAAGACGAAAATGAGGATAAGAGATGAGTTTAGAGAAGGACCAGGATTCGCTTGGGTCACTAAAGGACGAGAAATCGAGAACTACATTGATCCCAGGGTTGTAGAGAGTGCAATGAAGGTGATGTATGGACAACAGGTCTCTCTCGGCAAAAAACCCGGGGTCTATGTTAAATGCACTTCTTACCGTATCAAAAAGGCAAAAATTAAAAAAGCAGACAAAGTGGATCTGGCTTGTGAAGTTGTGCGCATGAAGCCCAGTTTGGATCGACTTGATTTGAAGAAACAGGTGAAGAAGCTGGTAGGGTTCATTAGACAAGCAAATGACTTGGAACCGTCATCGCTAGGGCGCAAGAACGGGAGTGTTCGAAGGTAGCATCCGGGAAATATCAATAGCTGTAATAATAGGTCTCCTCATCATGTTAGTCAAAGGGGAAATTGTCAGGAATGTGTTTCTGAAGACAAAGATAGTTTCTTTAAGTAGAATTAAAAATAGGGACAGCGACCATTATTATCGACAGATTGAGTCGCTGTATGTAGAACTTTTTACATGCGACGAATATCACGAGCTGTATCACTAGGCTTTCCTCGCCATATTGCTCAGAGAAGAA
>Ga0307429_1000656_pt1 | contig 19072 bp, 21 predicted proteins | sample SalMarWE160230MG_FD_202151 | JGI IMG/M metagenome (GOLD analysis project Ga0307429, IMG submission 202151) | Salt marsh sediment microbial communities from the Plum Island Ecosystem LTER, Massachusetts, United States - WE1603-230 | ecosystem: Environmental > Aquatic > Marine > Intertidal zone >... | reverse complement strand
GTGCGATCCCCTGTTCAGAATAGTTTAGCAATTACTAAGGATGCATTACATAGAAGGTATAGCTAATGGGACTAACACAAGCTGATGAGATCTACCTACTTGGGGGAGAAATAAGATCTACCTACCAAACCTCGCAATTAAATCAATAAAATATAAGGTTACGTAAGACAAAATTGGAGAGTTGCTCATAGGCGAACTGCGATTGCGCAGGCCCCAGTGTCAGTCATCGTCATCATCGATACCGTTGTCAGAATCGGCTTCTACTTTGCAGCTTATGTCGCCAAAAGCGTCGGAACACATATTGTGCAATTGATCGAAACCCTCATAGTCAGCCGTCGTAACGTTCATCGCGGTAAACAAAGGAGTGATCATAGGAAATAAAGAACAGAAGATAGATTGCACCTAAATTTCTTCTAGGAACCTGTTCCTTTATGCAATCTATCATAAGTATCTGACAATATGTCAATATGCGTTGGAGAATTGCTCAATATTCTCCGGTGTAATCTCCGGTGTAATAGACCGGAAATGATGTCTAGTTCTAGCTACAAATAGAAAGAGGTGGGGGAGTTTCACTAAATAGATATGATAATACAGAATCTAAAACATGTCAGAGAATGCTTAATTAATAGCTAAACATCAAAGGATTCAAGAGATTTATCATATATCTCCAAAGGATTCAAGAGATTTATCAACCTCTATTGTAGTATGAGTAATATTAAAGTCCCTTTTTAGTATTGATTTGATCATATCCTTGATCTCTTGCGCTTTAGTAATATCCTGTATAATGACATGCATGGACAATGATACTGTTCCCGAAGTTATCGACCAGATGTGTAGATCACGTACATCGAGTATCTCTCCTTTTTGTACTTCTAGTATTGATCTTCTAACCTTTGCATAAGATATTTCATTTGGTACGCTTTCCATAAGGATATCAATGGTCTTCTTTAATAAGGACCAGGTTCTCACAATAATGAAGATTGCCAATCCAATACTAATTATGGAATCAGTGAGGGTATAGTTAGTAAAAACGATTATAGCACCAGTAGTGATCACAGCTATTGCAGCAAAAATATCATTTAATACTATTAGAGATGCACTCTCTATACTCAAGCTCCTATCCTTTTTAGATGCGGTAGGCTTTCTAAGTAATAACATGCCAATAATATTGACAACTAATCCAACCGCTGCAACTATAATAAGTGGCATACCTGAAAAATTTTCAGATGTAGATTCAATGAAAATTCTTAATACTGCTTCATAAAATACAGATAAAGCAAAGATTATCACAACCACACATATTGCAAGTGAGGTTAATACTTCTATCCTGTAAAAGCCGTAAGTTCTTTTGGGCGATGGGGGTTTATGTAGAAAGTAAATAGCAAATAATATTAAAGACAAAGCACCAATATCTGTAAGAAGATCACCTGCATTTGCAACTAGAACTAGACTCTTAGTTAATAAACCTGCTACAATGGTTGAAACGAAATATAATAATAGAAGTATGAATACTATCTTGATTTTGTTTGCTCTAGTCTCTACTGGGTAACTGGACGAGATGGCATTTTCAGTATTGTTATTCATGTAATAATTTACTAATTTTATATGAGGGTATAAAAACTATAAAATAGTTTATCATGTTACCCAAGTTAAGCAAAACGGATGCATGTTGAGGCAAGTCTTGACAAGAATAGATAAGGTAGTCCATTTTCTATGTTTAAATATCCAATTGGATGTGAAACCACTCGAAAGTATTATGAGAGGACGTAAAGAAAATTCCTTGATTTTGTTCAATTTAAACCTGAGACTGCTGACATAGAAAAGCGATGCAATAATTTTGAATATATGAAGATGAGTGTAAATCTATTCTCAAGATTACAGATGAACTCACTATTGCTAATCCTAGCTACAACTATGATATGCATGCCTGGTGTGGTGGGGTGGTGCCCCTACTGCCCGAAGTTATACACATGTGTATACACAAACGGATTTCAATAACTTCCATTTGCTTTTATTTTTTTTATTTTGGATGCATAAAGATAGACTAAATAAAAATGAAAGAATTTAATTGGGACATTGAGCATACAAGATCAGAGAGGAAGGAAAAACATATGTACTTTGTAGGAAAACCACTTATGATTATTAGTAATATAGTTTCTGATAAGCCAAAACTCTTAATTCTTATTTCAATTATTGTAGTTTCAGAAAGATAATACTTTTTCTCTTGAAGAAGAAAATCCGTACGTTTAGTGAAATCGTCGATGACATAGAAAAAGCCCCATCCACGGTCTCTTGGCACATCAAGAGACTCAAAGAAGTAGTTATACTTCAGATAATTCATGGAGAAGAACGCCTATATCTATATCGACTTATGGATAGGAGAATAGCAACACAAATATTGTTAAAGTATGAAGAGTTTTGCAGACAAAATAGTTGATAACTATACAGAGATGATTGACAAGCTCTAAACAATCTAGACCAAACTACCACCATCTCATTGACTGCATCTGCTGGAAATCGAATCAATTTTCCGTGCCTCCAAGTAATTCTCATAATTAATCTATTCAATTCTTTAAATAGTCTGCTATTCAAATACAATTAAAATCTTGTCTTCCAATTTAGATCTTCTTAAGAGTTTCAAAAAAAATTCTGAGTGGTTTGATAATAACTATCAGAGCTTGCAGAAATATGATGGCCAGTTTGTAGCTATCTACAAAGAAGGCTTAATGGATTCAGATAATGATTATCAGACTCTGATAAATAGAACCAAGAGATTATGCGATAAATCTCTATATGTCACTTTGGTAACTTGGCACGGTACTATATCTCCAGCAAAATAATCAAAATTGGACATTATAGCTAAAAGTGGTTATGGTGGGATATACTATGTCCCAGCTTATATAAGCTCTCCATGTTTGGATGAAATAGCATTTATCAAATTTGCGATCGATACTGGTGCGACCATTACATCTGTAAGTAGTGTTGACGCGGTCTTAAATGGGATAGATTGTTCGAAACTTCATCCACTTTCACCCACATTTTCTGCGACAACGCCTAGCATACATACATGTTTTATTTCTGAATGTAAGTTAGGCTTTCTATCTGATGATCAAAATAGTTTATCCATAGAAGACCTAAGTCAGGTCAATGTTTTTTGTGATTCTCAGAATGTTACAATTCAAAGTGTTATCGGATTAAATTTGCTCGCTAATTACGAGATCCATTTTAGTAGTGACAAAATGAGTATGATTCTTCACAAATAGAGAGAGATGACATCAAATAATTGTTGTTGCTCTTGTCATTTGGTGGGCAAGTACAGTATCGTGCACTTTGTTATCTGATAGGCAGTTTCTGTCAACAATAACATGCCAAGCTGCGCTGACTAACAATCAGGATTTAGAAGTGGATTAGATCCGTACCGCGGCTGTTTCGAGTTAACATTATAATTTCAATTTCTATTTTTCTAGATTTTTCTGGTATCTCCGATCGGAGAAGAAGTGGATTAGATCCGTACCGCGGCTGTTTCGAGTTAACATTATAATTTCAATTTCTATTTTTCTAGATTTTTCTGGTATCTCCGATCGGTTCTCGTATTCTTATCAGTAAAATCTATAACACAACTTTGCGCAATCCTTTTACGTACATAATATAACACTTTACACTATTCATTTCTACTACTAATAACACCTTTGTAAGTCAAGCAGTGTACAACTCTGTCTGAGGATGAAATGCTACCCACTCAAACCAGAATCCTTCGTCGAATGGCAATCGATTAAGCTGTTTTCCTAGTAGCTGTCCACCAATGGCTAATCCTTCAAAATTCCATTCACTCCCAGTTTGAATATCTATGAAAGTATTATTTTGAGGGTTATATTCAAACTGCAAAGTTTGGCCGTCAATGAGAGGATCGAATGCTCTTACCATGAACGGGAATGCAGAGAACAACGATATAGGCTTGCCATTAATTTGATCACTAATTATATTATTATCCTCTATATCTTGAAGTTTGTACGCTTTGTATTGACCACCATTTTCTAAGCCTACAATGATTTCCTTTAATCCAAGTCTATCATCTTGATTTGAAACTGGAAAGAGTACTTGTGGGTTAGCATAGTAATCTCCATACGGATCAGCCCCATATGGTCTACTAGATCCTGTATCTCTTGAGAGTACTTTACTTTCTGGATATAATTCCTTCCATTCCTTCCAATTTGCAACATCAAAAGGAATCCTCTGCAGGTTAGTTCCCGCATATTGTCCCACTATTCCCTGAGCTAAAGCTTGACTCCAGTACGATTCACTTGTTCTATCGTACATTACTAGATTACTATTATACAGCTTACCAGATGTTCCGAATTCTACAACATTTCCATCTTCTAGTGTACGGTTAAAGACCTGGTTAGTAAAGCATAATGGACAATAAGTTACTGCTACTGGTATACCTCCTATATTATCATTTACAATTTCGTGCCAAACTAATATTTGGAGTGGGTATGCACGGATATCTCCGTTAATATTAAGACCAACTACGAATTCACCATCTTCTATAAATTTGTCAGCCTCTTGTATTGATACAAACTTTGGATTATCTATTGAAGGTATTCCATCTCGGGGTGGACCCCCACCAACTATCTGATCTAATGGAACAATACTCTTTTCTTCTTGAGCTGATACCGTTGAGGAAGTAGAAGAAGAAGGAATATTATTACTACTTGTATCTAAGGCTGGTAATACTACTCCAACTGTAATTCCCGAGACTACCCCTATTACTATAACTGAGGCTAGAACGAATTTCTTGTTAACTGGTATTTTGGACGTCAATTTGAGCGTTCTCCTCCTACTTTTTCTGATATTGATGTCTCGCCAGCTCCTGTGTTATCATTATTAGAATTCTGGTTTCTTCTTGCTAACATTGCTCTTTCATTTAATTCCTTTCTAAGTCTTAGTACTGCAAGTGCCGCAAATCCAATTACTACTGAAAGACCAACATAAGACAACAGACTAGAATAGTCAATTAATACTACAGACAATGTCCCTCCAAAAACAGATGGTAGCATAGATAGTATGAAAAGCCAGCTTCCACAGCATCCCAATGGTACAAGGGAAAAGAATGAAAAAAATGAGCTAATCGCTGTACTTCCACCAGAACTACCACCACTACTTCCACTGCGACTGAAAAACTTTCTAATACCTTTCTTTGGTGCATATTTTCTTCTATCCCCTAATCTGCATCCCAAACCTTTAGTATAACTTGATGCAAAAACTTGTACCCCTACACCTACAGCTAGACCGACAATTATGATACCATTTACTGTTAATGCAGCATTTATAGCAGCGCTAGCAGGAAGATTGGGAGTGGTTACCACAACAACTGTAAGATAAACTACTGCTGTAATAACACCAACAATTAATCCATTTAGTATTGCTTTTCTTGCGTTATAGCTCAGGGGCCTTTGAATCGGATTTCTTATCATCATCTCTGTACATGCAAATATTGAATTTTCTAATATTTATCCTCATATTTCAACAGTTAAAGATTCAGTTGAACAGTTGGACACAGTGCTTATTAACAGAAGAACAAAAAAGATATTCTATATGAAGAAAAATTGTAAGATTATTGTAATTGGTTCTGGACCAGCAGGTTTAACTGCAGCTATATATGCTGCTCGTGGAGGATTAGAACCAATAGTAATTTCAGGCGATCAACCAGGAGGTCAGTTGATGTTAACCTCAGACGTCGAGAATTTTCCAGGATTTGATGAACCAATAAAAGGTCCAGCTTTAATGGAAAGGATGAGAAGACAAGCTGAACGATTTGGAACTAAATTCGTAGATAGATCCATAACAGAAGTCGATCTTACTTCTATTCCGCTAAAGATAAGAACTGATAGTGGTGAGGGGGGGGCCGCTGATAATAACTTGTTTCTTACTGAATCCATCATAATTGCAACAGGAGCTTCCGCTATCTGGCTTGGGTTGGACTCTGAACAAAGACTCAAAGGAAAAGGAGTATCATCGTGCGCGACCTGCGACGGATTTTTCTTTAAAGGCAAAAATGTGGTAGTAGTGGGAGGTGGAGACACGGCAATCGAAGAAGCATTATTTTTATCTAAGCTTACTAGTTCTGTAAAGGTTATTCATAGGAGAAACAAGTTAAAAGCATCAGCTGCAATGCAACAGAAGGCGTTTAACAATAACAAGATTTTTTTTATTTGGAATTCCATTGTCACAGAAATAATTGGCTCCAGTAAGGTCGAAGGAATAAGAGTTAAGAATATTGTAAATGAAGGAATAACAGATATCAAAACGGATGCAGTCTTTATTGCAATTGGCCACAAACCAAATACAGAGATTTTCGAGGGACAACTTGAACTTGATAACAGGTCATATATCATAAAGCACAATGGAAGCAAAACCAATATCGAGGGAGTTTTTGTTGCAGGCGATGCTTACGACTATAAATATAGACAGGCTATAACCGCGGCTGGTTCCGGTTGTAGAGCAGCATTGGATGCAATAAAATATCTTGAATCAAAGGAATAGGAATTGGGGAAAGCATGAGGATAAAGAGTACGAATGTGAATGAGAAGGATGCCCTAGACTTCAGGATACAGATACAATTCCTGACTCTGAATCTGGACCCGTTCATGATATTGTCAGAGAAGTAAATAGTCTTAATTAGAGATTATTATCATGACCTTGAAGAGAACGATGTGTAGATAATTCTCTTGTGTTTGGATAGAGTTCACTGAATCACGGGGGAGATATGATATTCAAACGAGACGTTACAAGATTCAGAGTAATTTCTGAAGGTAAAAATCTCCTTTCAAGACAAAGTAGCTGAAAGTGGCTAAAGAGGTTTTATCTATAAATGCAGATATTTGAGCCAGGACCTATTGTTCGAGTTTTGGTTGTAAGATTGAAGTAGTTCTTTAACCCTTGGCGATCAAGAATAAATACATCATAGGGCTAAAAAAATCTGTTTGATATCCCATTATACTCTTAACAGAAGGAGATCGCCTATTCAAATCTTGGAAATAAGGATCGAGTTATGACTTTCATATTCATTCCAAGGTTTGAAAAATATGAGTATCCATCTGATGAGAATTATAGACATTTTACGTATTGCGAAGAAAGAAATAAAGGCAGATTGTTTGGGTGTAAACAGTGTAAGTATGTATGGGATCATTGGTATGGCACCAATACAGCTTTCGATGATAATAAATGATGATGAGCCTGTGAAAGTTTTGACCCCGCAAAGTTGTAATATGCTAACAATACAGCTCTTGGATGAAAAAGGAACCAGTATTGACATTGTCAACTTCTGTAAATATTGAGAATGTGCTTGTGTTCCAAGGAGGTGGTTCTTTAGGAGCATATGAATGTGGGGTATACAAAACACTTGAGAGACATGGCATAAAATTTAATGTTATTGCAGGCACTTCCATTGGAGCCGTCAATGCCGCGATTATAGTTGGAGCGAAAAATGATAATCCTGCACAGCATCTGGAAGATTTCTGGCTTACGGTAGCCGAGAATGTCACTTCATCATTTATTCCTGACAGTATTCGACCAAGTTTATCAGTTCTATACGCTGCTATGTATGGTAATAGGAATGTTTTCGAACCAAATTGGTTATTTCCATTTGAAGCTTTATACTATTACCTTACATCTCCTTATCTATATGATGTGTTGCCATTAAGGAATACTTTGAACAGATATATCGATATTACAAAAATTAATGACTCTGGTGATAAATCCTCCGGCCCTAGACTTATAATTACTGCTACAGATATTCAAACTAGTGAATCTGTTACTTTTGATAGTAGGAATATGAATATTGAACTAGAGCACATCATATCATGTGTTGGCTATCCGTTCTATGGCATCTCATGGATCCAAAAGGATGGAAGATTTCTTTGGGATGGGAGTTTGCAAAGCAATACTCCATTAAGAGAAGTGATAGACGCATCACCTAAGAATAATAAAGATGTATATATCGTGAATCTGTTCCCGCGTAAACATCACGAGCTTCCTTCTAACATGTTTGAAACATGGCACAGAGCCAGAGATATAATACACACAGATAAAACATCACACAATGTCAGAATGTCAGCGGTAATATCACGTTATATTCGGTTGCTTGAAAACATGTATGAAATAATTATGATTTCCTCAGACGAAAACGCAAAATCAAGATTCAGAGAATCGCTAACAAGTGAGTATCATAAACTGGTGCAGCGACGTGGTGCTATTATAAGGAATATTGTACGAATTGAACGAAGTGAAGATACACACTACTTATTTGAAGATGCAGATTTTTCACTTTGTTCTATCAAACACCTAATTAAAACAGGCGAACAAGATGCAGAAGAAGCGCTTAAAAAATCACCACTATTTTCAAAATAAATCAAGAAATTCCGAATAACAAGAATACATTCACGCGATTATAGAAACTAGAATACATTAATAATAATAATATATTGTTTCGGTTATCCCTATCTATTCCGATATGGAAACTGGTATCCACTCTATTATTGCGATCGCATTCATTGCTGAATATGCGGTGCGTATTCATTGTTCAGGTACAAATTTGATCCTATCAAAGGGCATACAAGCAACAGTATCGAACCTATGACAGGCGGCGCCATAAGACAATATTACAATAGGCTATTGCGCTCAATCGGTAAAGAAAAAACGACATCAATTTACCCTTAATCGTACCAATTAACTGGCATAGGCTACTATTCAGCAGTATTAATATTGAGATTGGAGAGATTTCATCAACAATCTTATGTTGTTGCAGACATATTCCATGTGAAGAGGCTGAGCTACGATGCAGGTTATGATTTAGGGCCGGGAGAGGACTGGACCATACCAATTATGTGGGGGTAGAGATTTCTTAGGTTTTGGAAATATCCACAATGCTCGCGCTCCTATTGCATTTTCTAATGATTCAGGTTCCCAAGGAACTTTACTGAATTTCAGATTATATTCAGTGGGGTCGTATATATCTTCTAGTGCACACACACTCACAAGATTCTCCGGTTATCTAATCCTAGTCGTAATAATGTTACCATGTGTGGGTTAAACGAGAGAGAGTGATCCTAACAGCCATGACCACTTACCCAATCTTCATTTGCAAACTTGCTAACGTCGCAAAAGTCCTCATACAGGATCGCTTTACCTTCTTTGAGTAGAACTTCATTTAAGGATGTGTCACCCCAGTTGCAATGGACTATTAAGGCCGTTTCTAGATTACAGCCGTACAGTATCCATAATAAAGTATTATAACAAAACCTATTATAGTACTAAATGGCATACCGCATTATGATATGCCGAGGTAAGCAATAAACTGCGAATTCTCATAACATCTTATGTCCTGGCTGCACTTATGGTCAGCGTACCGTTAGCAGGATTTTTGTCTTACCCCTTCTCTTCTAATATAGAACAGGAGTTCTCTAATTCCTTTACACACAAAGCCAGTGCCACATCAGAAGGTGGTAGTGGTGGCGATAGTGGAGGGGATACTGGTGGTAGCGGTGATGATGGTGGAGGCAACGGAGAAGAACAAGGAGATGACCAGCAGGAAGAAGGTTCGACAGGAAATGAAGGAGGAGAACAGATTGGAGGTGATGATCAGCATGATGGGAACCAGGAAGAACCAAGTGTTGAAAATCAGCCGCTAGAGGAGCAAACGCAAGAAGGCGACCAACCTGTGCTATGTTCTCAAGATCAAGTGCTGAATACAGAAACTGGAGAATGTGAACAAACTCAGCAACGAGAACAACTTGTTTCAAATGAGATATGTGATAATTCAATAGATGATGATCTAGATGGAGCCGTTGACTTGTCTGACAGTGATTGTTTGGGCCCAAGTTTGTTTAAACGTGGGCCAGGTAGTATGGGTAATGGGCTAAACGAAGATACAGGTGTTCTAAGACCAGTACCAGGAGGTATTGTTGATCTGTTGAAGTCACCTGCAACTGAAGATACAGGTGTTCTAAGACCAGTACCAAGAGGTATTGGTGATGTGGCGCCGCCATCTGAGGGTACACCAACACCTGAGGGTACACCAACACCTGAGGGTATACCAACACCTGAGGGTACACCAACACCTGAGGGTACACCAACACCTGAGGGTACACCAACACCTGAGGGTACACCAACACCTGAGGGTACACCAACACCTGAGGGTACACCAACAACAAAACCAGCACCACCACCTCAGGGTACACCAACAACAAAACCAACAACAAAACCAACACCACCTATAGCACCACCTGCCACAACACCAACAGCACCAACAACACCAACAACTCAAACTCAAAAGCAGACATCTACAGTCATAGTCAGGGGTGGCACGTTCTCAGTTCAAGATCGTAGTGGAGGAATGACTACATCCTCAGACTGTTCTCCAAAGGAATCTACACTTACACTAGGTCCATCGATGTTGCAAAACGGAGAAGCACGACTAATCGTAGTGCTTGATCCATGTATCCTTACTAAGGGATCAGTAGTTCTGAATCTACCAGAGGTGGAAGGAATAAAGTTAATAGCAGCAAACCTAAAGGGGAACCAAGCGACACAATCGGTTATAGTACCACTGCAAAGAGTGGCACCTTTAACTCCGGGCCAAACACTATATAATGCAGAACTCAATGAGCAAACTACTGGGGCAGAACCAGTCACGGGAAAACAGGTAACGTTGGATGGCAATGTTAATGCGTTACTTCTTTGGAACAATGCAGGAAAAGAAGTAGGATTTAATCCTCAGAACAATGTGGCACTAAATACCATTGTTAAATGATGGGAGCCTAGATCATAGTCCATTACGAAAGGGAGTACTACCTAGGTTCTTGTAACATGAAATGATCAACTATCTTAATGAAAAATGAAGGTAGATCAGATTCGACTCGGACCATAGATGCATTGGAATGTTGTCAATTCAATAAAGGAGTCGAAAGGAGAAGTGCTGACTTGAAGAAAAAATTGTCTAGCATTGTCAAGCAGAAGAACTCTACTGCCAGCCAGAAGAAAGAAAGTGTTCTCCTTGCGTTGACGAGTACCAGTGACGAATTACGTATCGCTTACATGATTGCGAAGATGAGCTATCCTCTAGAATTTAGGGATCTGAATGGTCCTGACTTCACGACCGGAGGTGAGGAGATTAAGTTGCTAGAAGCGAAGTCCAGATTCAATCGCACACACTTTGGAGGCATAAGCAGCAAGTCAGTAAAATTAACGGAGAAGGGAATATTTTCGCTCCTATGTAGGGACGCTTTTCCTCTATTGGAAAGAGCCTTTGGCGTGGATACATATAATTACGTATTAGGACTATTATTACTCAACGTGTTGCTAGACACCAGAAGCTTTCCTAGTGTAGTAAGACTAACTATGGTTTTTCCTCTATCTCCTCTGTCTACTTCAATCAATCCCAAATCTGCTAAACCCTTTGAATCTTTACCTCCCTGAACATGATAACTTAAAAGTGGCTTTCCTATACCTGCAGCCTGCTCTAATTGATCCAGACTTTCGACCGTACCACCAATGCTATCAATTGCCTTTAATATCTTGATTTTTGCGCCTGAGACTATTTCATTGTAGCTTAATTTTAGAACGGGCATTAGCAAAGGAACTGATTTTGTTGAATCCATTCCAAATGCCTTTATTCCATTTATAAAAGCAGCAGAAAGTGCTGCGCAACCAATAAGCTTATCTCCACTACTAACATTCATTAGCACTTGCTGAAAATTTCTACCTTCAAGATTCAATATTTCATTTACTCTTTCCATAGTATCTCTAATTACATTCTCTTTTGTTACAAGGTTAATTGTAATTGGTATTCCAAGTACACTTGTTATCTTTCTAGCGAATTCCTCAGCTTTATTCTTATCATTATCAAAGCAAATTAGCGATAACTTCTGAATTGGGAAATTTCGTATTCCTAGGGCCACTCCTTCCTGTCCTTCAGATCCAAATGTAGCAACCTGAAGTGTGGATAGTTGATTATGGCTACGGTATTGTGCTACCACTCTATTATTTGCTCCCTTCCAGGTAATAAGACATACCTCTAACCGTTCAAGTTTACCTTTAACTGATCAAAAATTGTAACTAGAATTATCTACGAAATAGTAGCAATATTAGTCTTGCCTCTAAGGGTCTCATTGATATATGTAAAATTTGATCTGAGTGTGGGTATGAAAGATACGAACGTAGATTTCATTACATATTATACAACCATTCACCATTTTGTAACAAAGAGCTTTCCTATTGCGGTAAGCCTGACAATAACAATGCAACTATTCTCATTCCTTTTACTTTCAACCCCAACTAACCCTAGATCAATCAAACCCTTAGTATTACCACGTCCATGTAAGTGATAGCTCAGTAAGGATTTCATTAATCCAGAAATCTGTTGTAGGCCATATACTACACCCCCCAGCACTTGCAATTGAGTTTAGAATTCTCAGGTTTGTTTTCGTAATTCTTTTGCTATAGTATAATTTAGGTTTAGGTATAACAATCAACCTATCTTAGAGTAATTAGAATTTATCATGAATGTGTCGATTCCTTCTATACAAGCAAGAGACAGAACGGCATATGACAATGCCTTGTCACCAGAACTCACACTTACTGGTATTCACCGAAATTTGTTTATCTCAGATCCAATGACTCTGCCAAGATACTCAAATACATTCTCTACTATATTTTGCTGATTTATAGGACATACGATAACTTCAGAATTTTTATCAATTAAAATCGATTCCTTCTAAGAAGCGGTTAACCATACTATTATCATGATCATAGCATATTAGTGCTAGTTTCTGTGAAGGAAATCTTTTTACCCCTATCAATATGTTATCAATACGAAATGTTCCAAATGTTCCATGGCTGGAGTGATTGTTATCAATCCTGCTTGCTGCATTGCGACAATATCACTCACCGTTTCCAAGATTCTTGCTTGTGATGGATCATTCCACTCTATGAATTGGATGAACCACATTGGACTATAATTGTCGTCTGTTGGATTAGCTCCACCTATTCCAGCTTGAAATCCCATTGGCCAGGAACCATTAATACCATTTGTGAATTGAAAGAGATCGACGACTACTGGAGTTCCTAGTAGCTGTTCATCCAATGGTACGTGTGAAACTCCCATCATATTTGCTGGCATATCAGGTGTTGCGTCAGTAACCAAATAGTATATGCTTTTACCATCAGGACCCCACCCTCTGTGAGCCGCCATAGTTACAACCATATTTTCTGTGTCTATATTCAACACCTGGCCTCCCATATATGGAGTATCAGCGTTTATGGTATTCGCATCTTCTCTTATCATTAGTGAACCATTCTGCCATTGGACTAGGACTCTTATAATACTGTAGATTTTCGGGTTCTTTCTTATATTCGTGGGTTGAGTCACAGGGACTACAACCACAATAATTACTAGATATAATATAGAGATAGATACTTTCTATATCAATACAGAAATCTAATTTAATAGCTAGACTAATAATTAAGTGATTCAATATAATATATGGCTGCAAGTGGGCTGAAGTGTAGTTGGTTAGGCTGTGAATCTCAGGCTACAGAAGAGTGTGTTTATTGCGGCAGAAAATACTGTATAGAGCACAGTGTTGACCACGAACTCGAACGACACGGTAATAAAATATAGAACATATAGTTAGTTAGTAGTTATATTTGATGACATTCGCATTCGCAATTCCTACCATTACATTGTAAGTGTCTGCCTGCTGCACATGATGGTGATTGATTTACTGGTGCCGCCTTTCTTTTGCGAAATATCATACTTAATTACACGTACAACAATTAATTAACTATAATAGTCAAGCCTATTATTGGATTTATTTCTATGCAGGTAAATAAGTGAAAGTCTTGAAGCAACCATTGTTGGCTAATGCTTCTTATAATGGGATAATAATTTCGAACTGCAGAACATTGGGTCAATTTCAATGCAAATGTTCCCAATTCACTATCCACTTCACTCATGATCTCGTCCTCCCCCCTCCATTAGAACAATTCTCACATCTTTACTATCGATATCCGCTGTTGTCTCTTGCAAAATCATATAATGTTCCCACTATTTCAATTCCACTGAATCCCCCACCTACTACGACAAAGAAGGCTTTTTTCGCATCTTACAATCAAGATACGGCGCGTAATTCTTAACTAGTTTAACCTTTCATCTTATTCATTATTAAATTAAAGGTTTAATCTATCAGTTAACTCACTGATGTAAGACCCGCAGTCACAGTTGTCTAACTCCTCGATAAATGGATATCCGCTGTCATCATAGGTTCCTTTACATACTTGTAAGCATATATCTGTCGAGTTATTGTGATCCTCAATACAATCAATCATTTCATTCTGAACTTCGCTAGCCTTAAGGACTTCTATTCGACTAAGTTGGGTGTATGAAATATAGACTGCAACTACAGCGATGACAATCATGATTAGCATTGCTATCTTGCTCTCTCCCACCGTATAGGAAAATACAAGGAATTTTGGGAGACCAATCTTTTTCTTTGGTTCTGCCGAAGCATTACGCACAAAGTCTTGGGATTTCGAAAGGGGACTACGTAAAGATCACTCTAAAGGACCAGCGGATAGTGGTTGAGAAGACTGCAGGATAGAGTCGAAAAAAATTGACTTACGGATTACTAGTCGAGGCACAGGAGTACACACGGCTCGGATACGTAGTAATACCCACCAAGAATAAGCAGCCAATAATCCGGTGGACTGACTGTCAGTCGGGGTTGGTTTCACTCATTATTGGAATACAGCTTCAAACAAGCGTAAACTGCCTAAATGATCTCAACTCTGTTCTATAGGCTCAGCACCATCTAAATTCCACGTAGGAATTTCTCGATGTCATCCTCTTTCCGGGCTTTGCTTCCAACCGCACAAATAAAAAAGGATAACGAATTATCCTGATAGAAGAATCAAGCCAATTATCTATTTCACAGTCTCTGGGAATCCGATTGGATGCCTGGGAGTATCTTAAATGGGAATATGGATAACTGTCGTACAATACCTAATCCAGACCAGTCTGATACAGATGGTGATGGAATCGGAGATGTGTGTGATGAGGAGACCTGTGATGGTATAGATAATGACGGGGATGGAATGGTAGATGAAGACTTAGAGGGTTGCCCACAAATATGCGTAGAGTGCTTTACTGAGTTGCTTGATCAAAATCAAATCTATATTCCATTCGGATAGACCATTTTACTACAGATAGTTGTTATGACAATTACGAGATTTTTCGTGTCAATGTTTTGCCGGCATGAATAAATGATTGGTTTATATGCATTAAATAGGATTAGACCTCTACTTATATCTTATATCTCTTCTAACAGAAATGCCAAAACAAATAGTAATTCATGTGCAGTACAGTAAAATGAATTGGAAGATAAATCTTTTCACTAATAATACAGTAATATTAATCAGATTGAATTGGCACAACCTAATTAAATGAAAATACATGAGCTTATTGCGAATTATGAAGAACAAGACATTACCAATGGTAGCGATGGTAACGGTAGCAATGGCAGCTTTGCTTGCCAGCGCAGCTATAGCACCATACACCAACGATGTATCTGCAACAAAGAGAGGTGATAGCAATGCCCAAACGTCAGCAGCAAATAACGACTGTCCTTCGGAGTTGCTTTCAATCATTATTGGAATACAGCTCCAAACAAGTGCGAATTGTCTAAATGATATCAACTCTGTGCAAGATAGCGACGGAGCGGCGATAAGCTCAGCACCATCCAATGCAGCTCCAAATCAAGCATTAGACTTAGAACTTGATTTCGAAGACGACGAGTAGTGGCGGTCCATTAACAGTACTTCACCAGAACAACCAAGCTCATTTAATTCATCCACCACTATTTTTTACGTCATAGTATAGGGATACGCGCACTACTTGATTTGTGAGAAAACCAATTTTAAAGACACGCAAATTGATAACACAAAATTAACAGATATCACTTATGACTGTACTATCCACTCTGACCGTGCTATATTCACTCCAAGAGTGTTGGAGTTCTGCAATTATGATGAAACACAAAAACTGATGAATCTTTGGTAGCGTATGTTCATTCGGTAAACCCGTATGCGCAGCATGATATATCTATAATCTATAGATGGGGGATAATATTGTAGTTAAGAGTATGGACTAACATTGTTATCTTTTCTAACTCTCTTTAGCAGTTCAGGTTATTGTTAACTTTTTGCTAAGCTCCAATTCTAGCCTTAATAATTCCCTAGTTGTTGTCTGATTTTCTGCCCTGCGCATGACAGGCGATTTTATCGATCACTGAAACAGACTATCCAAATTCACCCAGTAGATTGATAGATCTTCTGTTATATTATATGTCCGAGCCTCCAGAATCTGCAGAAATGCATACAGAAATTATCTGGTACAATATGCATCTTCAGGCTTTACAAAACCATCTACATCACAAATGTCTCCAATGGTCTTACAAAATGACGGATCATCATTGTTGAGGCAGTATCTTTCAGGATCTACGATTTGAGGGCAACCAGGATGATAAGGCTGTTGGTCCGTAGGGAGAAGGTGTTTTTTTATTGCTAGGATCATATAAGAATTCCGTGCAAGCTGGATCATCTGGACGATCACGGCAGTAAACGTCATGCCCTTCGATTGTTAATTCACATCTATCATTTGTATTGCCCTCTACTGATTGACAACCTGCACTAAATCCATCTTCGTACGCATTGCCATATTCGCTGCATGAACTACCTCTATCATCATCGAAAGAATTACTATTCTTACCGTCCTCGTACCCATCATCATAACAATCTCGTCTATTTTCCTCTTGTAGCTGTGCATGACTTCCCAAATCTTGTGGATCTTCTTTTATTTGGTTACAATCTGTTTTTGTTAATCCTGAATCAATGCATCCGTATTGCCAAGATGCGTTATACTGATCTCCTGGGATTCTATTACATTCATTAGCTCTATCTTCATCATATTTCTGAGCAAATCCGGCATCATAATCATCCACCCAACATTCTGGTGCACCTGGAACATCTTCATATCTTTCGTCATAGTCCAACCTAGGACCACTAGCATATACATTTGGTACTAGTAGAAGTATGAAGATAGGAATGATCGCTAATTTGATAAAATTGATCATTCTTATTGCTCTATCATACACACCTTGAATTTGGAGGATAGTTTATGATTGTTGTAGTTTGTTGTTGATTGTTGATTGTTGTTTTGGCTCTGGCTTTGCTCATTATCCTGGCTCTGGCTCTGGCTCTGCGCTTGGTCATCACCACTTGGTGAATTTCTGTTTTCTTCTACGAATAGGTTAATGAATACGTGCTCAGGTTGTTTAGCTTCTGGGTTGTATCCAGTATCACATACCGATTCATCATAATTATTTGCTCTTACACAGAAACGAAATTCACATGTATCAATTAGACCACTCAGGTATTGTAGCATAACTTCATTTGAACCTGAATGAATAACAACTTCATGAGCAAAAACTATATCTCTGTGTTGATATGTATTCACTCGAACGTCATCATTTATCTATTGTTAGATAGAGCTTTAATCCTTCACTACCTGCGGCAAGCAAATTTATAAACAGGTCAAAATTGTGTTAGTGCTCGCTGGGCCCTGAGGTGAGCATTTTTAGCAGCAGCAGGTATGGCTCTATATCTTCCCATCTCTCTCTATATCTTCCCATCTCTCTCTATATCTTCCCATCTCTCTCTATATCTTCCTTCTTCCAATGATGGCTCTATTGTTTTAAAAATCCCTTTAAACTTCCACTTCTGAGTTCACAATACTATAACCTTAATTTCTCCATATGAAGAACCCATCCTTTCTAACAACAGTCCGATCAGACATAGTTGTCATGTTTCCTAAAGCTGAGTAATGTGTGCTTAATTTGACAAACAAACACTAGAAATGGAATGGGATAGGAAGATAGACGAATATCAGATATTCGATAATGAAATTCTCGATGCATTTACGTTTGCTTGCTGGCTGATCAAATACTAACCTTGATCTCTAATAAATCTCTCAAAATACTCAGGCATCTGTACGTGAGATCTAAATTGGTAGTAAAGAATCCTCTAAAGCGGGCCGGCTTAAACTCCTCAGCAACTAAAGCACATCCCTCATCATTAGAAATAGAAATAATGATCCAATTCTTATCTAAGCCAGATTCAGTAAAATCTATGATTTCTATATTTGGCCAGCTTATTCCTTCAGCCAATCCTTTAGCTCCTATTAAATAGGTTTTTTTTGTTAAAGGGCAAATAGTAGCATATTGTTCCTTAACCTCGTAAAAGTTATTTAATTTTTGAAACAACGCTATCAGAATAAATTTGTTAAAAGGCGGTTTCACTCTTACGATGTTTTCAATACCCTTGCTTAGGGAAAGCATGTTTTTTCTTGATGCTGTATAGAAACATTCACGCCAGCTTTCAGGTGCTACAAAATAATTATTAGGATAATTTATAGTGTTATTATAGTCAGCCTCAATCTGTTCATCAGGAAGATTTTTACCTCTGAAATCCGCTATTAGCTGTGAGAATGGAGTAGGATTGTTGGTGTTATGCATAGTGTGAAGGTATTACCCACAGTTATATATAAAATCTTGATGTGTAACTGACATCTGTTGGTCTACTGCCACGCCAGCTGGTGTTCGCCCCACAGTGATATTCTTGATAACCCTACTTTCGATCCTAACTGGTAGTTCTATTACTAGAGAAGAGTTAATCACTGTATTAGTAACATAGATCAAATCAGTAATGCTATTGAGTCTATACACTGCTATATCATACGGCTAACTATGGTTAGCTTATGAGGAAGCACTAAGTAAATGTAGATTGATTCCTTAGATTGTTATTGGACTACAGTATCTAGATTGACGCTTGTTCCGATAGTAGTGAAGATGGTAATGATAGTCCCGGTGATGAACCACAAGAACAACAAGGCCAATCACAGGGCCAGAGTCAGAACTTAGGCCTAGTGGTGGTAGTTTGAGCTCTAGCTCTTCTACTGGAA
>Ga0307429_1000654_pt1 | contig 19122 bp, 14 predicted proteins | sample SalMarWE160230MG_FD_202151 | JGI IMG/M metagenome (GOLD analysis project Ga0307429, IMG submission 202151) | Salt marsh sediment microbial communities from the Plum Island Ecosystem LTER, Massachusetts, United States - WE1603-230 | ecosystem: Environmental > Aquatic > Marine > Intertidal zone >... | reverse complement strand
CGAGCACTCTCTCGAATACGAAGTATATCCAAAGGTTTTTGTTGAGATTATCGATCCGGAATCCAGTGCGTTTGTTGAACCGGGGGAAATAGGGGAAATAGTTATTACTTCCTTAGCTTTGCAGGGTACCATTATCTTCCGATATAGAACAGGTGATAAAGGAATTCTCACATTCAGAAACGGAAAACCGTACCTACAAGTCCTAGGTAAGTTGTCTCATTTGAATTCCTTATTCATTATGGGCAGTCAATTTTCCGTAAGCTCTTTATCGAAGAGAATCTTAAAAACTTTTCGCATTCCTATCTCGATTGACGCAAAACGTGAGATAGACAAACTGAAAGGCTTAGAATCACTCTGGGTCACATTATATGTTCCCCAACAGGTCGATTATCTATCAGAAGATTTGGAAGATTTTGTCAGATTAAGTATAATTGAAGATGCTGATCTCTTCTCTGAGTTCCAAATGGGAACCGTTAATTTGAAAATAAGATCTGTTTTTATAAGGTTCTATGATAACGAAAGATATCCAGCCAAAAGCTGGAAAATAAGTTCAGTTGTTGGAAAGTGATGATGAAAAGTGGAGAAGAAGGCCGCGATAATATTATTTGGATTGCCTGCAGGTGTTTCCGGAAGAAACGAGTTAGCGAATAAGATATGTTCTAGCCTCTTTGAAGCTACTCATCGCACGGCTCTTGTTTCTACAGAGAATATTCGTAGTATGATTTGGAAGCCTACTTATACGGGTGAAGATGAAGAAGCAGCATATAAAAATACCAAGTTGGTCTCTCTAATAAAAAGAAACGGATTTCATTAAGCAACGCAAGATATGTCGAGGATTACTCTAAGAAACTCACAAAGGGAGTTGAAGATTGTGATTTTATCCTTCGTTTGAATATGAATGCCATAAATGTTGAAGATGCTTGTAAGTCAGTCATTAACAAAATTATTGTGTGAAAATGAAAGCAAAAGGGTCTACGATTTTAAAAGGTACTGGAGCTAGTAGTGGAGAAGCAAAAGGAGAGGTATGTGTTCTTTTGACCCCTGAAGAAAATCGAAAGATAAGGCAGGGAGAGATCCTTGTCACCAGGATGACTACTCCCTTATTCACTCCTGCAATTATGCAAGCATCGGCTATAGTAACAGATATTGGGGGATACCTTTCTCATGCAGCTATCATTGCCAGAGAGTTAGGAATACCTTGTGTGGTTGGAGCAAAAGAAGCAACTAAAGTGCTATCAGATGGAGAGGAGATATTGGTTAATGGGAATGAAGGCACTGTCAAAATATTCTGATATAGATAAGCTGTTTCATACAATGGCTGAAATAATCTATGAGACTGAAATGGCCCATGGAGGTGGGTTCTGGCCCTTCAGTCCAATGAGACTCCATCCTATACTAGCCGATCCTTTCTTCAGAGAACTCTATCGGTTACTAAAAGAATCCGAAGAGAGATCATTTACCATAGAGGAGACTGCAAGGTCTTTTATTAACCCCAATCGAGTAGCAGACTACAATTTCCTCTGGGGCTTTGCAAGAGAGCTGCCACCTGAAGAAGGAGAATATGTGGCTTCAAAACTTATAGAAATATTGAAAATCCTAAGAAATGGTAATCCCTTTTCAGAAGATGATAGAAATACAATTTGGTCAGACAAAGTGGTTAAGGAAAGAACCGCATCTACACCATTTATCGATCTTGTAGAACATCCGGAATTTAAAGAACTTGTAGCTCGGGTTGAAACTCTCCTTACCCTGTATGCTGAGCTTCTCTATTTTGTCTTTCCTGGTTTCTCGAGGATGTATCATGGTCCCTATCATTTAGATGGAAAGATCGTTTTTGTCAAAGAATTTATTGATTTAAGACCTACCTGGCTTTGGAGTTTTACAGAGGATTTCCCCTTCTCTCATTTTTTAGAGGTAGGGCTGTATAAGGATATAAATATTAAGGTTCGCTTTGTAGGGCTAATCGAGGCCGATAGACCCTTTCCTCAAGCTTTAAAGTCCACTTCACTATTCGTTGATGATAAACCAGTTAGAGATTTGGCAAATCTCAAGAATTTGGTGGATGCTGTGGAAAGTAAGGTAAACAATTATACGCAACTCATGATGTCCTATTCCGAAAAGGATCTTATGATCCAAGGAATTAAGATATTTTTTTATAGCCTCAAACCACTCTATGATGCTCTTGGAGAAGATATACAGGTTCCGTTTGATATTTCTCATGTCTTAAAAAGAGAATCAAAAGAGAAGAGAAAAAGGCCCAAATCTCTAGATGATCTCACGAAAGAGGAGGCAATAAAAAGGATAAAGCAAAGCATCGACATAAGGTTTAGAAAATTGAAAAGCATTCGGGTAATAGCCTTTGACTTTATCGGGGTAATAGCTGAACTGAATAAAGACTTCAATCTAAACGAATTTATGAGGACTGTAGCTAAAAACTCTAACCTGAAGGAGAATGAAAAAGGGATTCTCTCCAGAGCATGGTATGAACATATTGAAACACATAGAGGTGATCCGCTTGAATCCATCAAAAGGATTGGTAAGTTCTTTGCAAAAACAAAAGAATTGGATCGCAAAGTTATTGACTGTGTAGGAAGAGAGATTGAAGAACAGATCGCCGCTGAGTTCTATCTACCTATTGACGGTCTAAGAGAGCTACTTGGCGAACTGCAACAAAGAGGCTATACTCTGGTAATTACTACACATGTGCCATACAAAACAGTAAAAAAGTTCTTAATGGTTAATGACTTAGAGAGTTTCATTACTAAAGTTTACTCTGCTGAAGGAGGAAAGGTGGGTGGGGAGCTTTACCAATCATTGCTAGATGATGCTAAAGAGCTCAGTATCCAACCCCTTGACATCCTCGTAATCGATGACCAGACAAAAAATTTGGAGAAAGCGAAAGAACATGGACTGATAAGTTTACTAATAGGCAGTTATGATATCCTAAAATCAAAACATATTGATTTCACGGCAAGAAATTCGGAGGAAATATTTAAAAAGCTTGAAAGGACGTAAAAATGAGGCGAAAACGAATAGTTATTCATGAGGATGAGGGTGAAAGAGTACCTGACATATGTGGTACAGCAATCGAATTAATAAATAAGAGAACATCTATTCCCAATAAGGTTAGTTTGGCTATCATCATTCTCGATGTCGGAAAGGAGTCAGAGGAACATTATCACAAAAAGACTGAAGAAATATACTACATCTTAGAGGGATGTGGAGTCGTGATGATAGACAGCACTAGATACGAAATTAAGCCTGGACACGCAGTATTCCTTCCTATCAATAGCCTTCACAAAATTATCAATGCGGCAGATAAACCTTTAAAACTTGTTTGTGCTGATTCACCCCCTTTTGACCCAAATGATGTTTTCAAACCATAAACTTTATCGGTCATTAATACCATAAAAACGGTTGTACGGTCAATTACAGGACAGAGAGCTTCGGAAGGATTAACCAAATTATGGGTAAGCTCTATGGATATGTTCGAATTCTTTCTGGAGCTTATATTTTTTGATAAGTTTATCAACCAGATCCGTATAAATACCTGGCTGGATCCTTTTGGTAGCAATTTCAACTGCACTTAAGAAAAGCGTTGTTAAGATGGGATCAATGCTTTCGTTAGGAACGCTCTCAGAAGCAAAGAAGTTAATGGGATAGCCATTCGCTAATAATAAAATCTCCTTGTCGTTTTGAATGGTTAGCTTGTATTTAGTCCCGACTATAGCACCCTCAACTTCTATTGGCATTTCTTTTTTCCTCCAGTCTTCGAGTGCATTTACTTCGATTTCCTTACGATCAGAAGAGGCACTGGCTAATATTGTACCATGAAGGGCATACCCTATTATGTTCTTGTTAATAGTCCGTGTCCCAGTTGTGCCAATAATGAGAATACAATCTTGTACTGTCCTTCTTGTAATTTTACTTACAGCTTTCTCAACAAAATCCTTAGCATCCCTAGCCTCTTGAAGTTTTGCTGTATCGCGTAATTCTGCCACGATTACCTTCATCCCCTCACAATTGTATAAACACTTTGCAATTTCTCTCCCTATTGAACCAAACCCAATAACCAAGGCTTTCTGTCTATCAAGATGTTTTTCTGGGAGCATACTTCTTATATTTCTTACTACAGTTCTACCTATTAAAGGTGCTTCATAATTTTTTTTAAAATCCGACTTTGCAACATTCATCAAAGGAATCTTAATTCCATACTTCTTCTCTACTTTCTGATATTCTCGACTTCCTTTCGTTGTCTGCTCAACGGCTCCCTGACATAAAGTGTAAACATCGACTTTATTGCGTTTGTGTATATAAGGGCCAAAATATCCCCCATCTTCTATGATAAGTAATTTCTTCCCTGTTGATTTGTGTCTCTTTAATACCTTTTGAAATACTTTCTTAATGTCCGAGCTTGCAACATCCAATCCTTCACATTTTATTACATTAACTTTCTCTCGCTTCTCAAAATGAGTCATCAAAGCCTCTTCATGGGGATAAGGATAAGGCTTGCAGAATAGAATAATATCTTTTGGAACCGCCCCTAATTTTTGGAAAGCTTCAACAAATGGATCTAGGTCTCTAAGAAAATGCTGTATTATGACCAGAATATAATTTCTAAATGGATAATCTCGTCCACTGCTATCACATTCATTTTTGATTTTATTAGTAAATACATTCAATAAAGGCAAGGCACCTTCTAATAATAGTGGTTTAAACATAAAACCTTGAGCTAACTTTCTCAATTCCTTCTCTTCATTCTCAAGTTTCTCTTTGACCGCTAAAGAATTTAGGATCGATCTCCCTATCCTTTCCAGAGCTTTCTTAGGTGTTCCTTCATATCTGAGAGACATTTCAATTAAACTCTCTAAAAAAGATTTCAGTGCTTTGATATTGTCTCCTTTTTGAACCCAAGAACACCATATTTCCGTGACTTGTTCTAAGTAAGTATTAATTAGGTCCCCTAAGATAACTTCTATCTTGTAATCTGGGATTATGTTCTCTGCCTCAACAGTTTTTGCAAGGAAGTCCAATCCATCTTTAAGTAACTCGCTGCTGGGGTCTATCTTCTTAGAAAGGTCCCGTAATTTTCCTGTCCAAATATCTACCAAGTTAATAGTGGGATATTGAGAAGGCAAAACTTTTTGCTGGATCATTTTGGAAGGAGGTGGGTAAAAGACGTCTCTCTTAGAAAAGAAAGAGGAATGATCTTTAATTATCTGTTCCAATAGAATCTCCTTATCTTCCCAGGTTAATTCGCTAATTAATTTCTGAATAAAAGCGTCTTTTATGCTTCCATTATTAAAATCGAATATACCGAGACCTCTTAATGTCTCTTTCGGTTCAAAATGAGGTTGCGCATAAGCACCAGCTTCTGATATCAATCGGGCTTCTTCTCCTTTAGGTTCTAAATTTGCCTTCATCATGTAATATGGATATCCTACATCCTTCTCTTTTTGAGCTTCCACTTGCTTCTTCGAGAGAACTAATAGAAGTAAATAGGATAAAAAGCCTTCAGTGGGTAATTTTTTTAGGAAAGTACCCCTTTGGCGTTTGGGAATAGACATACCCACTATTTGTTTTGTTTGTTTAATTTCATCCTCAAGGACCAACCAATATTTATCTTTTATCAGTGACACTTTAATCTCCTCCATTGGAAAGAGTATAAGCATACCCATTGATCTCAAGAAGTTTTCGCAAAAATCCTATAACGGAAGCAGTTGCACTGACAGCCGGTGTAGGTTTCCCTCTGAACTCGTAATAATAAGGGTGTTGTTTAAGTATTTCTACTAATGCGTTCAACTCGCTTTTTATAAAAATCTCTATCTGCTGTTTTGATTCCTTTTCCAGTATTTCCCAGAGATTTAATCCACAGAAAAGAAGCGATGGTCTTCGAGCATAAGTTGCATCGTAAAAGGGAGGAAGCGTCTGGTTTCTTAAAGGTGTAAGGTCAATACGATCAATATCTATATCATACCGAGGAGAACCATTACTTTTAACCTCTGACCATTTATCAATTAGCCACTTAAAACAATTTTTGTATAATTTAATTTTTTCTTTAGAATTTGTACTTTCATTTTCCTTGTAGTCTATCAGAAAATTTATAGCTAAGGTTGTGTTAACAAAACTTAGGTCTTCTTCCAAAGTTGATTGTATTTTAAGCCCAATCCACTTTTGAGTTTTAAGTTTATTACAAAGATAGTTGGCTATTTTAGAGAGAGAGCCTCTGACCTGATTTCTCTCAATAGTTTTTGCTTCCCTAGGCAAGTTGGCATATATGTATGGATCGGAAAAAAGATTTAGAGCTATAGCCGACAAAATAATTGGGAACGCCCTAGTTTTATTTTCAGAAGATTCACCAGCTTCACTTGCTGGCCAAATCCAAGTATTAAGATTTTCTGAGTGTTTTTTTGTTTCGAAAAGCCATTTTACACTTTTCCCAATGGCAGTACCTATCAAGCAACTCTTACTTTGTTTTTCACTATTAGGATAAATATGCTCAATAAATCTCTTTGTCGAGATTAAAGCTATAATTGCAGATGCAGTGGCATCCGTAAAAGCCCTATTAGAAATCCAACGGACATCACCTAATGGTGGAAAACCCCCATTGCTATCTATCTGAGCATCCAATAAAAAGTCAATAAGTCTACTTACCCTTTCTTTTGCAGGCATTTTTTTCTGGTCTTCCTCCGATTCTACTTTAACTGTGGCCCACGAACGTATGTAGTCAGATGACAAAATCTTCTCGCCTTTTTGAGAGGTAATGAAAGGACGTAGCAAGATGCTTAGAAAGTCCGACGATGCTAAAGTTCCACTTTCCAAAACAATCGGCTTATGCTCCTTCTCGTTTTTCTCAGGTGGATATGGCGGAAGCCCTCCATCAAGATTTTGTTTAGAAAATACCCATTTTACAGTACCAGACAAAATATCTCTTATCTCTGCTGCTTCACTTTTACTTATCATCTTATTGCTCCAACTCTCAATACTTTGGCCGAAAATCATCCCATGGGTCAAACATCCGCCTGAGTTCCTCGATGCTTGGTCCTAGTTCTTCTTTGGGTACCTCGATAAGCCCCCACCTTTTTACCCTTTCCTTTACCTTTAGGGGTCGGTGCCAATCCTCTCCGAAGTATCCTCTTAACTTCCGTAAACCATAGTACCTTATATCAATGAATTTAAGAACCTTTTCTTCTTTAGTCATTCCTTCTACAACTTCAGAAATTACAGAGGACTTTGATAATATCTGCTGGTTAAGATTGTCTAATTCTCTTAGATTATCAAATATATCTCCATTTAGGTATATTACAAAGCCACGAGTAGAAGAGGCTAAACTAGCATTATGAGTCATATGGTCAAATATGTCAATATTTATGTCAATATCCTGATATAAAGTCAAAAGCTTTACTTGAGAAACACTAAATTCATCCAATTGTGGCCATAAGTCCACTGGTCTTGGATTGAAGAAATCCCTTATTAGTAAAACATAATCTTTTTCTAAAATATCTGAGACATCATAGGGTCCATGAATCTCAAATCCCATATTGGGCCAGGGATAGAAATAAAGCGTCCACATTAAAGAAAGCAGGCTGGAAGAGAGTCTATGAATCTTTTGAGCATCTTTCAGCTCTACTTGTTTAATCCATAATGTTGAATTAACTAAGTCAGATACCTCTTCTTTTGACAATATTAAATTCTTCCCATTATCACAGAATATATCTCCAGAATGCATCTCCTCTAAAAGATCAAAAAACCGTTCAGGAAGTTTTATCCTATCTTCCCTAGAGAGTTTGGTAAACTTAGATCCAATGATAAGATCAGGCAATATTTCTCTGATAAAGCTCGGTGTATGAAAGAGCTTGGCAGCCTCTTGTAGAGAAACTCCCTTCTCTTGGAAAAGATTCATTTTTTTGTGAAGATCCTCAGCCTCTAAATCCGTAAAATAGGCAGCTATCTCTTCCACACGAAGAGGCCAGAAAGACATCGAATCCATTTTTGACATTGACTTCGTCAGGGCATCTAAATATCTATTGATCCTCAACATAAACAATCCCCTCTTCTCCATTTACTATAACCATCATCCCATCCCGTAACACCGTAGTAGCTTCCCTTGTTCCAACAACACAGGGTATACCCAACTCTCGTGCTACTATTGCTGGATGGGAACAGATTCCTCCGTGATCGGTGACAATAGCCCTAGCCTTTTGAATGGCTACGATCATTGAAGGATTAGTAATAGAAGCCACTAATATATCTCCAATCTCGATTCTGTTAAGGTCGACCAAATTCCTAATAATTTTCACTTGCCCCTGAATTAAACCTCCACTCGCTGGTATACCCTTCAGAAGTACTTTCATCTTTTTGATTTCCCCTTCGTTAGTGTAGTAATCGGCCTTGATTGGAGAATATATATGTCCCCACCCTCAATTGCCCATTCTATATCTTGTGGCAGATTGAAGATTTTCTCAATCCTTTTTCCCATGTTGGCAAGGGAGACAACCTCTTCTTCTTTGAGGCAAGGTATTGCTTGGGACGAGGTAGGAGTCTCCACAATTAAAGTAGTACCTTTCTTCTCATCAAAGACACTCATATGATCCTTTTCGGAGACATGGCTTTCTTGAACTTTTAAACTCTCCTTGTTCACCACATACCGATCAGGGCTCACAGCTCCCGAGGCAACGCTCTCTCCAAGACCCCAATTAGCCTCTAATATAATTAATCTTTCATTTTGAGTAACAGGATGCACTGTAAACATAATCCCAGCTTTTTCTGCCCTTATCATCCTCTGCACTATCACTCCCATAAGTAATCTGTCAACAGGAATGCCTTTTTTTGAAGCATACACTAGACTTCTCTCATTATAGAGAGAAGCCCAGCAATCCTTTATTTTACTGATGAGATTAGTAGCTCCTCTAATACCAAGATATGAATCAAACTGTCCAGCAAAAGAAGCCTTAGACATATCTTCAACAGTAGCTGAGGAACGAACCACTAAAAAAATATCTTCGGCTGAGTTCCTTTTGAGTGCTTTATGGATACTAATGATCTGTCCTTCTATAACTTTGGGGATTTTCAAACCTTTAATCTTCTCTCTTATATTTTCGCTGTGTTTAATAAGCGTCGAATCGTCTGGAAGATGAGACGGCAAAATCTCTATTAGCTGTCTAATGTTGTAAGATTTAATAAGTAAAAGAAAACAGTCAACTGTAAGACAAAAACCGGAAGGAACAGAAAGCCCACAAGAAGTCATTTTTCCTAAAGAGGTCGCTTTGCCGCCCACTCGAGGCAGATCTTTATACGTAATTTCATTTAGAGATATTACATAGTTAGGATTAATTTGATGATTCATTAGGTTCCTTCTCAACTTGATTTTTACCATGATTTGACTTAGTGGATACACAATCACAATCTTGATGATAGAGCTTCAACAAACTGAACTTTAGAAATAGCTCTATTTCTTAATAAAGTAACTAAAATGTAAGTGACTATTGAGAATACTAAGGCTACAATCGTAGGATGAGTGAACTTTCTAATTGGTATTACTAAACCAACAAGCATTATGCTTAAAGCACCTGCCATAGATAGAAAGGCTGCTACCGAATCTCTCTTCCAGTAGAATGCTGCCAATACCGGCGGCAAGAAGCCTGCTGCCGTTATACTCATCCCCAAGACCAACCCTCCTATAATGTCTTTTCCTGATACAAGCGCTATGGCAGTAGTCAAAATCCCCACAAAAATCACTCCATACTTCACGGTTTTAAGTTCCTCAGGTTTAGTGCCAATTAATCTTGGCAACAGATCGTGACTAAATACAATTGAAGTGCTATGGGTAATATTCTCAGCAGCAGAGGCAACCATAATAAAAATCGAGGCTAATAGAAAACTAGAGATTAAAGGGCTTAGAGTTCTGGCCTGGTAGAAGAGTATTTGGGCTCCGTTTGTAAAGCTTCCCACATGTTTTGCCGATAAACCGATAACAGTGACAAAAATTCCTATTGGTATCACCAAAAGTCCAGCAACCAATGCAGACATCTTAGCTTTTTGTGGGTTACCAATGGCACTCATTCGCTGAACAAATCCTTGGGAGGTTAATGCTATTCCTATAGAGGCAATACACCAGGCTATAATAGTAGAGAAGGAAAGTTGACTTGAGGTAAACATGCGGGAGGAAAGGAGATTTCTTGCCTCCAATAATTGTGAGCCTTTTAAAGATAGAATGCCCAGAGCAAGATAAATAACGATAATTTGAAGAATATCGACAAAAGCCACACCCCACATTCCGCCGTGATAAACAACAAAGATAGTTATTGCTGAAAATAGGACTATTGCGGTGCCCAATTGAAGATTAAATAAAGAGCTTAAGATAACCCCTCCAGCTATGAACTGCATTGCCAGAACTATAGTTAAGCTGGCCATGACAAGGATTGAGGCTAAGTAAGCGGTTCGGGAACCAAAGGCGTTTTTAAAAAATTGAGGAACTGTATATAATCCCATTTTATTATATTTCTTAGCCAAGGTCATTCCTAAAAGCAGAAAGCCTAAAGTTGCTGAAAGAGGATAAGCTATGGCTAAGAACCCAAAGGAAAATGCTGTCCAAGTAGTCCCAATGATGATACCACCCCCAACTCTCGTAGCAATGAGACTGAGGGTTAAAGTGATTACAGTAAGTTTTCTCCCTGCTAAAACAAAAGAAGAAAAGTCTTTGTTTCTCCTACGGGCGTAGACGGAAATTGCTATGGCCAACAGACTGTATATTACAAAAAGAGTTCCTGCTACCATTTGGTTATACTCGAAGCCTTTACATTTCTGAATTTCTTCTTAATATCTTTTTCTCTATTTTTCTTAATAAGGTCAATTCATTATCGAATCCAACATTATCACTCTTTAAAAGCTTGTTATGTTTCTCCCAAAAGCTCCAAAATTTAGTGCTACTCGTCAACAAATATTACTATACAATAAAATTTAATGGAAATCAAGGGCCTTTCTAGAAAATTTTGTATGAGGCTGCTCATTTCTCAAAATACCTTTAAGGGGAAGCAAGCACATAAAGGGCGTTGCGGAAGACCCGAAGGGGCTGAAGCCGACCGACTGTGACTGCGGGGCAGGTGGGGGATTTCGGCTTACTTGCGTGAGCAGAGCGTGGATGAGCCTGAGCGACTACCTTAAGGACTGTTTTCCTCTCCTAATTGAACTCATTAGCGACCAAACACCTTAATTACCTACTATAAAAGGAGCAAGAGCGAGGACACAGCCCCAGCTTTTAGCTGGGGCAAGCTGAAAAGAGGGTGTTTCAATTTACCAATTCTCCAAGCCTTATCTTGTATTTTCCATTAGCAACCCTTGTTTTGATAAGCCTGAAAACAGGAGAAAACTATTTTGTGCAAGCCTTGATATAGGGGATCTTTAAAAAGGACTCTTTGCTTCTTTCTTGGAAAATAGAAATATTCTCAGCTAAGGCTTTGCGGTCGTCGAAGGACGAAGCCAGATATATTCTTTTGTATGTCTTGCGTCCCTGATAGTTATTCTTAGCGACGGCTAGCAAGCAAAGACGTTTTCTCTAGAAATTGTTCAATATCCCTATTCCTTTGCGTCTTAGATGTGTAAAAGAAACAAAAGGTAAAGGCATATCACGAACATAGGTTGCAGGTAGTTCTTCCGCCGTTAAAAAAAACGAACGGACCTTAAAAGATTCTGACTGTAAATTATACACTGAAGATAAAATTCCAATATTATTTCTTAGCCACTCACTTCTTTTAAAGTGCTTTTTGATCCATGAATCACTTACTTCTTTACCTCCCATTAATCTCTCTATTTCGTTTGCAATCTCACGGGAATTGCGTCCATAGTTTACGTTTTTGCACTCAATCGAGAATATTCTTTTATTGATTCTATCAATGGCTAGAATGTCTATATCTCCCAAATCGTTTTGTGAGTTTAATGCTTCTCCAGGCCCAATAGGCACCTCTGATTCCACCTGCCAATCTGTGTTTTCATCAAACCATTTCTCAACCTCATTTGTGAACGCTTTACCAGCTTCATCCCGAATTCTGCCTATAAGGGTTTTCATCTCTTTTGAGCTGTGTTCACAAAGCTTATAGCGTCCCCTTGTGACAAGGGCTAGTAACTGCTTGCTGGCTTCTTCTGTATGGCGAGGACCCCAAAACACCATAGGATCATCTTTTGGCTCTGGCCCTATTATGAGTGGTCTTCGTACATATGACAATCGGCGGTTATACCGCCAAGGCCATATATCTTTCTTAACGTCAAATCCATCGGGGGCTTTTTCCCATTTTCCGCGCGGCACAAGGGAGAATAGCTTAGTGGCACTGTCAATTTCAGTACTAGACCATCCTAAGACATCTTCCAGTTTGCTCTTAAACTCAGATAGACGTAGATGTGGTACTGCGGTCTTCTGTCTAAAACCAAGCAAAGTTAAACATCTATGGAATTCCACTATCCGAGTCATTGTCACGCCAAACTCTGCTTTAAAAGCGGTCTCATATTCTGTTAAGTCTAATCCAACGTTTTTCGATCCCTCTTCCAACTCAAACTGACTTTGAAAACCAACTATGGCCGATTCTACCTTTTCAAGTGTTTTTGACCTTAAGAACGGGGTCCCAAATACCCTCTATACTTCCTCTTTCTACGCCAACTCTCCCTGAATCCAGAATACTCAGTTTATGGTTAAATATATCAAGATGGATATCATCACTTATCATTGCCCAATTGATCAAGTGGTATGTAATAGCTAAAAGTTCATCTAATTCATCTAGACTCAATTCTTGACGACCTTTGGGTGGCTCAGCAGCAACTATTTCTACAAGCGTCCTCGTAGTTAAAGCCGTAGCTTCAATGTCACGCAGCTCTTTTGTCATATTCTCGACCTCAGATTGCAGATCGGCAAAACACGCAATAGTAGTAGGAATAGTGAGTCTTGTAAATGCTCGGCGGTGCCAAATTGCCTCGTTATAACCAACTAGTTGTTCTAAAAGAGGCTGCCAGGCCAATCTAGGAAGAATTGATCGTAGACGCTGAAGGTATACGTCAACACTATTTCCACAAAGTTCTGTACGTCGTTCCCTATCTCTCACTTCTCCTATTGGAGGTACTTTCTTTCCCAATTCTCCTACTAGTCCATCCAATTGTTCTTCAATGTCGTGCTCCTGAAGCTTGCGTAGGCGAGGAAGGTGCTGCGGATCTAGTGAAGCATTCTTTTCGGTGCTTATGGTGAAGAACTTCTTCTTCGGTCCGAGTGGTGCGTAGGCATCTAAAATACGCTTACGTTCCGCTTCGTGTAAACTGCGACGTTGACCAGTGCTATCCAACAGATCATCAAAAGATTGCATTAATCCCTTAAGGATTAGCCGCTCACCCTCATTATCGGCTCTTTGTAGATATGGCTGAATACTTTTTGGTATGGTAAACACAACAGTGCGTTCATCTATTTTGCTCTTAAACTTGGGTAGTGAATCAGTGCCATTTCTCTTTATCTTTGCCAAGTCTCCCCAACTCCCAGGGTCTTCAAGACGGAACAATATATGTAGTGGAGAGGAACCAAGACGTTTTAAATGTGGTTCGAGGCCGGATGTCAACTGCCACAGCCAGTAGGCAAACATCTCCGTAATTTCAAAAAGTGTCTTCCAAAGTTCATTGGGAATTTTCTTGGGCCTATCTTCTGGTGCTACCCATATTGGTTGAGTGTATCCCTCCACGAGTTGCTCGAGAGACCTGCCTATCACCCCTTCTATGAGGTAAATAGGAATGGATTCATCTTCATAGCGTCTACACACGGTAACATAATTTGGTGGATTACCCCGCAAAGCGGCATGAATGTCCCACATGCATGCTGTCTTTATACGTAATGACCGCCCATATCCCGGAATAATAACAATATGATTCGGTTGCTTCTCATCGCTGTAATAGAAAGAATGATGGTGATCAAGGTAAGAAGCGTAGATATCTAAAGTCGAAAATGCTGGTGTAGTAGTAGAACGTCCTTTTGCTCCAGCATATTTCCAAAGCCCTAAGTTATCACAATTTCTGAGTTGAGTGACAACTTTCAAGTCTGCATCAGAGATCAGCAAAGCTCGACTATTATCTGGTCGTTTTTTGATACCGAAGAAAAAAGAGCGTCCGATCATGCCTAAAACCGTAATTATGAAAACAGCGCGGCAATAAGGCCGATTCCCCTGAGTCAGCCATTGGACTATGGCTTCATGTCTTGCACCTATTTTTTCGGAGAGACCATCTAATTGCCAGGTACCGTATGGTTCATCCTTTGTATAATCACTTGCGTCATCTACAATAAGCTTCACGTAGGCTAATTTATCAGTATCAATCCTAAAAATACCTTCCTCAACCGGCAGATTCTCTTTCCATCGGGGTAAATCCAAATCAATATGCTTAAATAACATGAGCCTTAAGTCCTCTTGCACATCCATCCACAGAATTTCTCTAAATTTCTTAGCAAGGACTTGACGTAAACCATATCTTTGAGAAGTAACCCAGATGAAATGGCGCAACGCGCCCGTTATCGAGCCTGGCAGGGCAAGGATTATTTTATTATCCATCTTGACCAACGGCCTTATAAACAATGGATTTCTTTCCAGGTTTTTCTCCATAAGTCTACGATTCCCAACTTGGATGGTGAATGGCGTAAGAAAAGTGGAATTAAGCCCCATTGGCTGGAGTAAAGCATCAATCTCTTGTTTTGTTAATTCAACGGCGCTGCAAAGCTTACTGGTTTGGCTTGTATTTGGTACTTCGATGTCTTCTCGCCACGTATCTGAGCTATTCATATAACGAGAATGGCTCAGACGTCTAGCAACTTCATTACTTAAAGCAAGTAAAGACAAGGAAGCTGCACTAATAATAGCTGTAAACTTCTTGGACCACTTCTCTCCCTGATCAAGAATTGATCGAAAAAGAGTGCGGAGGATAAGACTTCCACTATCAGTGATACCAGGGTAGACAATATAATTCCCACCATAGAATACAATGTTTTCTGTAAAAAGGTTTTCAGATGGGTCCTCCGCCATCCCTATGGCTCCATTAGTGGGAAGATACTTATTGAGTGTATGTTGAAGCTGGTTTGGATCGACTCTTCTTGTTCCCCCATTTTTAATAGAGCATGCAACCCGGGAAGCCACCTCTAAACGAATGGCATGGGAATGGTTTTCAGGATAAACTTGAAGCCCACCAAGCGTGGCAATTAATTCCAATTGATCATAATTTGCAAATTCTACCTTCAAATTAGCTAGTTCCGTTGATGGTAGATTTGGCGATGCTAGAAGTGTTTTACCTAAACAACATTCTTTGTACTTCTTTCCACTTCCGCAAGGGCAGGGATCGTTCCTCCCAATTTTTTTCTTATTCCTTCTTTCTATCATCACTTCTTCACATAGCTCCTTGCGTTACAAGTAACTCCTAAAGCACAGGGTGTATAGTGTCCCCAACATATACGGTGTTACGATTAAAGAGAGTGATGCTCCGAAGGCCAGGGGCGTAAGCCCGAAGCGCATATGCTGTATTTCTAATATCGCTCTTATCTTAAAGTTATGGACCTTTCGCTTTCTATTCACTCTCATGCATAATCCTCTTCTTTTTTTGGTGTTGGACGATTTTTATATACCTCCATGCTTATTTTACTCCTGTGTTCTTTTGTCCTTTTTGAATAAGTATTAAGCAATATTTTAAACATTCTTCCGTGGTTTGGGTATTTAAGGTGCAAGAGTTCATGCAATGTAGCTTTCGATCTTACCTTCTCAGGTTGATGCAAAAGGGATATGTCAAATGTTAATCTACCTCTACTAGAACAACTCGCCCATTTTCTTTTCATCTTGCGCATATGAATTTCTTTAGGTTCAACACCAATTTCTTTCGCCCAAGCTCTTACCTCTTGCTTGAATTCCTTGGATGTAATCATTCAGTGCTACCTTTGAGCAGTCTTATTACATTCTGAGCTATCTCTATTATCTTAGATTCATTTTTTAATCCCGATTGAACCAAGATGCCACAGAGTTCTTGTTTAATCTTTCTTTCATGGCTTTCGCTTTTTCGCCAGTGGGGATATTTCCCTAAAATCGCTCTCATCTGATTTGCTTTATCTTCTGATTTATCAACTGCCTCATTTTTTAACACCCAGTAAACAGTGAATATCTCGACGGGCATATTTCTTTTAATCTGCTCTTTTCTAGCGGAATTAATTTCTTTAATGAGTTTCTTTAATTCTTCTAGAGTCTCTTGAGTATTTTTCTGTCTTTCTTTGTATAATCTCGCTATCAATTCTGCCTTTTCTCCAATGGAAATGAGGTATGGTGTTCGAGAAACATTATCCTTAATGGTTTTCTCAATGCTTTTAAGAAGATTAAAAACCTTCTCTGTATCAGAAGTTTTACTTTCCTTGATTTTTCTTAGTGTGTTTTCATTGATCTCATAAACTTCTAGCTCAGATTTTATCTTGCTGCTTTTTGTATACTCTTGAACCAACTTGGCTATTTTTCTCGAAAACTCCTTATCTATGGAAATACCCGGCTCATACGCTTCTTTTAGGATTTTATACATTCTTGCCAATGTTTCAAAGTCCTCAATATAAGGTCTTAAGAATCTATGGGGAGAGATAATATCATATATGTCTGATATTTCTTTGAAAAATTCATAATATTCATATCTTTTTTCTTCGTTTCTAAAATGCTCCAACACAGACTCAACAGCCTTGTCCCGATTTTTGTTTTCAACAAGTTTTAGATAACTATCCCCTGTATCTTTCACTAACTCAGTAAATCTTTCTTCTAAAACTTCTATATCGCGAACAACCCCTTCTATATCCTGAGAATCAAAAGCGAGAGCTTTCTCAACGTTGTCGAATATACCTACAAAGTCTAGAATGAAGCCTGATGGTTTCTTCCTTTCTTCATCATCTTCATAAGGCCTGTTTACCCTAGCAATTGCCTGCAGGAGTACATGATCTCTCATCGGTTTATCTAGATACATACAATAGAGAATAGGTGCATCAAATCCGGTAAGAAGTTTTTCTGTTACAATCAGTATTTTTGGCAGTTCACCCGATTTTCGAAAGGCTTTCCGTATTCTTTTTTCCTTTTCTTGAGATAAATGATATTTCGATAGTTCTGGTGGATCGTTGTAATTTGCACTATAAACAACCTCGGAATAATCTTTTGGAAGATACTTGTCTAATTCGTTTTTGTAAATAGCACAGGCTTCTCTATCCACAGCAACAAGAAAGGCTTTGTACCCCATGGGTTCAATGTGTTTTCTGTAATGATCCGCTACATATCGGCCAATCTCTCTTACCCTTTCTTTGTTTTTAAGCATATTCCTAAGATTAACAGCTTTTTCTAAGACCTTATTGAGTTCTTCAACGTCGCTAACCCCTTTTGCTTCTGCAAGATCTAAGAATTCTTTTTCAAGAGTTTCCTTGTCAACCTGCAGTTCGTTAGGAGCAAGCGTATAATGAAGAGGTACCGTTGTTCCATCTTCTATGGATTCTGCTATGCTGTATTTATCTAGGTAACCATGAGGCGGATCATCTTTTCCAAAGACAATAAAAGTTCCCTTTCCATATAATGTCTTATCAATTGGCGTACCCGTAAATCCAATATATGTTGCATTCGGTAATGCACCCATCAGATAATTGCCCAACTTCCCACCTGTAGTTCTATGAGCTTCATCAACCAATACAAAGATGTTTTTTCTTGTGTTGATATCTTCTGGTATATCCTCAAACTTATGAATCATAGTAACGATTAGTCCTCTTCTGTCGCTTAATAAAAGTTCTTTAAGATGTCTTTTGCTCTGTGCTACTTCAACCTGTTCAATGCCTATAGCAGCAAGATTCCCAAATAATTGAGTTTCAAGTTCGTTTCTATCCACAAGCATAATAACCGTTGGATTTTCAAAAATTAGGCTTTCAATGATTTTCTGTGCTGTTACGATCATTGTATAGGTCTTGCCAGAACCCTGGGTATGCCAGACTAGCCCTCGTTTCTTTTCCGCGGTTTTCGCTCTCTCAATCAATTTGTCTACTGCCCTCATCTGATGCGGTCTCAACACCACTTTTTTGAGTTCATCATCTTGTCTTGTAAAAAGTATAGAATCTACTAGAACTTTGATAATTCTGTTTTTATCGAAAAATGTTTTAACGAGTGTCTCAAAATCTCCTTCTGCTTCCTCTTTCCAATTGAAAAGCAGCTTTTCCGTGGTGCTCCAGGTAGCACTGTAATAATACTTGATAATGTGTGTTAAAACATAAACTTGTAGGACTGCTAAAAGTTCGGGGCATTCTCTATGGTATCTTTTTATATGGTCTAGAGCTTCAGCTATCCCTCCAATCTTATGTGCAGCTTTGGTCTCAATGAATAAGACAGGAATGCCGTTAATAAGAAAAACGATATCTGGCCTGATAGTTTTGCTTCCGTTGGTAAAACTGAATTCATCTGTTACATGAAATGTATTTCTGTCAACATTTTCGGTGTCAATGAACCGTACGTTCCGCTCCCTCTTTTCATTGGAGACAAACACTGTTCTTAGGCCTCTCAGGTGTTCCCACGCAATGAGATTACCCTCTATGTTAGGCGGTATCCTTTCGAGTTTCTTAATCAACTCTTCTGCCAGCAGAGGATCTATAAAGCCAGGATTAAGCTTCTGTATCTGGCTTTTAAATACCTCCCTGAACACAAATCCTGTTTCTCCACCTCTCAGCCTCAGTGCTTTTTCTGGAGTTATATATTCCCATCCAAGATTGAGAAATATTTTCTTACCGTCAGAAGTTATATATTCAGCAGAGGGTTCTCTGACATATTTTATCAGGGTATTTTGAACAGAATATTTTTCTCCTCCAAGTTTTTCACTCATACCCCAATCCTCAGATGATTTACTCTTATTCTTGCAGTCATAAGATTGTTGAGTAGAGTTTTGAATAACTCTTCTAGTGCCTTTTTCTTGTTTTCCTCTGCTTCGATCTTCTCATCAACAGCCGAGAGAATTTCGGCGATTTTCTGCTGGACGGGAAGCGGAGGGAGCGGAATTTTGAACCTTTTCAATTTTGACCACGATGTCCTTGGATGATTTACGCCTGTCATAGTCACAATGGCGTATTCGAGAAAC
>Ga0307429_1000652_pt1 | contig 19156 bp, 17 predicted proteins | sample SalMarWE160230MG_FD_202151 | JGI IMG/M metagenome (GOLD analysis project Ga0307429, IMG submission 202151) | Salt marsh sediment microbial communities from the Plum Island Ecosystem LTER, Massachusetts, United States - WE1603-230 | ecosystem: Environmental > Aquatic > Marine > Intertidal zone >... | reverse complement strand
GGCTACCTTTCAACAGGTAGAGGGGGTAAAACACCTCAATATGTTCAGAGAAGAGAAGATACCACACTAGGGTCATGCTTTATCAAAGAAATATCATTTCCGTTACCTTAAATTAAAGCTCAGCTGTTTATCTTCACCTTCTTTTCTCGCCCTTTTAAACGCTGCTCTTGTTCTCACATTGTGATGTGAAATGAATCTCCATGCAAGTTTAATCAGTTGAATATCTTCCTCAGAAAAATCATTATAGTAAAGGCTCTCTCTTTTAATCTTCTTAGGTTTCACATAGCCAGCACGGACAAAATAGGTAAGTCTATCGTAGGTAAGGCCATTAATCCGCTTTAAAACACCACCGGCATACATAACACAGAACCTATAGTATATTTGTAACATCTCAGGTTGTTAGGTTCACGGTTCAGGGTTAGAAAAGATGAACATACCTGCCCGCCAGACGGCAGGCCGGGACCAGCATTAAGATAAAGAAGCCAACCGTGAACCTTGAACCACTGAACTTTGAACCTGAGTTGTAACGTATATTTGTAAAAGCCTACCGTTAAGTAATTACTGTCGCTCTATTCTTAACAGTATAATGTCTCAAGGATGCTACTAAAATGTATCATAGTGTACAAATTCACCAATCTCCCTGCGAGGAGGTGCACTAGCTTCTTGCGCAGGGTAGCCTAATGGGACAAGAGCTACCGCTTCATAACCCTTTGGCACTTTTAAGATATCTTTTGCCTTGTCGTGATCAAAAAGGCCAACAATGACTGTTCCCAGGTTCAGGTTATGGGCTGCCAGACAAAGGCTCTGCGTGGCAATCCCAAGGTCGAACATAAACCAATCCCCAAATTTAGTTGTAGACTGGCCTTTTTTGTAGCCTGCGCTCTCAAGTTTACCGCAGAGGGTGATCACCACAGGTGCTTCTCCTACGGCTTTTGTGGACGGATTACCGGCAGATAGAATCTCCTGAAGTTTCTGTTTGATTGCTGAATCTTTAATCACAATTACTTCCCAGCACTGTGTGTTAGCCCAGGAGGGCGACCACCTGATTGCTTCAAGGACTTGATTAAGGTCTTCTTCCGGGATTTCCCGATCTTGGTATCTTCTGATTCCCCGTCTTCCTTTGATAATTTCCATAAAGTCTAACATACTATTTTCCCTCCATATGTGTATTATGCTGCTTGAGTGTGCTTTGTTCAATCCCTTTAACCATCAATTAACCACTATCTTATTCAGATAATGAATATGGTAGATTTTATGCTTTGTTGTCAACTACTTTCATCTCTCTTGACTCATCTTTATGCAGCATTCAGATATTTGCTTCCTTTTCCTGGAGTTTTCGCTCTCAGGTGCAAAATCTTCTTTTTACATCAAGTGAGCATAATGGTATTCTACTAAAAGAAGAAAATCTATCATTTAAGAGGAGATAAATTTTATGAAATTGAGGCTTGTTTTTCTACTCACAATAACACTCTTTTCCTTATCAACTGCGTACGGTGCAGAGCCAAAAGAGACCCATTTTCCTTCCCTGATCTCATCTCTCAGGATCTCTACTCCCCTTACCTTTTGTGGCGAAAAGGTCCCAATCGAGATCCAGGATATTAGAGAAAGGCTTGAAAAGGAGCTCCTTCTTACCCTCTGGGATCGTCCCCAGGTAATTCTTTGGTTAAAGAGATCCAGCCGATACCTACCAATAATAAAAGGGGTGCTTAAAGAAAATAAATTACCCGTGGATCTCAAATATATTGCCATTGCTGAAAGCGCTCTGAGGCCTCATGTATCTTCAAAAAGGGGAGCAATAGGGTTCTGGCAGTTTATGAGGCAAACCGGTATAAAGTATGGCCTTACTATCAATGGGCACATTGATGAGAGACGAAATCTGCCTGCATCCACCCAGGCAGCAATTCGGTATTTTAAGGATCTTTATCAAAAATTTGGGTCATGGACCTTGGCAGCAGCTGGCTACAATATGGGGGAGGAGGGCCTTATGGCTGAAATTCTGGAGCAGGAGAACAACAATTACTATCACCTGTATCTCCCCATAGAAACCCAGAGATTTATCTTTCGAGTTATTTCTGCAAAGCTGATTTTCTGTAACCAAGAAAAATACGGTTTTTTTCTCTCTGAGCAGGACTATTACCAGCCTTTGGAATTCGACAGGATCAATCTGAACTGCTCGCAAGACATTCCAATACGTGTTATTGCCCGGGCTGCTAAAACCCAATTCAAGGTGATCAAGGATCTCAATCCCGAGATTCGGGGGCATTACCTCACAAAGGGAGGCCATCAAATTTTAATTCCAAATGGCTCAGCAAAGGAGTTTCACAGCCGTTATCAAGGTCTTCTTAAGGATTGGTTAGCATCCAAAAAAGAATTTGTCTATATCGTCAAGCGGGGAGACAACCTCTCTTCCATTGCAGAGAGGTTTAGTGTTCCTTTAGTTGCCCTCATCATTTGGAACAAACTTGATCTCAAGGCACACATCCATCCAGGCGATCGGCTGATTATTTATAGCAACGAAGTGAAGAATCAGGATACAGATTAAATGGTGTCAAGAGAGAGCGAATAAAGCCTACAACCTTTCAAGGAAAACCTGATCACCAAACTTTTCCTTTAAGGCACTTGTTACTTTTTCATAATCCTCTTCTAATTCCACCTCCACAATGTTTAACAAAGAAAGAAAATTAAGGATTATCTTTTGCCTTTTATAAAACATGAAAGTATAGTATTAAAAAACAGGTAAGATAATATAAGAAGGATGAATCCAGACTGACAGTTGATAACCAGTTCTATAATGGATTAGACCTGGGTCGAAGAATCAAGCAAAAGCTTTTCAATATCATCGCTTGGTTACTCATATTTTTGCTAACCTGTTAAGATTATTCTAAATAGGCTACTCAAGAAAAAGCCAGTTAAAAGCCATGACATCCCAGACCTTCACACATAATAAACAACTACAACAAAGTCAGAGGAAGGCTTTGGGTAATACTTTACATAAGGAAAATTGAGTATGGAAACACAACTTAAAAGAAAAAACTGTTTAGCACAATCGGATCACAAAATAGTAGAAGATTTTTTAAATTGCGTGAAAAAAAATAGAAATACAATTATTAGAAAATTGGCAATAAGCGCAAGGGAAATTAGCTCTACATATAATAAGATTACTATGAGTAACCTTATTGAGTCAGCTGCAATAGCTTTTGAAATTTTCTATAGCAGCTCCACAGGGGATGATTATAACTCCATAGACAACTATATTGAAGCGTTAATAACCAATTGCAAATCCAAAGGATTATCTTTAACAGAGCTTCAACAGTCTTTCAGTAACCTCAGATACGTCCTGTTCCCGATCATTGTAGAACGCTATGAAAGCAATAAGATTCCTGAAATTTTAGCCCATATTAATCGTGAGATTGATCGGATCATTTTCCATATCAGTGCTCGTTGTCAGCAAGACTATGATCAAGAAATTAAAGACCATGCGCATAAACTCAAAATAGAGGTTCAAAAAAGAACTAGTGAACTTGAGGAGTCTCGCAGGAACTATCAAATATTATTTGAAGAAATTAGCGATGGATGCTTCGTAAATAAAAAAGGCAAAATTATATTTGCTAATAAAACCTTTTGTGAAATGCATGGATATAGTCATGAGGAATTAATCGGGAAGGAATGCCAGCAATTAGTTGCTGAAGACACTAGAAGCATTGTGATGGATCATTTTAAAAAGCAGATAAAGGGAGAGATTCCTTACAACCATTATATTTATTGCCGACAAGATAAGCAAGGGCAACGATTCCCTACCGAAAATAAAGTTAAGCTCATTCAGTATAATGGGGAATCTGTTGTTCTCGGCCTTTGCAGCGACATAACCGAACGACTTAAGCTGGAAGAAAAAGCCAGGCAACAGGATCGTCTTGCCATAATCGGAAAGCTAACCACCTCTATAGCTCACGAAATAAGGAACCCCTTATCAGCCATTAAAGTTAATGTTGAATTATTGCTGGAGAAATTAAACTTACAAGGCAATGACTTAAGGAGACTGCAAATAGCCAGCGAGCAGTTGATCCGATTAGAAAATATTATATCTCAGATGAGAAAATTTGCAACGCCCCTAAAGCTCAAATATACTTCGACAAGCGTTCATGAAATAATTGATAATGTGATTGAGCTCTTTGAACAGAGCATTAAAGAAAATCACGTGTTGTTAGTTAAAAATTTAGACCCTAACCTACCAAATATCATGATAGATAAAGAAAAAACATTACAAGCAATAGATAATGTTTTAACGAATGCCCTAGAGGCCCTGAATAAAAATAATAATCATAAGAAAATTAGATTTGAAGCAAAGAAAGAAATGTATCATTCCAAGGAATATGTTAAAATATCTATTACAGACAGTGGGGTAGGTATTAATCCTAATGATAAGAAAAATATGTTTGACCCCTTTTTTACTAGTGGGAAAAAAGATGGTGTTGGTTTAGGTCTACCTATTGTAAAAAAGATTTTAGATGCCCACCATGGACGTATTCAGATAGAAAGTGAGAAAGAGAAAGGAACATCGGTTAATCTTTTTATACCTGTTGACATGTATTCATAAGAGAAAAATCCCTGAAAGTTATGAAAGTTTTAATTATAGATGATCAAAAAGCCATTCTTGAATCTTTATACATGTTCTTTACAGAAAAGGGATATGATACCATTACAGCGGAATACGGTAGAGAAGGACTTGAAAAGGTTGAATCAGAGATCCCTGATATTGTTATACTTGATATCCGTCTTCCAGATATAAGTGGTATTGATGTTTTAAAAGATATTAAAGCCATCAATGAGCATATCTATGTTATAATGATTACCGCCTTTCACGATATGGAAACAACCATTGCGGCCATGAAGAATGGTGCGTACGACTATATCCATAAGCCCATAAATATCAAGGAGTTGGATTTTACTGTCCAGAAGGTATCTGAGGCTCTAGAGCTCAAAAACAAGCTTTCAATCTATGTAAATGAACAGAAGATCCAATACAAAATCGATACGATTATCGGAAAAAGTAAACCGATGCAGCAGGTATTCAAGTTGATAGGCCTGACATGCAATAATAAGGCAACGGTACTCATTCAAGGAGCGACCGGAACGGGGAAAGAATTGATCGCTAAGGGAATTCATTATAATGGCGTACTCAAAGATGAGCCTTTCGTAAGTATCAACTGTAGTGCCCTAGTGGAAACTCTGCTGGAAAGCGAAATCTTTGGGCACGAAAAGGGCGCGTTCACAGATGCTATCTATACGAAGAAGGGGAAATTCGAACTGGCAGGCAGCGGTACCATATTTTTTGATGAAGTAGGAGAGCTTCCACTCAGCACTCAGGTGAAAATATTGAGATTCTTGCAGGAAAAGGAATTCGAAAGAGTAGGAGGTGAGAAAACCATACGATCAAATGCAAGAATAATAGCAGCAACCAACAAGGATCTCACGCACATAGTTCAAGAGGGAAAGTTCAGAGAAGACCTGTTTTTCAGGCTAAAGATAATAACAATCAATGTAGCGCCACTTCGAGAAAGAAAATCCGATATCCCCATACTTGTGGACTTTTTCCTCCACAAATTCAGCAAAGAGTTGCATAAAGAACCAAGTCATATTTCAAAGGGGGCCCTGGACAAACTCATGAGTTATGACTGGCCTGGCAATATAAGAGAACTCGAGAACGTCATAATGCGTGCCTTGGTTTTGTCCAGAGAGAATATTATTATGGAAAATTATATTTCTATTGAGCCAAGGGAAATGAACTCTTTCGCAGCTGGAAAAAACACCTTTAAATCATTAGAAGAAATGGAAAAGGAGCATGTTACAAAGGCACTTATTAAGGCAAAGGGTCATATGGGAAAGGCCTGTGAATTGTTAATGATATCGAGACCTACCTTACGGAAAAAGATTGAAAAATACAATATTCAAATATCTTAGAAACCCTTCATCCTTTAACCTTCAGGCAAATCTCAGAAACCCCCTATATTGAAAGATCCTTTCAACTAATTGAAATTTCCTTTCAGTTATTCTCTCCTTCCTTCAAAACGATTCCCAAAAATTACAATATATTCAATCAATTACAAATATAGAAGATATTGGCATTTTTTTTGCTTAAGTAAATATTATCTTTAAAGGGAATTTTGACATCAAGAAATAGGAACTATTTTAAAAAAATAAGGGGGTAAAAATGAATTTCGATGGAAAAGTTTCTATTGTGACAGGTGGAGGAAGCGGTATAGGACATGCAACCGTATTAAAGCTTGCGGGACTGGGAGCCAGGATGGCTATCGTGGATATCAATGAAGAGGGTGCCCAAGAGGTCGCCGCTGAGGTGAAGGAAAAAGGCGGTGAGGCACTGGTGATCAAGACGGATATCTCTGACTATGAACAAGTTAAGGAAATGGCAAAAAAAGTTTACGAAACATTTGGAAAAATTGATATCCTTATCAATAATGTCGGCTGGGATAAAATTCAAGCATTTATGGATAATAGTCCTGATCTTTGGTATAGGCTTATCGATATCAATCTGAAAGGTCCTATCCATGTAACCAGGGCAGTACTTGAGTATATGATCAAACAGGATACAGGAGGCAGTATTGTCAATGTAGTTTCAGATGCTGCAAAGGTAGGGAGCACCGGTGAAGCAGTTTACTCAGCCACGAAGGGGGGAGTTTACTCTTTTAGCAAGTCGATTGCCCGTGAAATGGCTCGGTACAACATCAATGTCAATAACATCTGCCCTGGTCCGACTCAGACCCCATTATTTGAAGAACTTGTCGGGACTATGCCAAAGGTGATTGAATCCATCAAGAAATCGATACCTATGAAAAGGGTAGCATCCCCTGAAGATCAGGCCAATGCTATTGTATGGCTGGCTTCGGATGAGGCCCATTATATCACAGGTCAATCCCTAAGTGTCAACGGTGGGTTGAGCATGTGTTAGAAGGGAGCCATAGGGTAGAATAATCTATAGGATTTAAAATTTAGGTAGATGAAATTATAGAGAAGTCAAATATTACAAGCAAAGGAAAAAGCAGTTGGCATGAAGAAATACTTTGACGAAGCCAAAGAAACAATGCCCTTGGAGGAGAGGCAATACTATTACTGCGCTAAAATTAAAGAAATCGTCAATTATGCCTATGAAAAGTCTCCCTTTATAAAAAAACACTTCGATGCCGTTGGGCTCAAGCCAGATGAAATACATGGTCCTGAAGATTTGCCAAAGGTACCTATTATCACAAAGGAGAAAATCAGAGAGGCACATAGGCTCGCCCATCCCTTTGGTGATCTCATTGCTGTCCCGCCAGAAGGACTTCAACGGATTTATGTCTCACCTGGCCCCATTTATGATCCGGAGGCTAAGGGTGAAAGTCGGTTAAAAGAATCCAAGACAATGTATGCAGTGGGCTTCAGGCCTGGCGACCGTGTGATGGTAAGCTTTTCATACCATATGGTTCCAGCAGGCCTTCTTCTTGATAAAGCGTTAAGGGGCCTCGGGGCAACGGTCATACCTGCCGGTGTGGGGAATACGGAGCTTCAGGTAACTATCATGCGAGACCTCAAAGTAACGGGGTATATAGGTACAGCAACGTTTCTGCTTAATCTCATTAAAAAGGCTAATGAGATGGGATGCCCATTTGGGCAAGAGATTCTTCTCGAAACAGCGCTCTTGACCGGAGAGAAAGTCCCGAAATCCTTGAGGAGAATCTTTGAGGAAGACTACGGGATCAACACAGGACAAACCTACGGAACTGCAGAGTTGGGCATGTTTGCCTATGAGTGTTCAGAAAAATCTGGAATGCATGTCGGTGAAGAAGTTTTTGTCGAGATTGTCGATCCCAAAACTGGCAAGGGGGTACCTGACGGAGAGGTCGGCGAAATTGTAGCTACTTACTTTGATAGTACCTTTCCACTGATTCGATTTGGAACTGGGGATCTTTCTTATGTAAATGTTGAACCTTGTCCCTGCGGGCGTACTTCTGTTCGCTTGGGTGAAATTGTAGGAAGAGTGGGAGACTCTTTCAAGGTCAGAGGTATGTTTGTCCACGAGCCTCAGGTGAAAGAAGTGCTCACGAAAGTCGATGGGGTTGACACAGACGTCCTTGTTATTACCCGGCAAAATCAAAGAGATGAGCTTACGTTCACGGTAGAGCTTGAAGATGAAAGCATCAATAAAAGTGGAGTCTCTTAAGGTTTAGAAAGTACCTTTAAAGATATCTGTCGTCTGAAAATCGATCGAATTGAATTTTCTCCCAAAGGGACCATGTCTCCAGATGATAAAGCCCTGAAGGACGAGAGAAAGTGGGACTAACTGAGCACTGCTAAAATAGCTTAAAAAATTAAGGAGGTGATAGATACGTTCGAAATTTTGAGAAAATGGGGTTAACTATGACAAAATCAACATCAACTAATTTCACCTTAAGGAAGGAGGGAAACATAAAATGAGAAGAAAAAAAATGCTTAGGAAAGATGTTCTTTTAGGGGTGGCTTTTCTATACATAATCAGTTTGGGTATCCTTAGCGTCAGTTCACCGGCGTTTGCGGCTCCCAAAAAAATTATTACGATAGGAATTATGTCCTGCATATCAGGTGGTCAAGCAGTGATAGGCAATACATATTTATACGGAGCAGAACAGGCCGTTGAATATGTTAATAAAGAACAATTACTTGGTAAAGATGTGGCGCTTAAGGCTATTATTATCGATGATCAGCTTAATGCTACGGTCGGCTTGAATGCCTATCAAAGGGTCAAAGACAAAATGCTCGCTTTTGTTGGATACGATACATCAGGGATGGTTGCGCTCAGACCTTTTGTGATACAGGACAAAAAACCTTGGGTACCTGGTACCACAAATCGTACCTTTATCTATCCGCCCTCAAAATATGTCTTCGGGGTCGCCCCACCTTATGAGGAGCTTATGGTCGGGTTTTTAAAGGTTGTTAAATCGAACTGGAAGGAAAAACGGGCTCCACGGCTTGGTCTTATCTCTTTCGATATCCCTTCAGGCCGGGTTGCGGTGAATGCAGCGAAAAAATATGGGCCGGATCTAGGCTGGGAGATTGCCCATATATCAGTTGTTCCTCTCACGGCTGTAGATTTTAGTGAAGCCCTTGCCAGGGTAAAGGCCAAAAATCCCGATTGGGTCCAGCTCTCTCTAACCGGTGGCCAGATGAAAGGTCTTTTCACACAGGCAGAGGCTGTTGGTGTTAAGGATATGACAAAATGGCTTCTTCCTTTATGGGCAGGTTTTGTCGATGCGACCACCATGACCGTAACTAAAGAAAAGCTCGAAGGTGTTTATGGTTACTGTGCTATTTCCAATCCAGATGTCCATGCTGGAGCAAAAAAATGGGCAGAATGGACAAATGTAAATTCTGGCAAGCCATGTGATGAATCCGGCAATTCAGGCGCTGCAGGGGTTTTCATAGTCACCCGTGCGATCCAGTTGGCCTTGGAAAAGATAAGTATCGACGAGTTAGATGGCCCAAAACTATCGGAGTACGGATTTCAGCGCATAAAAAATTTCCAGATGTTTGGCGATCTTATGCCGCCTATCACCTATGGCCCCAATTGCAGCAGAGGGATCACTTTGTCATCCATTCTTCGCATGGTGAATGGTAAGGCGCAAGAGGTTATCCCCTGGTTTGAGGTCCCCTCATTAGCTGAATCGAAATAATGGGATTGTAAAGTGGTGGGGAGGCTGAATTGGCCTCCTCATCACAAGACAATTATGATTAAAGAAGGGTAGAACCTGACCTATGCTGGAAGTTAATAATATCGAGGTTATTTACAACAATGTGATCTTGGTTCTTAAGGGTATTTCTCTTCAAGTACCGGACGGCCGAATTGTGGCACTCTTAGGAGCGAATGGAGCTGGTAAGAGCACAACGTTAAAAGCGATATCAGGCCTGCTTAAGCCGGAGTTGGGAGAAGTCACGAGAGGAAATATCATTTATCGTGATGAACGTATTGAGAATGGGGATCCGAGAAGAGCGGTACTGATGGGAATCATACAGGTAGTGGAGGGACGGGACGTTTTTGAACATCTTACCGCCGAAGATAATCTTATTATTGGGGGCTCTATCCAGAAAGAAAGATCCCAGGCACGCCGGGATATAGAGAAGGTGTATAAGTATTTTCCACGTCTGACTCAATTAAAAAAAAGGGTCAGCGGCTATCTTTCAGGGGGAGAGCAACAAATGCTCCTAATCGGGCGTGCCCTCACGGCGCACCCGTCGATCATGCTTATGGATGAACCGTCAATGGGGTTGGCGCCTTTGATCGTGAGCGAGATCTTCAACGTAGTCAGACAAATCAATCAGGTGGAAAAGACATCGATTCTACTTGTGGAGCAGAATGCGAGAGCCGCTCTTTCCATGGCTGACCATGCATATGTCATGGAGGACGGTCGTGTCGTACTGGACGGCCCGGCAGAACAGATCAAGGAGAATGAGGACATAAAGGAGTTTTATTTGGGATTGAGCCAGATCGGGCAGAGAAAGAGCTATCGGGAGGTAAAGCACTACAAGCGAAGGAAGCGGTGGTTAGGTTAATGTGCGTTAAGACGGAAATCGCGGTGTAAAATTCATTGGCGGTTACCTTTTTGGAGATTGCCGGGCTGAAATATGGAAGACGGACAGGAAAAAAAAGCAATCATAAAAGTGGAAGGCATAAACCTCAGTTTTGGGGGTGTACGTGCACTCATAGACGTAAGCCTGAAGGTAAGAGAACGGGAAATCCTGGCAGTTATAGGCCCTAATGGTGCTGGAAAGACCTGCATACTGAATTCTATTAATGGGTTTTATCATCCTTATTCCGGCATGATATCCTATGAAGGCCAAAACATTACGAATCGTCGACCGGACAAAATTGCGTCTTTGGGGATAGCACGGACATTTCAAAACATTCAACTGTTCACGGGTTTGAGCACGGTTGACAATTTGATGGCAGGCAGACATGTCAAAATGCGTCAAAACTGGCTGCAGGGAGCCCTCTACTTTGGTGCAGCAGTGAAAGAGGAAGTGGCGAACCGTGCAATCGTTGAAGATATTATCGATTTTCTCGAGCTGGAAGCTATCAGGACAGAGGTCGTGGGAGCGATACCTTACGGATTGAGGAAGCGTGTTGATTTAGGAAGGGCGCTGGCACAAGAGCCTAAGGTGCTTTTGCTGGATGAGCCCATGGCCGGCATGAATGCTGAAGAAAAAGAGGATATTGCCCGATTTGTGATCGACATTTTTGAACTGAAGAAAATCCCTGTCGTGTTGGTGGAACACGACATGGGTGTTGTCATGGACATTGCCGATAGAATTGTGGTTCTTAATTTCGGACAAGTCATTGCTGAGGGAACACCGGATGAGATCAAATCAAACCCCCAGGTTATCCAGGCCTACCTTGGCACAGGCGATGAATTTGAAGGGTAGTCAATGATAGCGAGCTTGTCGAAAAAGTTGTATTCGTTCGTTTCAGCTAAATTCATACATAAAAATACTGAATGACTGACAGGGCTCGTTATATTTTTTGGGCTTTTCGATCAATCTCAGCATCAAGGGGATGAGGATGAAAGAAAACAAGTTGGGGACTCTGCCGCAATTGTTGAAATACAATTATGAGAAAGTTCCCAATAAGATCGCTATACGTTTTAAGGACTTGGGGATATGGAAGACGTACACATGGGCAGACTACTACGAACATGTGAAGGCACTCGCGCTGGGGCTGGTTGCCCTGGGGGCCAAAAGAGGAGATGCAGCAGGAATAATAGGGGAAAATCAGCCCCCCTGGTATTGGGGTGAAATAGCAACGCAGGCCCTGGGGGGGATTTGTGTGGGGATTTTTGTCGATGCCGTCCCGTCGGAGATAAAATATATCCTGGAACACAGTGATGCATCCTTTGTTATTGCACACGATCAGGAGCAGGTGGATAAGGTTCTGGAGATTCGAGATGAGTTGCCTCTTTTAAAAAATATAATTTACTGGGATCCCAAGGGCCTCTGGTTTTATGACGACCCAATGCTAATGAGCCTTGATCAAGTGAACGAACTCGGTCGGAAGTTTGAGAAATCGCACGCCGGCTTTTTTGAGGAAACAATGGCCAAAGGCAACGAGGATGACTGTGCGGTGATATGTTACACATCAGGTACAACCGGTTTGCCCAAAGGTGCAATGCTCAGCCACAAGGCGTTAATTGAGGTCCGGAAAGCATGGTCCGAACCGGATCCGTGTTTTGGGGGTGACGATTATCTTTCTTTCCTTTCGCCAGCCTGGGCGACGGAACAATACCTGGGTGTAGCCGGGGGGCTTCTTTCCAAATTTGTAGTGAATTTTCCCGAGGCGGCCGAAACAGTACAGGACAATATCAGAGAGATAGAACCCCATGTCCTGTTTTATGGTGCAAGGCAATGGGAAAGTATCAATGCCATGATACATATGAAGATGGCAAACGCCGGGTGGTTAAATCAGTGGGTACATCATGTCATCATGCCCGTGGCCCATAAATATATGGACAAGAGATTGGAAGGGCACACAATCGGTATTTCCGGGCAGTTAATGGAGATGCTGGCCAATGTCCTCATCCAAAGGCCTTTGAGAAATAAGCTCGGATTGAACAAAACACGCTATGCCTATACGGCAGGTGCCGCAGTGAGTCCTGACATCATTAGGTTTTTTCAAGCGGTAGGTATAAACGTAAAGCAGCTTTACGGATTGTCTGAAACAGGTGTCAATACGGTTCATCGTGACGGAGATGTTGATCCGGCCACGTCGGGACCGGCATTGCCCCGTAATGAGGTTAAAATATCCCAAAAGGGAGAGATTCTAATAAGAACGGATATGATGTTTTTAGGTTACTACAAGGATCCTGAAGCTAAAAAAGAAAAAGTCGATGGCGAGGGCTGGTTTCACACCGGCGATTTTGGATACATTGATGAAAAGAAACATCTTATCGTTATCGACCGGATGGCAGACATGAAAGAACTCGCCGGAGGGCACAAGTATTCCCCTCAATTTACGGAAATTCGGCTGAGGTTTTCCCCATATATTAAAGATGTCCTTATCATCGGGGGCAAAGATCAGGAGTATGTCACGGGAATAATAAATATTGATTTTGAGAATGTCGGTAGATGGGCTGAAGCCAATCATATCTCCTATACGACCTTCCTCGATATTTCCCAGAAAGATGAAGTGGCGGATCTGATCAAAACGGACATAAGTGGTGTGAACCGTGTCTTGCCGGAAAAAGCACGTCTCAAACGATTTGTTTGCCTGCACAAGGAATTCGATGCGGATGAAGCGGAACTTACCAGGACCAGGAAGATCCGGCGAGCGTTTGTCGAGGACCGGTATAAAAATATTATTGACGGTATGTATACCAGCAAGGATGAAATCGGTGTAAAGAGTGAAGTTACTTACCAGGATGGGCGAAAGAGCGTCATGCAGGCCTTTGTGAAAGTCAGATCGTTGAATGGCAGATAGCTGATGATAAAGGAGATTGAACGATAATGATTGAAGCCCTTTTACAAGCAATCGTATCAGGCCTTTTAGCTGGTGGTATTTATGGCTTGGTTGCAATGGGAATAGCGATAATCTACAGATCCTCAGGCATTTTTAATTTTGCTCACGGGGCGATTATCCTCATTGGCGCATATTTTTTCTGGACGCTGATTTCTCTGGCCGGATTGCCCTTGTGGGCCTGTATCCTCATAACGCTGCTGCTTTCCGCGGCAATTGGTGTGGCACTTGAATATCTGGCTTTGCGCCCTCTTTTGGGACAGCCTATCCTGGCCAGTATCATGATGACCCTTGGGTTATCCATGTTTTTCCTGGGAATTTATCAGGTCGTATGGGGTCACAGGGGCATTGTCAGCTTTCCCAACTTCATGCCGATGGGACATTGGATAATCGGGGAGATTACAATCGGGCAGGCTAATACCTGGGTGCTTATTGCCGCGATTGTTCTGTTTGTTCTGTTTACGATCTTTTTCAAATTTACGAGTACGGGCAAACAGGTTCAGGCGATCTGCGAGAGTCACAGCATCGCGCAGAGTGTGGGGATAGACGTAAAAAGGGTCCTTTCGCTCGTGTGGATCATCGCCTGCATGTGCGCGGCTCTAACGGGCGTTCTCGTGGGGGCATCAGGAAGTGTCGGGATCTACTTAAACGAATTGGTGTTTATGGTCATCCCCGTCATTATACTTGGAGGCTTGGAATCCATCGGCGGCGCCCTCGTGGCAGGATTTATTGTCGGGCTTGTGGAAATGATTTCAGCCACCTTCATTGATCCGATCATCGGTGGCGGATTCAGACAGGTGGCCCCTTACCTGTTCCTTTTGATCGTTCTCATTGTAAAACCGTACGGTCTATTCGGCTGGGAAAGGATAGAGAGGATATAATTGTATAAGGGAGACATATTATTATGGGGTTGACAGTACCTGCCGGTGTCCGCGACGAAAATTACAGACAGGCAATTACTATTGTTAAAACCAAGACCCAATGGGGTCTTGCAATAGCAGGGTTGATCGCTCTTTTCATCGCGCCTTTGATTTTAGATGATTACTTTAACAACTTTATCGCCCTTATCTGCATTAATATGATCGTGGTGCTGGGGCTAAATCTCCTAACCGGATATTGCGGCCAGATATCTTTGGGCCAATCCGCCTTTGTTGCCGTAGGAGCCTATAGTACGGGCGTCCTTTATGCCAAATATGGGGTGCCTTTTCCACTCGCCACTTTTTTTGCCGCTATGATTTCAGCTGTCTTCGGAATCATCGTTGGTTTGCCGTCAGTTAGGCTCAAGGGATTCTACCTGGCATTATCGACTGTCGCCTTCCAGTTCATCGTTTATTGGCTTCTATTCAAAGCAGAAGCGCTTACGGGCGGGGGATACGGTCTGGCCCTTCCTGCTGTAAGTTTTTTTGGGATTACCTTTGATACCAGGTTGGAGGTTGCATATCTCAGTATAACATCCGTCGTTATTCTTGCGTATTTCGCCAAGGGAATTGCCCGAACAAGGGCGGGCAGGGCTTTTATAGCCATAAGGGATAATGACCTGGCAGCCGAGGTGATGGGGATAGCCCTCACAAGGACCAAGCTCATAGCCTTTGTTATCTCATCCATCTATGCCGGGTTTGCCGGTGCACTTTATGCCCTGCTATTTCGATTTCTGATGCCTGATCTATTCACTTTGGGCCACTCTGTTTGGTATCTGGCCATGGTCATTGTGGGTGGAATGGGAAGCTTGTTAGGGAGCATTCTTGGAACTGTTTTTATCGTCTGTCTGCAGGAGATCACGAGGGTTTGGTTCGCCAGTCTGGCAGCGGCATTTCCCACCGTGTTATCCGTGGGCATGGGTACGGGTATTTCCCATGCTTCGCTCGGGCTGGCACTCGCACTCTTTCTTATCTTTGAACCGAGGGGCCTCAGCCACAGGTGGGAAACCATAAAATCCACTTACAGGCTCTGGCCTTTTTCTTACTAACCGGTTTGAGCGTTTATTTTTTGGCGTGTAGGGCGATGTGAACAATATAAAAAGCATACCAGCATAATAATATTAAGTACATGGAATCGATTGAGAAGACAGATCCGGCAATCAAATACGAGGTAAAGGACAGGATCGCATTTATTATCATTAACCGCCCGGATAGTCTAAACGCCTTGAACCAAGAGTCGGCTGAAGAACTCTGGAAGGCCTGGATAAGATTTCGTGATGATGAAAGAGCCCCGGTCGCGATTATCAGTGGGGCCGGTGGAAAGGCCTTCTCTGTGGGATATGAAATGTCACCGGAAGCTCTCTCGATATCTGGTTCCATGGGCTCTACAGTGACTGTACCGACCGCTCACGATATATGGAAGCCCACAATTGCTGCTATAATGGGCTATTGTCTAGCGGAATGAGTAAGGCTATCGAGCTGGCTTAAAAGATCTGTGCTAATGCGCCTACATCTGTCAGGAAAGCAAGGAGTTGAAACCATAGGCGGAGCAGCAGCGTGACGGGAAGCTGCCATTAATCCTATACCAAGGGGGATCTTGCTGGAAATGCCCAGCGAGGGAGCGTGCACCGCCGGAGACGAACCATAAGTCGAGACGGATGGGAGCCACTTTTGGAGGCTATGAGAGAGGCTGAGGAGCGAGGAAAGAAAACGTATTTACGGGAAGCGCGGACCCACGGTGGAGCCCGTCTTTGGAGAAATGAAGTCGGATGGCAGCAAGCCATCAATGAACTTGTGTTCCTCGATGAAAGCGCGCGCGGGTGTTCGCTGATGTGCTTGGTACACAATATGAAAAAGATTGTGAGGAAAGTGCTCGACGGAAGAGTCAGTTTGCCTGATAAATATGGTCAGTTAATTGAAGGTGTTATGTCGGGATGGGGGAGTCATCATTGACTTTGGCCGTGGTTGAGTGTAACATTACAACAAAACTAGCTTAAAGGGGGTGGTAGTCTTCAAGGCATTAATCATTAAAATTTCGGAGACTATTGATGGATGGTTCGTCTATTTAACAAAATAATAAAGGAGGAACTAAAAATGAAAAGACTATTTCTAATACCATTAGCTGTTGTATTGCTTAGTGCTTTGATTTTAGGTGGTTCAGTTGAATTAGTTACAGCCGCGAAGGTAATCAAGATAGGCGTCCAAGCTGATGCCAGTGGTCCTGCTGCTGCTTGCGGAAGCCGTCAGCTTGAGGGTTTTGCAGATTATGTTGCATATCAAAACGAGGTATTAGGCGGTATCAAAGGAATACCTGTCAAGGGTTTTGCTGATGATATGAAGTATAAGATACCTCTGGCTATGGATATTTACGAGAGACAAAAGAATAAAGGAGTGATAATGCATTCCATCGCCTGTTCCGGTGCGCAAATCGCCTGTATGCCTAGGTTTGCGAAGGATAAAATCCCGTCCATCTCTTACAACTTCGGCGTCGAGCAGATTTGCCCACCAAGCTGGGTATTCTGGCCTAACTGTGGCTATGGCGATAGCGTCGGTGGCTTCGTGAACTGGGCACTTGATAAGTGGACGAAAGACCGACCCATGAAGGTCGCCTTCATTTTTCCCGACTCTAGCTATGGTTGGGCAACCCTTCAGATTAGCCCTTATCTTAAGTACCGCGGCGTAGAGGTGGTCGCCAAAGAGATCGTTCCATTTTCTGCCGCAACCACAATCACTCCACTAACCAGGATTAAGGCCAAAGATCCTGATTATATCTTCCCGTGCTATCCTATTGGTAACTCCATGGGAATCATGCTTAAGGACGCTGCGACCCTGGGGATACCAGCCTCCAAGTTTGTTGGTATGATTTATACCCTTCATGGACCCGGCATTAAAATGGCAGGTAAGGCGGCCGAAGGCGCCTATGGTGTGTCTTATCACAAGATGCCTGGAGACTATGATAAAGTTCCCGGGGTGAAGACGATGGTGGACTGGTATAAAAAGGTTCATGGCAAGAAATATACCGGGATGGAAGCTTCCTATATTAGTGGCTGGATAATTGGTATGATGGACTGCAAAGTAATAGAAAAGACGCTAAACAAGGTAGCTTATAAGGATCTAAATGGGGAAGCAATAATGAAGTATGGTTTCCCTCAAATGAAGAATATTGGTAGTGGCGGGTTGTATCACCCTGTCACATGGGACCCTGATGCTGGTTCACTGGGCCGTATCGGCTCAAGGCAAGTATGTTTACAGCAGGTAATAAATGGGGAGATGAAAACTATTTCGGGCTGGCTAAAGACGCCGATTATGCTTAAGGATTCATTTATTACCACTGACGACAAGACTGTCCCAATAAAAAAGTAGGTGAGCTACCCAGTGAAAGATAGAGAGGTAGGAATAACAGGCTGTCCAAAAAGGCTCAGCAAAGGGGGCATTGTGAGGATTTACCCCATATTTTGCCCCCAAGGTGGGAGAGAAGATTTCCCGGTCGGACTTATTAGACAGCCTGACGAGCGATGGGTTGATCAGTGGAGTTCTCGGGGCTCCCACGAGCTTTCTCATAGACTACTAAAGGCTAAGCGAGTATGAATGAAATGACGGAGAGCAATACTATTCTTAAAGTAGAAAACCTTGAGTTAAGGTTTGGTGGGGTGGAAGCTCTCAAAGGGGTTAGCTTTGATGTCAAGCAGCATGAATTGCTTGCCGTAATAGGTCCAAACGGTGCTGGAAAGACATCCGTTATGAACTGTGTAAACGCTTTTTATCATCCTCAGGAGGGCCGGGTTTTCTTTGAAGGCCATGATATCACCAACCTTCGTCCCGACCAGATATCTCGCCTGGGAGTTTCCCGTACATTTCAGAATATACAGCTTTTCGTGGGACTGAGTGTCGTTGATAATCTAATGGCGGCAAGGCATTTCAAGATGAATTACAACTGGCTTGAAGGGGCTTTTTACTTTGGCAGGGCCCGCCGAGTAGAGGTGGAAAATCGCAGAATTGTTGAGGATATTATTGATCTTTTAGAATTAGAGCCGGTTCGAAAACAGGTGGTTGAGACTATCCCTTACGGACTTCGCAAGAGGGTTGACCTTGCCAGAGCCTTAGTTCAAGATCCAAAACTGCTTCTTCTTGACGAACCCATGGCCGGAATGAACGCGGAAGAAAAGGAAGACATGGCGCGTTTTATTATCGATGTTTATGAGCTATGGGGAATTTCAGCCGTGCTTGTTGAGCATGACATGAGTGTCGTTATGGATATCGCAGATAGGATTGCCGTACTTGACTTTGGCAGGGGCATCGCTGTAGGGACACCTGAAGAGATAAAGGGTAATCCCAAAGTTATTGAGGCTTATTTGGGGAAAGCTGCGGAATAAGGTTGATTTAGGAGATCAAGAAGAGGGTTCATCATGCTATATCTAAACAACGTAGAGGTCGTCTATAGTAATGTCATATTAGTCCTCAAAGGTGTCTCCTTGGAACTATCCGATGGTCATATTGTTGCCCTTTTAGGCGCTAATGGTGCGGGTAAGTCAACGACACTCAAGGCGATATCAGGACTTCTTAAAAGCGAGGACGGAAAGGTAACCGATGGCTCCATTGAATTCAACGGAAAAGAAATAAAGAATGGCGATGCGGAAAAGATTGCGAGAATGGGAATCCTTCAGGTCATGGAAGGGAGGCGGGTCTTTGAGCAGTTGAATGTGGAGGAAAA
>Ga0307429_1000651_pt1 | contig 19191 bp, 28 predicted proteins | sample SalMarWE160230MG_FD_202151 | JGI IMG/M metagenome (GOLD analysis project Ga0307429, IMG submission 202151) | Salt marsh sediment microbial communities from the Plum Island Ecosystem LTER, Massachusetts, United States - WE1603-230 | ecosystem: Environmental > Aquatic > Marine > Intertidal zone >... | reverse complement strand
AACAAAATATCCATACCGCCCATCAGTGAAACCGCCAACAAATCCCTTTAAGTCGGCATCAGTAGATGCCAGATTAAGAACTGAGACTGTGCTGAAGTCATTCAGATCAACTCTGGCTACTTTTCCGAAAGGTGACCCATTATTACGGGGGACAAAATATCCATATCGTCCGTCAGTGAAACCACCAGTAAATCCCTTCAAATCGGCATCAGTAGATGTCAAATCAAGAATACAAGGACGACCGAGAGAGTAATACAGACGCTTCATCGGTTGCTCCGATGTCCAACTCAACGTCCCGGAGCCATTCGTTCGGAGAATCTGATTACTGATCCCGTCCGCACCAGGAAAATTCTGGTCATTCACCGTCAATGCTGGAACAATAACAGTGTCCTCAGCATTCGTTTGACGAATCATGCCATCATCGACAACTAAAACTTTACGGTCCACCGTCGGTCACCTCAATCAGAAATTCATCTGGCTCTGGCTAAATTTCATCGAACGGTTCTGGAAATTCATCAGGATTTATCCATTCAGGGTCAATCTGAAAGTTTCCATCAATATAGAGCCATTGACTAAGGCGTATTCCCAAAAAGTCTTCAGGAAGCGCCACAATAAGCCCCGTTGATTTTGGATTATTAACTTCAGCAATACGCTGATTTATAATTCTTACATTCATCAAAAATTACCCCCAAAGTGCATAGCTATGCGTGCTACTTTTCCGAAAGGTGACCCATTATAAAAGGGAACAAAATATCCATACCACCCATCAGTGAAACCGCCGACAAATCCCTTTAAGTCGGCATCAGTAGATGCCAGATTAAGAACTGAGACTGTGCTGAAGTCATTCAGATCAACTCTAGCTACTTTTCCGAAAGGTGACCCATTAGCATAGGGAACAAAATATCCATACCGCCCATCAGTGAAACCGCCAGCAAATCCCTTTAAGTCGGCATCAGTAGATGTCAAATCAAGAACTGAGACCGTGCTAAAATCATTCAGATCGACTCTGGCTACTTTTCCGAAAGGTGACCCATGTTGACAGGGGACAAAATATCCATATCGCCCGTCAGTGAAACCACCAGCAAATCCCTTCAAATCGGCATCAGTAGATGTCAAATCAAGAACTGAGACTGTGCTGAAGTCATTCAGATCAACTCTGGCTACTTTTCCAAAAGGTAACCCATCATTAAACGGCACAAAATATCCATATTGCCCGTCAGTAAAACCACCCTGAAACCCCTTTAAGTCAGCATCAGTAGATTCCAGATTAAGAACTGAGACTGTGCTGAAGTCATTCAGATCAACTCTGGCTACTTTTCCGAAAAGTGACCCATTAGCATAGGGAACAAAATATCCATACCGCCCATCAGTGAAACCGCCAACAAATCCCTTTAAGTCGGCATCAGTAGATGCCAGATTAAGAACTGAGACTGTGCTGAAGTCATTCAGATCAACTCTGGCTACTTTTCCGGTTTGATTGGGGACAAAATATCCATACCGCCCATCAGTGAAACCACCGTAAAACTCCTTCAAATCAGCGTCAGTAGATGTCAAATCAAGAACTGAGACTGTGCTGAAGTCATTCAGATCAACTCTGGCTACTTTTCCGGTTTGATAAGAATTAAAGTATCCATACCACCCATCAGTGAAACCACCAGTAAATCCCTTCAAATCGGCATCAGTAGATGTCAAATCAAGAATACAAGGACGACCGAGAGAGTAATACAGACGCTTCGTCGGTTGCCCCGATGTCCAACTCAACGTCCCGGAGCCATTCGTTCGGAGAATCTGATTACTGATCCCGTCCGCACCAGGAAAATTCTGGTCATTCACCGTCAATGCTGGAACAATAACAGTGTCCTCAGCATTCGTTTGACGAATCATGCCATCATCGACAACTAAAACTTTACGGTCCACCGTCGGTCACCTCAATCAGAAATTCATCAACCACTTATGCTAAATATTTCCCCAGCATGGTCTGCGCAGCACAGTCTGCGCAGACCCTACAGAAAGTAGACCCTGCACAGACCGTGCGAGCCATTCGCACGGTCTGTATGATTACAGCAAAATGGGTGGTGCAATCAGCAAATCCATTTTCGTAGCACTAAGAGCGCGACCAACGCGCGCAACATGTTGCCCAACTGTTGTCGGAGCCGTGGTCGTAAGCCTCCCGGCGACTGCGGCACTGAGATAGTAAACTGACCCAGGAATCAAACCGCCACTGTCACCAGTAACAAAATCCCACTGTCCTGTAGTCGCCGTCAATACGCCATCAGCCAAAATGTTACCAGACGCCGAAGCACCGATTGAAGCATCATGCACCAAGCCGAGCACTTCAATTGTGTCACCATCATCTGCCCTAGCGAGATCAACAGTGCCATTGACCTTTGTATAGACCGCCTGACAAATCACAATAGTTCCGGCGTTGCCATTTGTCATAGCGACATCATCAATACCACTTTGGCCTGTCGGACCAGTTGGACCAGTCGCGCCAGTATCACCTTGTGGGCCTGTCGGACCAGTTGCACCGGTGTCACCTTGAGGACCAGTTGGACCAGTCGCACCAGTCGCGCCAGTATCACCTTGTGGGCCTGTCGGACCAGTTGCACCGGTGTCACCTTGAGGACCTGTCGCGCCTGTCTCACCTTGAGGACCAGTGGGGCCAGTAGCGCCGGTATCACCTTGAGGACCAGTTGGACCAGTCGCGCCTATTGGGCCGATTGGACCAGTCGCGCCTGTCTCACCTTGAGGACCAGTGGGGCCAGTCACGCCTGTCTCACCTTGAGGACCAGTGGGGCCAGTAGCGCCGGTATCACCTCGAGGACCAGTTGGACCAGTCGCGCCCGTCTCACCTTGGGGACCAGTTGGACCAGTCGCGCCTGTCTCACCTTGAGGACCAGTGGGGCCAGTCGCGCCAGTATCACCTTGTGGGCCTGTCGGACCAGTTGCACCGGTGTCACCTTGAGGACCTGTCGCGCCTGTCTCACCTTGAGGACCAGTGGGGCCAGTAGCGCCGGTATCACCTTGAGGACCAGTTGGACCAGTCGCGCCTATTGGGCCGATTGGACCAGTCGCGCCTGTCTCACCTTGAGGACCAGTGGGGCCAGTCGCGCCTGTCTCACCTTGAGGACCAGTGGGGCCAGTAGCGCCGGTATCACCTTGAGGACCAGTTGGACCAGTCGCGCCTGTCTCACCTTGGGGACCAGTTGGACCAGTCGCGCCCGTCTCACCTTGGGGACCAGTTGGACCAGTCGCGCCTGTCTCACCTTGAGGACCAGTGGGGCCAGTGGGGCCAGTCGCGCCAGTATCACCTTGTGGGCCTGTCGGACCAGTTGCACCGGTGTCACCTTGAGGACCTGTCGCGCCTGTCTCACCTTGAGGACCAGTGGGGCCAGTAGCGCCGGTATCACCTTGAGGACCAGTTGGACCAGTCGCGCCTATTGGGCCGATTGGACCAGTCGCGCCTGTCTCACCTTGAGGACCAGTGGGGCCAGTCGCGCCTGTCTCACCTTGAGGACCAGTGGGGCCAGTAGCACCGGTATCACCTTGAAGACCAGTTGGACCAGTCGCGCCTGTCTCACCTTGGGGACCAGTTGTACCAGTCGCGCCCGTCTCACCTTGGGGACCAGTTGGACCAGTCGCGCCTGTCTCACCTTGAGGACCAGTGGGGCCAGTCGCACCCGTCTCACCTTGGGGACCAGTTGGGCCAGTCGCACCCGTCTCACCTTGGGGACCAGTTGGGCCAGTCGCACCCGTCTCGCCCGCGTCCCCTTGTGGACCAGTAGGGCCTGTGGCACCGGCGGAACCTGTTGCACCCGTAGGACCCGTTGCACCAGTCTCACCTTGAGGACCAGTAGGACCTGTTGCACCTGTTGGACCCGTCGCTCCCGCCGGACCAGTCGAGCCATCTAAACCTTGAATCCCTTGCGGCCCTTGCACACCTTGTGGTCCTTGTGGCCCAGGAACACCTTGCACACCTTGTGGTCCTTGTGGCCCAGGAACACCTTGCACACCTTGAATCCCTTGTGGACCTGTTGCGCCTTGCAACCCAGTCGCGCCTATTTCACCTTGTGTTCCTTGAGGACCGGTTGCTCCCACATCCCCTTGTAAACCCGTTGCTCCCGTCTCCCCTATGGTTCCCTGCGGCCCCATCGGGCCCTGAACACCTTGTAATCCTTGTGGACCGGTCGCTCCCTTATACCCTTGTGGACCTGTTGGACCTTGGAAACCAGTTGCGCCCTTCTCAGCCAACAAATCCCACTTAGTAGAAGGTGGTTCCGATCCAGTGTGTGCTTCAATGCAAATATACGATGACCCGCCATGAGAAACAGCATCATTCAACACATACGCAGTGCTAACATCCCAAGCATCCAGCCAATTGATAACACCAGGACCGGCCGCACCAGTAGCGCCAACAGGTCCCTGTACACCTGGCGGCCCTTGACCATGCTGCGATGAATGAAAAATTACTCCCCGCATACTGTCTCTCCCTACATCGCCATCCAAGCCAAATCTTGATCGGGTGCCGTAGAAACAGCGTACAACTTGCCGAGCATTTCCAATGGAACAAACATCGACTCACCTGGCGGGAGAGGCATTCCACCTGTTTCTTCAGCAGAATCAGCAGTCACTCCGTTACTACCAATCCAAATTGGTGCCGTATTCGGTACTGGGTCTCCTGATCCAGGCGCACGAAGCATGATCCCTTTCATCATGCTGGAATGATCCATCGTCACAACACGCTTGCGAGTAACGCCAACAGTGACATGGCCATGCAACAAATCAGTTACAGTTTCTTTTCCAATTTCCACGACGCACCTCGCTTAAAAAGCGATCCAAGTGAATGGTGTGTTGTCTTCTGTACTGACAACCCACAGTTTGCTCACATCGTCGATATAGAGCAAGGGACTCGTCTCACCAGCCGGAACAACAAATCCAATTGTACCGACGGCCTGTGTGCTACCAATCGAGAGAAGAGCACCAGCAGGCAAAGTACCAACTCGAATATAGATACCCTTACGAATTGGTTGAGATGCGTCACTCAACTTTGCTGGAGTCTTACTGACTGTGCCGACACCTGTCCAAAAATCAGGCAGTGATTCTTTGTCAATCTGCATTGGTCTTTCTCCGATTTCTCTTACCTTTGCCGCGTGTGCGCCGGCGAGTTGTTGGCTGCAAATCCGTCTCACGACTCTCTGCCTTCTCCATCTTGCCGCCTTGTACATCGACTGCCAAATCCTTTACGCCTCGCGCTGCTGGATTCGCATCGGGTGCTGCGCCTGATACTGCGCCTTGTGACTCGGCAATGCGCTTAATACGCTCTGCGTGATCGGCCCGAGCTTTCATGTACTCATCATCCTCAAAGCCCAATGCAACTGATCCAACCTGCTCGCCAACTAGACCAGCTTCTACAGCCGCGATGATTGTGTCAGGATCACTTGTTGTATACTTGGATACGTCGATCTCTTTTTCAATCCGCTCTAATGTGTCGAGATCAACTTTGCCAGCCAACAATGCCGCAACAATCAACTTGCCAAGTTCCTTCTTGATTAGCCGACCCGGAACCGCAGTCATAAGACCCTGTAATTGCTCGGCCTCTTTCACCCGATCAGCGTCAGTTTTCAAACTGTACCGATCTGGATACTTGACTGTTGCCACTTGTCGGCGTTTTGAGTCACGCTCTTCATACGCGGCCCAGTAATGTGCAACCTGTCTCTCGGCGTTCTCTAAAACAAGTCCAATGAATGACAAGCCAGCCTCTAGCCCTTGATTGTCAAATTCTTTCGAGTCAGCCGAAATCCGTGTGCCGATATTCTGAACTGCCAAGTTAATCAGTTTCCGAATATCGTTCTCCAATTTTGCTTGCAATTGTAGCGAAGCATTCAGTGGCTCGGCAGAAGGATTGATGAACGCTGGAGGATTCATTCCTTTGTCATAGGCGCGACCGTGCATGGTCCCTACTCTAATGTCTTCATCAGCCGCACCTTGTCCACCAGTGCTAGCCGTTCCCTCAGCCGTAGCCGGACGCTTCAAATGGGCACCTGTTGCCCGCATATCGCGCTGCTCAACAAGAAACGTGAAATTCGCCTTCAGAGCATAATTCACGTCACTTGACACCAGATTCAACAAGGCAATCTGATAGTAGCTCACATCTTTGAGCAAGCTGTCCGTGATGTCAAGCATCACGAAGGGGATTTGCTTCAATTCCAACTTGATAGGCTCAGTAGACGGGAGACCCTCATGGTCTATTTGGTTGCCTTCCAAACTGTAAAATTGAAGCATCACATTACCAGTATCCTCATCAATCCACATGAGTCGGTAACGCTGACCAGTTGTCGAAGGAAGCAAAGTTCGTTGATCGAACTCCAACGTTGTGTCACGCAGCAAGATAGCCTGGAACTGCGACGGATGGTCAGGACCCGCCATTTTCCAATTCAGGATGTCTTCGACAGCGTACTGATAGAGATACGGTTGTGTTGCTGGCACTTCAGCCAAAGTTGTAACGTCTGGAGCGATCGGGGCATCAACATAAATGCCCACGCGGCCCATCACCAACAGGTCCGTCAACACTTTCATACCTAAGAAAGCATTCATTGTCGAACCGTAGCGATCAACCCCACCATCAAGCCCGTTGATCGCTTGCTGGTACATCGGGCTACCGCCGCGCCGAAGAATATCGCGCATTCTCTGAAAAATCGCGTTGCGAATATCATTCAAAGCGGCCTTCGCAAACGTCGGGATCGGGGTGATCTCTTTTCGAGCATTGAACTCAATGGTGTCTTCGCGTTGTGAGAACTGCTTCAAATAAGCATTTCTGTATTCCAAGCCACCTGCGTATGTCTTCCGCCAAAGCTCCCAATCCGACATACCAACCAACACAGCGGGATGTCGCGTGTCCACTATTTTGAGTTCTTGCGCCATAGCTAATACGCTTTCGTGATGTCTTGGTTCTCTGTTATGGCTGCGGCCAGTGGAAGTCCAATTTCAGCATACGTAAGCGAATGCGTGTAGTGGTCAGGTCCGGTTGACACATACGTTAGCTTAGGATTGCCAAACTCATCCTTCTCATAGGTCCTCACCACGTTCTTCAAGTGTTCACGGTACTCCAACGAAATATCCCGAGGAAGCATTATTCGTGGAGGCTGCACCTTAAAACGGCCAAGTGAACAAGATAACCAATTCGATCGGTCCACCTGTGCAATTGGAGCATTATCTTCTTCCGCGATTGACATCTCTCGCGCTGTCAATCCTTTTCTGTAGCGCGTCAGCCAAACATAACCCCAAAACCGTCGTGCAAATCGTCTGGCCTCATTGATGTTTGGGTCCGCATCTACCACGGCCGCGAGAACTTGCCACTCTCGCATCAACTCATCCAGGATACCCCAATCTTCCTCGCCAAATTTTCCAAACCATAGCAGCTTAGCAATGGCGACTGCATTAAGGTCCCTGTCGTACTCTGGTATCAGCCACTCAACCACGCTGATGTAGCCCAATTTCCCTTGATCGGCTCCAAGTGTAACTAGACGTGTTCCCCCTACTTCTGGTCTTGGATCATTGGTTGTATGATTTCGGATACACCGATCAATCATATCGTCCGTGACTTGTGCCCCTTCTCCCAAAAACGGCAATCCCAGCTTTGAATTGCTAAATTCTTTCGCAGCCGCCTCGTCGCCCATCCCGCGATGATACGCAACAACCAATTCACCTGGTGTTACTGTGTAGCTATACAACTGATTGATGTTGAAGCCACGACTCTCACTATCAGCGGCCGGATTTGTTACCTCCCAAATGGCGTCCCTGAGAAAATCAGGCTTTGCCTTATGCTCCAGTTTTCGTCCACATTCCTTGCACTTCAGAAACGATTCTTTGCATCGTGGATCATGGACTGTTTCGCCAACAATCTCAACACAGTCCGGCCAAAGAAATTCAGTCCACTTATTGCACCTGGGACACTTGAAAAAGAAATGCTCTTGCGTCGATCCCTGGTAGAGTTTATGAATCCCAAAGTTAGGGATCGTCGGAGTTGAAATAGCCCAAACATGCTTTTCAACTTGACCCGACAAGCGCTCCAAAGCCAAAAGATAAGCCTTCTGCTCCATCTCGTCTACTTCATCCAGTATCAAATCAGACACCGGAATAGACTTTAGATTGCTGTCTCCCCGCGACCCTCGAATGTAAAGACTGTTGGCTCCGGCCCTTTTCAAGTTCACAGTATCCGTATCTGTGAACAACCGCTTCAAGTAGTCACTTAACGCAAGAGCAGTGTTGAATCGTGCCTTACTAAAGTCGCTAGCATTCAATGCTGTTGGCAACACATACAACACATCCCTGCGTAATCTGTCGATCACAAACAAGGCGCGATTTATCGCCACCTCAGTGATCCCTAACTGGGCAGCTTTCATCGCGTAGTTGAACGAGGCTTGCGAATCAAGTATCTCTCGCACCCAAGGATGATACTTCCACCCGTATTTTCCTGGAAAGGGCGCGCCCATCTCCCTTCGTTTAGAAGCCCACCGCGAGCACGTTACCAAGTTGCTGGCTTCAAGCCCTTCTCCCAACAAGTCCCAAGCATCCGCAATCTTGCTCATGTGGCTTCATTTGGTAGACACACAGATCAGTTAGACTGGCTCCGGCTCGGATTCCTCCAATTCCGGCGGTTCACCCCAATGGACAACAGGCTGGGCGATCGGCCGGCTATTGACATCGCAAAACTCACTGTACACAAAGCAATCCTTCGGGTGCATCCCACCAGGTAACGTGAAATGATAGTCTTTGCAACTACCACTCGTGACATGGGCCACTTGACGCACACCATCAGGTTGAATAGCAGTGATCCTGATGATCGGAAATTCAGTCTTCAGAACTGGAACTTTCATCGTGTTTCTCCCGCTCTTTTCGAGCTTCAATTATCTCCCCGAGGCGGGCGTGCAGCCGCTCAAGTTGAGACAGTGGCTTACCTGGCACACCCAAGGCGACATAGCGAAACAGCAACTCGAATAAAGTGCCACACGCAACCGATGCCGCTTTCCACAACTCCTCTCCTTCACCCTCGTATGTCGTCACCACTGGCACTGATTTCGGTGTGCGCATAGGCAACCCCTCATCAGTCTCCGGACAATTCCGGCACCGTCGTTTGCTCTTGAACCTTACGCCCATTTCGCACCGCTCGGATCACTAGATTCAGGTCGTTTGTTCGTAACACAATTCGACCGTTCCGAACAACCAAATAGAGAGGCACAGAATTGACACTATACTTCTGCCTCAAATCAGTTCGGACATCAATGTCGATATGCCACACCTGATTTCCAGCCTGTTCAAGCTGATTCAAACGTGGCTCATCCCGCTTGCAAGCGGTACACCAAGATGCCGAAAAAGCAAAGATCGTGGGGCGGTTGGAGGAAGGCGTCACAGGAACCGGTTCACACCCAGAGAACAAGAGAGACGCTACCACGCACACTGACGCCAAGAAGAGCCTCATATTCAACCTCCCCACGGTCTTTGCCTTTTCAACAGTTCCCTGAAGGCTCCTCAGAGCCTTCGGGGAACCGGCCCCGGCGTAATGCGCCGGGGCACGGAATCAGTCACAAGCGGACCGGTGGCGGCGCAGCGTTACGACTTGACAGCCGGTGCTGGCGCTTTGGCCACGACGGACGCATCAGCGGGCTTGGAGGCGTCGGACAGTTTGGAGGCAATAAGAGCGCGACCGGCTTCGGACTTCAGCTTCTCAGCCAGTACGCGATCAAACACCCCGTCGAATTCCTTCACAACAGCCTCTTCGCCGGCCAGAAACATCTCAGCGTAAGACTTGATCTTCATGGCCATGCCGCTGTAGTCGCCGACCGAGTAGTCGATCAGAAACTCAGGAATCTTCACCAGGCCATACGCCTTGAGAGCAGCAGCCAGGCGGGCCGCACCGCGCCGACGGTTTTCGATCTCGGTGTCTTTCTTGAAGAGCCACTTGGCACCAAGGAAGCCCACCAGGGCGATCAACGCAACAATCACAACAGTGTTCAGCGAGAGCATCATGGTTCTTTTCCCTCTCTTGTTACAGGAAACAGTTCACGTGGTAGTAGGAGACCCGCTCCGCGCGGGTGTTACTTCTTGGCGTAAGTATCACGCCACTCAACAGCAGCACCAGCCCCAGCCGACACGAGCAGTGTAATGAGCATCAGCCAAAGTGGTGGAAGACTCGATTGAGACGGAAGATCAGGTGGGCCACCGTCGTCAATAGGCTCTGGTTCAGGATCGGGTGCGGGATCAGGATCAGGCGTCGGGCAGGGACCTGGACATCGACGTTCCATCTCTCTCCGCCACGGCAAAATACACTGACGTTGAGCCTTAGCCACATCATTGGCGAGCGCACCGTAAAGACCCTCCGGCGTAAATGGAAGGTTGTCTCCAAAATCCTCGTAGATCACGACCCCTTCACTGTTCTGCATCCGCACCGTAGGCAAGCCTTTGACATTCATCTTGTAACGTTCCTGATACACTGCCTTATTGGTAGTGACAGGAATGTAGTGAACCTGCCGTCTCAGTTTGTACAGATCAGAGTTGGTATCAAACCACTTCAGGATCGTTTGGTACTGAGCGTCTTTGGCATCGCCAACCACGCTGATGTACCACTTCCCCTGATCGTTGGGGAGATTGATGACCCTTTCTTCAGCCAGCACACCGTTGACCTTGCCATTGGCGGCAAGACACGGAGACATGGCTGCGAAGATCATGCACAGGGCACACAACGCAAGCAGCAGTCGTTTCATAGTTTCACCTCTCTTGTTGAAAGAAACACGAACACCGGTTTATTGTGGTAGCGGGGCTGCTGGTGTATAAACCACCGTTAAACCCCAGCCATGACTAGCACGCCACTCAGCCAAAAAAGCAGAACGTGAGACCCACTTGTAATGGCCAGTGTCGTTGTTATCGAGCAAGCAAGCCCAATTCTTGTCCAAATGAACAAGATTCACCATGTGCGCTCCGCCCACGATAGTAACGGCTGCACCTCGTCTAGTGCGACAAGCTCGCTCAAGAAACTCCACGTCACCATTAGTGACAAAAGCATACCGTAGACCCTCTTTCTCCATCTTCTTGGCCCAATCATCAGGCCACTCGCCGTTTCCATACTTGCGTCGAATCCTTTCGGCTGTATTGTAACGTCCTTGCCACCGCAGCAATGTGATTGTCGATGCCCAAACACACGAACCTTCGCGCTGGTTTCCAACCCAATTCTTTTGTCGATCCTTCAGTGGCGGGTTGACAATCGGTCGTTCTTTGTTGACTGCCGGTGTGACGAAAATCCCTTGACCAAAATCGCCCTCGCATCCCGCCAGTGGCAAGCACAGCAATAACGCTACGAGCAATTGTCTCATTTCTCCACCTCGCAATTAGTGGGTGTCTGTTTCATGTATGCAACGGCCGCTTGTAGTAGACTGAAATCATCTTTCAAAAGACCGAGGGCTCTATTACACGAATTGCAAAGTAACCCTCTTACCTCTCCCGTCAGATGATTGTGGTCCACAGCAAGATATTTGAATCGCCCGGACGGAGGTGCTCCACAAATCGCACAAACACCATTTTGAAGTGACAAAAGCCGTTGGTATTCATCAATTGAAATTCCATAGCAGGCTTTCAGCACATTTCTCCGTTTTCGCTCTCTGAAATTGCGATCACCCCAATCATAATACGTTTTCTTTCGGGCACTCTCACAAGTCTTGCATCGAGGACACAAACCAGACTTTTGTGATGCGTCATTATGAAATTCACTTTGTGGTTTTTCCACACCGCAACGACAACACTTCTTCATTTTAGTCGTCTCGGCTTATAAACCACGTGATTCCATCGCAAGTGACGACAAAGGCGGTTTGGGTTCCAACGACTTGCATTACTTGTCGGAAAAACACCAATCACCGAAAGAGCCGCAACGGTCCATTCCGAACAGAAAATCGTACTTAGGTCTTGCTCACGAAATAGAGACTCAATCCACGAGAGCCCAACACCTGCTGATCGAAACGCGCCCATCTTGTCATAGGGCGTCTCAATCGTGTCCATCAAGAACTGAGTCAACCGCTCATCTTCATCCGGATACAATGGCCGGTAGAGCGGATAGTGATAAGCCCTTCCTTTGTAAACCCGCAGTATGTCGTCGAGCTTATGTGCTTGCGTTCCAGTGAATATCTTGCCACTGATCTCGCACGGCAAGTCATCAAGCGACGTTGATTCAAAAATCAGCAGTCGGCCACTGGCGTCATTCGCCATAATGCCGACATGACTAATGCCCCAAAGTGGAATACCGTAAGTCGCCAAATTGATCCCGGCACTCAGCCAACTGCGTCCCGAGAATCCAATGACATCCCCTGCCTTAATTACGTTTGTGTCCATCACAAGATTTTTTCGATTTGGCATGACTGGGCACCCCACCAAATTCGATTCGAGCACGACGAGTCACCCGTCCATCGTAACGTGCTTGATCTTCGGCCCAGCAATCTTCGCAACGGTCACCGTAAATCGCTAATCGGCCGCACCGGCACCACACAAGATTCGCATGTCCTGGGTTACGTTTTTGTGTCAAACTAACACGCTAGGATGATTGCTCCAACAGCTTCAATCCACGTGCCTGTTCAGCATTACGAGCGCCACGAGCCGCCTCAAAGATGCGTGCGACAATCCGATCTTTCGCCTCAACACCTCCTACCAAATCGTGTACTTCTTCACTGACAATCTGAACAAAGGCTTGCATCAACTGCACAATCGTTGATTTGTGGTAAAGCTGCCCGAGATTTTGTTCGAGAATATGCGAACGACTCACCAACTTTTCAACTGTCAACAAGAGCGAATTGATCGCTCCGCAAGCTGACAGCAAATCAGCATCCGTCTGTATCTTATTCAGTCGCGCTTCAATAAGCATCCGAGCAATGGCCACTTCATCCCGGAGTGACTTGATCTCCTCGGCCTCACTCAACTCCATCAGCCGACTTTGATACTTTGGGTCCGTCAGAAGATACTGATGCCGATTAGCCTCCGTCAGTTTGCCATGCGAACAGAGTTCACAGAGATTGGTCCCCTCCACAGAGACATTCCAACACTGTCCCGCGCGGGTGGCTCCGTGGCAGCGTCTAGGGTCGTCTTCAGCGTTTACACGGGCAATTTGAGTGGTCATACGTGCGCAGTCCTTCTCCTCATTCATAATACACCGAAAATCGGCCCTTTTTGGACCCTAATTTTCCAAAAATTCCAAATTTCTTGGCGGAACCCAGCCCCAAACGGCAATCCTTATGAGGGGAGTCCAGAGACAATGGCCACAAAACGCCTGAAAATCGTTTACACGACCAATTCAAAGAGGGTCCACTATCGGGACCTGGAGAACTTCCTGGTCTGGGTCTACCATCTCAGAGACTTCAACGTGCTCCGCGCTGCCGGAGCCACCAACGGGCTCTACCCAGAGTACCTCATAGAAAAGGTACTTCCCGTCAGCCTATTAGATCGCGCTGCCCAAGTCCGGAACGGGCGGCCGGCGAACCTGGCCCTGATTCTTACCACCCTTTGTGTGGATAGTCACATACCTCCAGGGAGGTATGTACTGGATACAAAGAGGCTGCCGGCACCCATTGAAGTCTACAAGAGCCTACTGCGCCAGCACCTAGACCCACTTCACCCTGAGTGCATCCGCTTCAAGAGCCTCCATCGAAACGAGCCACGCTTCCGCAAGCTGAGTCGAGTAATCGACCGCTCGCTTACCGAGTGGCTCAAAGAGCAGCCTGAAGGGCCTTGAGAGCCACCAGAGCACAGCCGTGGCGTCGGCGATCAATATCGACATCCGAGGCGAGAGAAAGGACATCGGCCTCTGTGAGTCGCCGTGCGGCGTCCACAGGCATCCCTACCAGATGCCGCGCAGTCAAAGACGCCATTCCGAGACAGATAGTGCAACCCTCCCCATCGAAGAAAGCATCCTGAATCATCCCACCCCCTACAAAGAGGTATAAGTCGATTTCATCGCCGCACACGGGGCTGACCGATCGCCCATGCAAATCAGCTTCAGGCCGCCGCTCCCGGTGAAAGGGCTTCTGCCAGTGTTCAAGGATCACATTGCTCATTCTGGAGCCTCTCCAAGTCATGCTTGATCCACAGCACCTCCTCACACACCGCAGCAGCCAACGCATTCCAACCTCGGTCCACTTTAGCCATCTCACACAACTCATTGTACGAGGACTTGTCAAGCACAGGTTTGGCATCCGTCTGCACACCGGCAGCCTGCGCAACGCGCCCGAGCGACACCCTCAGAATCTCCAATTCCTGACGATCAGTTCTCATGTCTATCTCCGTGGATCGTCGAATTCTTGAAGGCGGGCAATGATCGCATTCTCTGCTGCGAGCAACTCGCCGTTGGACCTCAAAGCCCGCGCACGAACATCGTCAAGCGACACCTTCTGCTGCTTCGCAAACATCGGCAACGAATCAAGGGCGCGGCGCACAGTCGTTTGGCGCACAATCCGGATAGCACACCAGTCTCCGTGAAAACGAGCTTCCAACAGCACAGGAACTTCATTCACGATGAACAGCCTCCAGCATAGGGTAGAGGATGACGGTGCGGCCATCCGGATAACGAAAATAGTTGTACATCTTTGGACGGCTCGCGCCGGTCACATCACGCTCGACAAAGCGACCATTGTGTTGTTGCCACTCACGCTTCTGTTTTGGCGTCAACAATTGCGTATCCAACCCGAAGGAACCTCCCTCACTTGAGTCGATTCCTTGTGCCTCAGCCGCCGCCCACAAGTCAAGCACTCGCGTGAGATACGCAGCCTCAGTTTGTTTGGCTCGAATTGATTTCGTGAGAGCTACATCAATCATGCGACCATTCTCGCTCTTGTTTTGCTGACACCTGCTTTGGCAAATTCCAGTATATTCCATGACCCAACAAGTCGGATACATTCCGGTGGCACTGGCTTCGTCACTAGATCAAAAGGCTTGCGGAAGTGACCAAAGGGGCCGGCGTCCAAGTTATGTGTCAGATTCACTGCCTCCGCCTTATAGTGTTTCTTAGCCAATCGTTTCGCGGATTCCCATTCTGCGTAATCAACTTCAAGGCAAACCGAACGATGACTATCATGCCGAAAAGCAGCGTAAACGATCATCCCGATCAACTCGCGTCCCCGCATGAATTCAGGGTACACCCAAATGCACCCATCCTTTATGAACTCCACCACCTCCCAACATGTCTGCCTATGACGCTCCTCAAGCGGTGAGAGTTTCAACCCACCTTTCTTGATCTTCTGGTAGGCTTCCCAAGTTGTGTAATGGTAGGCAATCACCCGGCGATCTCCACTACCATGTCAATCAGGAAATTGGCAAAATCGCGGCTTCCATCGCCGGCCCCAGTCACGTGATGAACACACTCTTCGAGGGCCGTCTTCAACAGGTACTTGTTGTCACCAGAGGCAATGTCTTCGCGGATATGGACCGTACCGTCCCGGTAATAGCCCATCGCGTCCGCCTCCGCACACGTCAAGTCACGGAAGCACGCAACGTTCGGCAATTCCTTGCTGTTCGTCATACCAAGACACTCAATCCAACCCCAAACAATCTCGACAGCCTTTCGCGCGGCCGGCGTCACGGGGCACTCTTCACGCCCCTTTGACTCACAGTCCGTCAATACTTTGACTGACGTGGTGATCCCGAACCGCTGGGCAGCCTGAGCCCACCCACTTGACTTCACGGTCTTCGCCGGTTTCCCTTTGCGCTGGACAAGCATGGCCTGTTGCGCAGTGGGCTCACACATGACCGACTCACCGGCCACAGCCTCCCACGCCTTCTGCCAATTCTGCTGTTGCTCTTCCTTTGGCGTCTCATGCGTCGGGCAAAGGTAATACGGGTCCAATGCGGCCTCGAAAGTATCCTCCATCTGCGTCAAGCTGCGAAACACGGGAACCAACTCATCACACTCGGCCGTCTTCATGGCGCGGGCACAAGCGGCTCGCACAGCATATTCGCTGCTGTTGCGGCTCTCGTCGATCTGGATTTCGTGCGCCCGGAAATTGTAGTCGTAAAGAGAGACGGCCGGTTGCTCCGACAACTCACGCACGAACACGCCTTCACGGTACACCATCGCGGAGCGGCGACCGGGCGTGAGGTTCCGATCAGCCTTCGGAAGCAAATGCTTCTTCACATCACTCGGCTGGTCCGAGAAATGGAGAAACCGCTTCGGCAACTCGTCGAGATAGCGGTTGATCTCGTCATTCGCGGTGATAAACACACGAGTGAAGCCGGCCTTGGCGCGAATCTCTGTATCCGGCACCTTCCGGACAGAAAGGCGGCCTTCTCGAATCGCGGCCTCAAACTGTCCACACTCTTCCCGCACGGTACGGTCAATTGCATTGGAAACAAACTCACGAACAGCCATGCCGAGTTCAGTCCAATCAATGGCTCCGAAGTCCAGCACCCAGCCGAGATCGACTTTCTTCGTGCTGGTGCCGCCAAACTGCACGTAGACACGCTGCACGGACTTCTGAATAAGCCCGTCTGATACGAGATCATCGCGGGTCTTGAACTCCATGCGAGTTCGGCCGCAATAGACAATGACCTGCAAGCCGGCCCGAAGAAGAACGTTGATTGCGTGCTTCGTGCCGCTGCCGAACTGGCCAATGGTCCCATCCACGCCACAATCACGGGTAGTGCTAACGCCAAGAAGTGTGAAGCCTTCCGCCGGGGCTTCGCCGGGATTTTGAATCAACAGCATCGTTTAGTGCTCCAAAAGGGTCTAAGGGAATCAAATGGCCGGAGCAGGGCTCGAACCTGCACTTGTACATCCTACTCTGCCTCTTCCAATTGGGCTATCCGACCTTTAACTCTATTTAAGCATAGCACACTTTTTGAAAAAGTCAAATGAAAATCAGGACTCGAAGCCCATTTCTTTCAACTGCTCTGGCGTATGGGGCCAACACGGTCCGCACTCCGGGAACTGGCGCTCATGCTCCCTCGCGCACTCGTAACACGGGTTCTCCCAAAAGCCACTGTCACTCAATTCGCCCGTGCCAAACGTCAAGCAGTCATGGATACCGCTGCTGACATGACAGTCGTGTCCTTCAGGCCGCACAAACGGCTTAATCGGTTTTTCAGCCACTATTGTCATCTCCATCCTCATCGTCATCAGTGTCGGGTAACTCAGCCTTCATCAACTCACCGCACGGGCAAGTCGGCACCCCCACGTCCAGCCACTTGCGTGTCGTGCGTACTTGATAGCCGCACTCGGATTTCGGGCACTTCACCAAGATCATCCGGGTGCCTTGCTTCTTCGGACTGCTGCTGTGGACCAACTTCGCGTGCGGATAGGGTCCAATCTCGTCGATGAAAATCTGAAGCGTAGACTTCAAATCCTCCCCGGCGACCGTCGCAGTCATCTTTCCTTCAAGACCAATTGCCTTGGCAACTGTCGTGAATGGCTTCCGGTGCTTGCACTCCAAGCCGGCGGCGCAGTGGCAAAGTTCATGGACTTGTACCGCCGCCACTTCGAGAGCATCCGAAAGCAAAGGACTCACGAACGTCTCGAAATGCTTGTCCTCGCTATGGTCCGAAGACCAGGCTTCACCGATGCGCGGCTTCTTCTTAGCCAAAGCACCCTTCGACGGGAAACCACATGAGGCACGAATCTTCTCGGGCAACGAATAGCCGATACCAGCAAACATCGGCCGTAGACGGCTTGTCAACTCAAGCAACCACGTCTCTCTTGTTTTCATTGAGTCGCTCATTTGGCACCTCCTCAGCGGATAGTCATCCCCTGTAATTGAAGCCGGTGGGCAATACGAACTGCAATAGCTCGCACACCCTCCGTGTATTTTTCGATTGGTAGATCAACGATTCCCTCATCCTCAAGAGCCGCATCAACACTTTCGCACGCCTCAGCCCAAACATCGTTGAAGTTGACAATCCGTGGAAAAACCTTCACTCGGGCAACCACGTCCACAACAACAACATGCTGTTCCGTCCGAACGATATGACGGTCACGGCATCGCGGAATATCCGGAAGTTCCTCCCCTTTAATCTTAGGGAGAATTATCGGTTTAGAACGTATCTCCACGCCAACGACGCCGCCGTCGATTGGCGTTGCAACTACGTTGCACAATGCTTTACCACGATACTCAGACTCTACCGCCATTCTTGCTCCTCGTTTTTAACTGATTGACGCGGCTGAAAGAGATTCTGAAAGTAGCCGCGAGAATACGCCCCCAGAAACATTCCGTACAGAACAAACATCGGAGTAGCCGAATGAGCCAAGTAGGACAGCATCGACGACAACGGCGGCATGAACCGGCACACAAGTACCAAGCCAATGAGACTGTAGACGGAGATGGCGAAGATTCTGAACATACTCAATCATACCTCACATTTTGGATAAGTCAAGCGAGGTTTGAAAATTCCTGCCCCATTTTCTGCGTCCGAATTTTCAGGGGCCTTAAAACCGTCATAAACCAACCACCTCCCAAGCCAATCATGCAGGCCAAGGCACTCGATTGGATAGCTGACAGCCCACTTGTTGCCAAGCCAAAAGGGGCTAAGACAAACACCGACAGCACAGATGTCTCCCCAAGGAATGCGCGCTATACCTTCTCGCTTCTTGACATGTTGCCAACGGGTGCAGTTCTCCTCAAACGGGTTGAGAAATTGATGGCAATATCCGGTGTCCTCAGCCAAGCATTCTTTCTCTGGATACCGCCACTCGAACGTCATGCGTTCTTGGTGTTCGACAAAGTTGGCCCACGTCCCCTCACTCAACTCGAACTCCGGGAAGTTATCATCATCCTCAATGATGTCCGAATGAAAATCCACATTGATAACAGCGTCCAGCTTCCTCTGCCTATTGATGTGGCGTACCAGATGATGGTGATGCAGCGCCACACAAATACGCAGATTCAACTCCCAAACACGTTTGAAAAACCTCTTTGCGTGCCAAGCATCGTTATAATGACACCAGAAGTCGAGATCAATGCTCAAGTACGTTCTCATTCGCCACCTTTTGCTGTTCAAGCCACGCAATCAGTTCCTTTTCATCCTTGACCGGCAGCTTCCATTTACAATCGCCGCATTCCCACCATTTCTTAGCATTCTTACTAATCCAGTAAGTCTCGTAGACAGTATGGTGGTATTGCCAATGGATTCTCTGAACCTCGCGGGTGATGACAGGGCCAATCTCGCATTCATGCA